>ERZ724508.2014-NODE-2014-length-11109-cov-4.873892_pt1 | contig 11109 bp, 7 predicted proteins | sample MGYA00376041_ERZ724508 | MGnify/ENA primary metagenome ERZ724508 (study PRJEB28724, sample SAMN07190887) | wastewater metagenome | isolation source: effluent of sewage treatment plant in Hong Hong | place: USA: Christiansburg, Virginia | collected 2016-03-01 ... | reverse complement strand
CGCCGATAACAACCCATCATACCAGCAAGGAAACCCAAGCAAGCCAGCATCAGACTGTCAACCTAGCTGAAAGCTATCGGTTACTGGAGTCACTACGTGGCCTTTATTGGAGAGAATCACTCGCCAATAATAACTTCAATCCCGAAGAAATTGCACAAAAGAAGGAATAGCTGAATAAATTACTCTCATAACGAAGGAAGCAACACCCACCCCAAGTACTGAGCAGAAAGAGTTTCAACCTCATCAAGAGAGATTCGGATGTGATTAACCATGAACAAACGATCAAGCAAAGAAGGCTGCAGTATGGGGAGAGTGTGTCACCTATCCCCAAAGTTGACCCAACGACGTAGCTAGCCGAAAGGATCAAACTCGACAAGGAATGTAACCCCGCCAAGTATGCTATTCTTAGCAAAAAGGGACTCTCTAACAAGGAAATCTACTGGTCAAAAGCTGACTATTAATCGGAGCGAGCTGATAACCGAAAGTCACTTGGCGATCAATATTTGACAGTGTCAAAGAAAAGGATTAGAACTGACAGCTGTGAGCCCCTTCCTGAGATCAAATCGCCGAGACAACAGAGATACATTGACTATCTTCCCGTCGTTCGCAGCCAAAACAAAGCCTATGCCTAGGGAATTCTCGGAAGCAGGGGCTCACTGTCACGAAGGTTAAAATTTCACACCGAACAGTTGGAGGATGAATTGACATCGAAAGTCAATGAGTTTGTTCGCGCAGGCCGCTCGAGCAAGGTTACGATGGAAAAACAAACTGAAATGGAAGCGGCCCTCGACCGTCGTCTGTTCTAATCCATCAAGGCCAAGTTAGCATTGGCGCAATTGCAATGACCCTCTCATCCACGTATATAATATTCCACTTATGGACTCAGGAAAGCATTACCTCACCAAGAAGCTATCCCTTGAGGAGAATAACTTGTGTGTGCAGTTCGTCACCACCGGTTAGCGTCCCCAGAACTTCATAAAGAACACCGAGCCCCTGAATCGTTTTGTTGAGTACCCCAAACTGACTGCACTCATCCAGTAGAAAACTGCACTGATCAAGCAGAAGAACCACCCGCCTGTCTACATCAAAGAAGACCTTAAGAAATTCGACTTGAGCAAGCTGGGCAAGTTTGACGTCATCCTCATCGACCCACCATGGGAAGAATATGAGAAGAGAGCAAAAGGTCTACCATCTTACCTACTGAAACCGGAGCGGTACAAGTCTTGGTCGTTGGAGGAGTTGCTCAAACTCAATGTTTAGCAGATCGCCGACAATCCCTCGTTTGTGTTTCTATGGGTCGGTAGTGACCATCTTGATGATGGTCGTGAGCTGTTCAAAAAGTGGGGCTACAAGCGGTGTGAGGACATCATTTGGATCAAGACCAACAAGAAGAAGGATGGTATGCAGGCACCACCACCCAACGAAAGGTCAATACTGCAAAGAGTGAAGTAGCACTGTTTGGTGGGGCTGAAGGGTGACATCAAAAAGGCTTCGGATTCCTCATTCATCCATTCCAACATCGATATCGATGTGATTGTGGATGAGGAGCCGGAGGCTGGAAGCTTGCGTAAGCCCACTTAGATCTACGACACCATCGAAAGGTTCTGTTTGGGTAGAAAGAGACTCGAACTGTTCGGAGAAAACCACAACATCCGTGACGGATGGTTAACAATAGGCAGACTCATCAACTAGACTAAGTTTATCGAGGAAGAGTACAATTCATGGTTTAATAATACTGATCCGAACTCGAAGGCGTTCAAAGGTGGCAGGCTCATTGGTACCAACAGCATCATCGAAAGTCTGCGACCAAAGGAGGCTGTTAAGGAACCCAAGCATGAAGAAAATCAGAACAACCAAAACAACAATAACGATAAAGGGCTCAGCGCCAGCAAGCCTCAAACAGGCTGAACCATCAAATATGATATGAATGTTCGCCGGATGAAATCGGTAGCATATCGCTACCGTGAACCAGTTGTGAGTATACTTGACTTTCTAGTATTTTTAACAAGGGCGATGTGGAAAGAAATTACTCAAGAAAAGACACTCAGCAACAATCGAACTCTCAGAGGACTGAGCGACTGGCTGGACGGCAAAGGTTTCAGAGGTGCAGGCAGAGCCTTTACTCACGCAATGTACCACGCGTGCATTGGATCAGCAAAATTTGTATGCTTTAATCGGTAAGGAGCGAGAGCAGAATTTCGCAGGGTAAGGGAGCAACTACGACGAGTCGGTCATACACCCGAAAAGACTAGCCTCAGAGAACCTTCGGAAAGTCCATTGAAAGATCCTCCAGCAGTCTTTGCACACAACGATTGATATGAATGTCAGCGCTAGTCTTTGGCTAGACCGTGTATGAGCTTGGTGAGTCTGAGTATATCAGCATCCAACGACTGAATGTCCATCGAGTCTTTTTATTAGTTTCTAGCACGTTTGTTTGCAGTCGGTGTTCGATTGCGATCAGCAACCGGCGACTGTTCCTTCAGAGGCTGTCTAGGCGGCTTCTCTTTTTGCGGTCGAGATTCCTGTGGCTATGGTTATGGTGACTTTTGCTTGGTCTTCAGATATTCTTTGTATTCACGAATACGCCCTTCGTAAGGGTTACGAGCCTCCACCATAAACTTGATTCGCTTGTAAAGGTGGCTAACCGAGTGTTTGCACTTGTCTATGGTTCGCTGTACCTCAATATCCTCTTGGTCGATTTATCGCTATTCAGTGGTTGGTTTGCTTGTGTGCCGACGTTGCTATCTGCTATACGCTGGCAGGTCTTCCAGGAGAGTCAGTCTCGATCGTTTGTAGCTACCCTCATCTGCACGAACATTCTTCGCCATCGCCTCAATTTGTTTAGCAATGCCAATCGCATCCTTTATCCGACGAGTATTCCTTGTGGTATCCTCTTGAACATCCTCGAGCAACTTGCGTAGAAACCTGGCCAGCCTGGCAACTTCCTGAGAGTCAAGCATGGTCCTAACCGTATCGGATGAATAAACCAAACCAATACATAACGGTAGGAGAAGCGAACAAATCACGAAAGTGTGGTCACCTGAATTCATTCCGGAAAAGCACATCCACAAACTCGCCTGCACCTCGGTCGAGCTCAGCCTCCATCTTGTCTATCATCTCGTTTATAATTTATTCGGTCGCTTGGGAGAACATTGTGAGATTCTCAGGTAGGTATTCATCGAGATTTCGAATTGCTTTCTAGAAGGCACGACGGTTGCGGTCGACAGACGCCATAACGGGCTCGGTTATGGCCAATTGCAACTATGTTTCCTTTGGGATGTTGATCGTCGGCCGCACTCGCTCGAAAGGTTTATTGCGATCGCTTCTATACCAGTTGGGAAGATCAACCCGATCGAATTTACCGAGCCTATGCTAGATTTCGTCGTTCTCGCGCACGAGCTCCCCGACAAGTTCCATGTAGTCATTGACCATATCCATTCTGCGCTGGTTCTGCCTTTTGTTCTGTTCTTTTTGCTCAAGTTGTTCAAGCATCAGCACCTCTTCCAGCAGCATATCATCGACTAGCAGTTAGGTTATTGTGGAGATGTGGCTAGTTATAATCTTGTTCGTCGCTCTTGACAGTAATGGGATTAGAGTTGGAGTGTAATTCAGAGGGTTATTGTAAGTAGTCAGTTTCTCCTTGGCAGTGAGCAGTTGATTAAGTCTTCTGGCATCATTCTCCTGCTTGCGAGCTGCTTCTTATGGCGATGCACCACGCTGCTGTTTGATTGGACTGTGATCATGAGTTGGTGCCACCTTCGGCTCGTTCTGTTTCCTTGCCATGTTCATTAGATCTTCTGTTTTCAACGGTCCTTCAAATGGTCTGGTGAGCTTGCCTATTTGCTTTTCTATCATCTTTAACTGCACGCGTTCCTTCTCGAGTTTCAACTGCTGCTACTCGAATATCCGATCGTTCTTGAGCTTCTCTTCCTTCTCCTTCTGGATGAGTTTCTTCAGATGTTCGATTTGCTATTTTGACTGTCCAGTCGATTGCTTGGCGGTCTGCACCAGTCTCTTCTTCTGCACTTCTTTGATTGGTCGCTGGACGAACTATTCCTCGGGCTTGGGTTCTTAAACAAACACCTTAAATGATTTCTTATTGGTTCGACGTTCGGCTTATTGCAGCTAATTGCGGCGTAGACGAGTGTCGAACAGTCCAGTGAGTTTACCGGCTTCCTGCCATGGCTTATCAGGGTGTTGGGGTTGAGTGGCTGCCGGAGTTACCTTCGCAGTTGAAACTGGTCGACCCGTGACAGTCTTCATCAGCACCTTCCTTGGCGGTGATTTGCTCTTTGTAGGCGGTTTGTGATGTATGGTGAGAGGCTGGAACGGCAGCTCCCCAGTAAACTCGCGCTCTTCGTACGGACGGTTGTTATGACTGAATGCAAGCATACTAAATAATAAGTAATTCAGGAACCAGTCTTGTATTGATAGGAGTTTGAAAATAGTTTAGTGGTACCTCGACATACTGTTGGTTCCCATATTTCGTCCTGTACGGAACACAGGCTTATTAATACTGTCGAGTAAATTCATATGCTGCCGGCCGTTGACGAGGAAGAGCGCTCACCAAGCAATCAAGTCTGGAAGCACGTCAATAATGATGGTTCCAAGGTGACGCTGTTCCTACCAGCCTACCTTCGAGTGGCCTTCAAGAAAATCACAACTATGGACATACCCGATAACAGTGCAGAGATGGCGGCAACATTGCTGCTTACAGTCAGGTATCGGGGGTTAGGTCCACATACCGTCGATGCGTTCATTCAGGGCATGGAGATATCTCTGAACAGCGAGTAGTTTCATTCGTTGAATCCCTTCTCCAAGAAGAGCTTGTAGCATTCAGGTAGGCTCCACTATACCAAGGACTAAAGGTAGGGCGAGGTGACATTTCAGTGGCGTACTCGCTTTCCCTTGGAACTGCAATGTGAAGGGATCTTCTACAGCCCCTTCAACCTTCTCCAGTTGGAACTTACTTGCACGCTGAGATCGGTGAGTTGGGAGTTTGGATAGCAAAAGATCACCGTAAAGTTCAATCTTATGACTTTGGACGAAGACTAGGTCTATAGGTTGTTTAGCGTGCACACTGACGAGAAAGGGGAGTACGCTATTGCCCAGGGAAAGGTTTCTGCCTAGGTCCCATTCAGCCTCAATGAGTAGGATGAACCCAAACCACCAATCCATTCCGACCTGCTTGGTGGTCTCTACGCCAATGTACGGATGTCGGAATCAAAGGTTGCCGCTGAAGAAGATCCACGCAAATCGACGGAGTAGACCTTCTCGAAACTACCTCCTCTAAAAAGCCGGAAAAGTAAACTCATCTAGATGAAGGATTCGTTAGATAACTGGCAGCATATCCGCTTTCAGGTCGGAATGTACAAGTACCCACTCACCACCATCCTTTCTCTCTTCTTTCCATTGGTCCTCCTGGCAATTATCAACTTGGCCATATTCTTCCAATCAAATGATCTTGGAGCTAGGATCGCTAGCATCGCGACACTGTTAGTGGCGTATTCTGCGTTCCTACCAACAGTCCGCTAGCTGATACCCACCACACCAGAAATAACGGCAATGGACATCATTCTAGTGCTTTTCGCACTCACAGAATTGTTAACTTTGCTACGCGCCTTCCTTGACCACAAGATACCAGCCGAATAGTACAACTATCAATGGAACGAGGACCCGATCATCATCGTTTGCATTGTTCTGATCTTAATCGTAGTGGTGAGCGTTACCGTCATGCTCATTCTTCACAAGTGTCTATGGGAGCCGGGCTACAATCGTCGAAGGGGGACCGGGCGTTTCAGCAGCGGAAAGTTCGACAGTTCGGTGTGGTTCAATACCGCAGCCGATGAATACTTCAAAAAGAATAGCCGAAGATAGGGGATCAGCGTTTTATCTACGCATTAGTAAGAGGAATTCGCAGAGGAGGAGTTGCGGGAAGAACAGCCAGCCAAGAGGAGAGCAAAACGTGCCAAGAAACACTAGCCGTCGCTGGAATATCACTATTCCACCATCAAAAAAGCTGAGTGATAGTGTTCGAATGGAATCTTCAGCAGTTCGAAGCTGGATATTGTATGAAGCAGCCGGTATATCCCCAGGCGGAAATCTAGAATGTCTATTACGAATCCTTGTGCCAAGGCTGTGTTTATAATAGTCAACAAGAGAAAACACGAAAGAATGGAGTGAACGGCTACATTATCGTTCTGCCAGCTGGCCCCGTTTCTTCAAATGGCTCTCCAACACGGTTTCCGAATTCTAATGTAAAAAAATCACCCCCCATTTTCTAATGCTCTGACAGGGGTTTACCCAACCAGCTGCTTTGCTCCAAACCCCGCAATTCAACCATCAAAGGACCCTTCGTGCTGATTTTACGCCAGTGACCATTATCTAAATTTGAGGGTTTATGGAACTGATATCACCAGCGATTTTAAATGGGGGTTCGATTGTTGCCAGCCTATAAATCATATATGCGATCGCTCAATTTGGCAACGCAAGTTTGCGCTGACTCTGCTGCAAGCATGACGATGTCTGCCAAGGGGTTTGCTTCACCCCTCAACAAAATATTCTTGGTGGTGATCGTCCTATTCGCCCTAGTCGGGTCGGTGAAATCAGCCTGTGCGGTTGGTTCCGTTACCATCAATAACGCATGCGTGTTGTGCTCGACCATCAACAACACTGTGACGACCGGCGCAACCAACGAAAACTGTGCCTGCAAGACCAACTTCCAATGGGACTACAACAGCAAGTCCTGTTTCATCCAGTGCTGGAATATCGCCAACACTAATCAGAATAGCTCAATCTCCTCTTGTTACTGTGCTAACAATGCCATATGGGTGGCTTCTTCCCTCAACTGTCAGTTCAACTGCACTAATATCACCTACACCAACACCTCGACCGTACAGCTGTCCGTATCGGGCTGTACCTGTATCCCCAAGTATGCTTGGAATCCCAACAATAAACGATGTGAGGTAAATTGTACTGGTACCTACATCACCGGCCAGCTCAACGGTTTGAACAATTGCAACTGCCAGTACATGTTCGCTTGGAACTATACAACCAATCGATGCGAGATCAACTGCACCAATATCAGCTATATTTTCACCGGGGGAAATGGATTTGACACTTGCGGCTGCAGAGCTAACTTCTCTTGGAGCGTCAATAACAAGCGATGCGAGATCAACTGCACAGGCAACTTCATCACTGGAGTTTCGAACAATTTGGATACCTGCCAATGTGCCAATGGTTTCCAATGGAACATCACTAACCTTCGTTGTGAAATTCAATGCGGCTGGCTGCAATACACCAAGACCACCGGAGGTGACGGTTGGGGAGTCTGCGGCTGCATTCCATCGTTCGGTTGGAACGCCACTTCCAGAAGGTGTGAAATTAGTTGCACAGGTAACTATATTACAGGTTCGGGAAATGGACTCGACACCTGTACTTGCCGATCATCTTTCCAGTGGGACTACGGCAACAAGCGGTGCTCAATAGTTTGCTCCGGCAACTATGTGTCAGGTTCAGGCAACGGAATTGATACATGCAGTTGCCAGTTAGGCTATACTTGGAATACAACTTCACTGAGCTGCGTCATCACCAGCGCTAGCTGCACCATGCAATACTCCACCGGTTCTCTCAACGGTACTGGCTGCGGCTGCATCACCAAATTCGTTTGGAGTACTAATAATAAGAGGTGCGAGATCGTTTGCACGGGTAACTACATCATCGGCACGAACAATAATTTGGATGTCTGCTCATGCACCAACGGCTTCCAATGGAATATTACCAACCTTCGTTGTGAAATCCAGTGCAGCTGGATTCAGTACACTGCTGCAGGAGGCAACGGCTGGGATGTTTGCGGTTGCCAAACATCTTTCCTCTGGAACAGTACTACACGAAGGTGTGAAATCAACTGTACAGCTGGTAACTACATCACCGGTCTGGGGAATGGGCTCGATACCTGTTCGTGCCAGTCCGGATTCCAATGGGATTGGAACAATAAGCGGTGCTCTATCGTCTGTTCAGGCAATAATGTTGCGGGAAATGGGAACGGATTAAATACATGTGCCTGCCAGCCCAACTTCGGATGGAATATCACCACCCTCAGTTGCGTATCTACTCTGAACTGCAACATGCCATATGGTTCAGGCACCCTGAACGGCAATGTTTGCGGATGCATCACCAACTTCCAGTGGAACTACAACACCAACAGGTGTGAAATAGTTTGTGGTATGAGCTACAACAATGGTGCTGGCAATGGTCTCGATACTTGTAATTGCCAACCAAGCTTCCAATGGAACGCTACTACTTTGAGGTGCGAGGTCATCTGCACTGGTGCCTACAGTGCTGGAGCAGGAAACGGGTTGGACACTTGTAGCTGCCAATCTGGCTTCCAATGGAACTCCGGAACCAGGCGTTGCGAAATCATCTGCACTGGTACCTACATCATCGGTCTCGGCAACCAACTTGATACCTGCAACTGCCAAAACAGCTTCATGTGGAGCACAACCAACAAGCGATGCGAAGTTTTATGCACTATGCCCAATGCGATCGGAAATGGCAACGGCTTGGATACTTGCACTTGCAACATTAACTATCAATGGCTAGCATCAACTTTTAGCTGCAACTCAACTACAAATCTCATCTGCAACGGACAGTACATGACTGGTACATCGACCGCTGGAGTTTGTAACTGCATCACCGGGTTCACCTGGAATGCTACCAGTGGACGATGCGAAATTGTTTGTTCAGGGGCACAGATCATCGGAAACGGGAATGGGGTTGATACCTGTTCATGTGTTACAGGTTATGCCTGGAGTACCTCCAGCAGGAGCTGTATTCTGAACTGTACTGCCCAGTACATGACTGGTACTTCTACCGCAGGTGTTTGCAATTGTGTCACCGGATTCTCTTGGAATGCGACAAGCAACCGATGTGAAATCATCTGTACCGGTTTGAATGTTGCTGGAACAGGTAATGGTCTCGACACTTGTACATGCGCAACTGGGTATACTTGGGATACGAATGCCAAAGCATGCTACCTCGTCGTTGTTTGTAATGGTCAGTATATGACTGGTACATCAACCTCTGGAGTTTGCAACTGTATTACCGGATTCAGCTACAATTTAGCCACTGCAAGATGCGAAATCGTCTGTTCAGGCACTTACGTCACTGGTGCTGGAAACGGACTTGACACCTGTGCCTGTCTGTCTGGCTTTGCTTGGAACACTACAAGTAAGCGCTGTGAAATTACATGCACGATGCCCCAAGCTACCGGTGTTGGAAATGGTTTAGATACTTGTGCATGTGCTTCCGGGTACATCTGGAGTGCCGCTTCCAAGTCTTGTGTCGTCATTCCGCCTACTGCTGGTTGGAAAACCAGTGGAAACCAGATCCTCACTCCTGCTGGAACACCTATTACTCTCAAGAGTGCGAGCTGGTTCGGTTTTGAGACCAGCACCTATGTTGTACATGGGCTTTGGGCCAAGAATATGGAGCAGATCCTTACCATCATAAAGAACCTTGGATTTAATAGTCTTCGTATTCCATGGTGTAATGATATGATGAACGCCTATCCCAACTCTATCAACTACGCTGCCAACCCTAATCTTCAGGGATTGAACGTGCTTCAAGTTCTGGATTATTTTATTGATCGATGCGCCGAGCTTGGTCTGTACATTATTCTCGACAGACATCGCCCGAACAGCAGTGGGCAAAGCGAACTCTGGTACACTTCAGGTGTCTCTGAGGCTCAATGGATTAGTGATTGGGTCACTCTGGCCACAAGGTATTTGAATAAACCCAACGTTATTGCTGCGGATCTGCACAACGAACCACACGGCTCAGCAACTTGGGGAAACTCTTCGCCAAACACTGATTTCAATAAGGCTGCCGAACGTTGTGGCAACGCTATCCTTGCTGCCAATCCCAACTGGCTCATTATCGTCGAAGGTACTGAACTATACAATGGGGGAGCCTCATACTGGTGGGGAGGAAACTTGGCAGGAGTACAAGTCATGCAAGTTATCTTGAATGTTCCCAACAAGGTTGTCTATTCACCTCACGACTATGGAGCAGGTGTGTGGAACCAGCCGTGGTTCAGCGATCCCAACTTTCCATACAATATGGATGCTATTTGGCTGGCGAAGTGGTCTTATATCCACATCAACAACATCGCTCCGGTTTGGCTTGGAGAGTTCGGAGGCCGACTGACCGATAACTCGTCAACCGAGGGAAAATGGCAGAACAGATTGACGGATTACATCCACAACAATAGCCTGCACTGGTCATATTGGTGCGTAAACCCCAACGGCGGTGATACTGGAGGAATTCTACTGGACGATTGGACCTCCCTCGACCAAGGAAAGGTTACGATGCTCAGCAGAATCCTAGCATGATCAACATCGTTATCACCATCTATTTTCATGAACTGTGCACAAAGAGAACCAATAAAAAACCTCTCTGACACTTGCTATTGAATTTGGATAAGACAATACTGAAATCATGAGTTCGATAGCATAAGAAACTTAGAGTATTTATTCCGAAACCATCTGCCACGTTGACGTTGATGCACTTCGAGAGTCTACGCTCAAATAAGCCTCGAGGTATCGGCAAAGTTTCACGGTCGAAGGAAACTCTCCTTTGAGCAAGAAGCGGATTTGAGGCAAAAACTTCCAACAAAAATTTATATTTATTCCTTTGTATTAGATGAAGCTGGTTGTCCTAGTTGTCGTGATTGCAGCAATTAGCTGCGCTATGGCTCCCTGCCAAGGTTGTGGAGACTTAGGGACTGCTGGAGGAGGGATCGATACTAAAGCCTTAGTCGCAGCCCTGAGGGCTAAAGGAGGTCAATCTAACGGAATTGGGCTTGGCATAGGGCTTAACGGAGGAATCGGAATAGGAATCGGTGGGGATAACGTAAATGGCCAGGCATCAGGTGGGGTAGGAATTGGAACGAACGGCAACAACGGTGTGGGGCTCTCTTAGATTCTCGGTGCGATAGGAAGCAGCCGCAGATCTTCGGTATCGAGCAACAGCTTCGGAATCGATTCGTCAGGAATATTATCCAACAGGGGAATTTTAGACAGTCTTACTGCTTTACAAAACACATTCAGT
>ERZ724508.2013-NODE-2013-length-11115-cov-6.096835_pt1 | contig 11115 bp, 12 predicted proteins | sample MGYA00376041_ERZ724508 | MGnify/ENA primary metagenome ERZ724508 (study PRJEB28724, sample SAMN07190887) | wastewater metagenome | isolation source: effluent of sewage treatment plant in Hong Hong | place: USA: Christiansburg, Virginia | collected 2016-03-01 ... | reverse complement strand
AATGCGCAGCTCGTCGTCAGGCACAACCCGTGCGCCGTGGGGGTCTTCAAATCCGCTCATTTATTCCTCGCTCGTTTGGTAGCTTTTGGGCAGTTGCAATTTGTGAAATTCGGCGTTGTATGCGTTGCGGCAGTGATCGCGCTCAAATGGCCTAAACAGCGCATCAATCAGCGGGCGCAGCACACGCCCAGCGCGCTTGCCCTGGCTCTCCATGCGCCAAGCTGCAGCGCTGATGGTTTCGTCCGGCAGGCCGTTGCCCAACGTCAACAGCACCCAAGCAAGCTGGTCGAGAGCAATGGCGATGTTCAGCAGGCGGCGCTTCATATCAGAGGGTCCACAGTGCGGATTGTGCCTGACCAGACAGGGCCAGCGCCTCGGTAAGTTCTGCTGCATCCGCTTGAATCACGGAGTTGTCAGCAAGCACCCAAGGGACTTCGTTTGCAAAGCCAGTAGACAGAACCAAAACAGCGCGGCTCATGCGTGCTTGGCTCTTCTCATCACCATCAAACGTGTTACCCGCTTGGGTGGTCACCTTGATGTTGTCCACGGCAATGGCGCGGGCGGCTTTGGCTGCTTCACGATCACGGGCGGCTTTGGCTGCTTGGTTGGTAGCGATGGTTTCAGCATCCAGATCGACCACCTCCCACGACTGCTCCCAATGGCCCTTGCTCGTCAGAACAGGCTGCACCAGTCGAGCCATTTGTGTGACGGGGTTGTGCTCAGGCTGCGGCACCGGAAAAACGACCGCATAGCCATCAGGCGGGGCAAATGGCGAAGGGAAACTTGTATTTGGAAACGCCGCACGAATCTCTGATTCCGTGCATTCGGTCATTGTCCCTGTGTTGATGTACATGGTGGTCCTCACGCAATAGCAAAATACAAGTAGGTCGCCGCGCTTACATTGATGTCTGTCGCGGCAACTTGGTTAACGATGAATCCAGTAGAGTCAGGGTCAACGGAGTCGTCAGTCGTGACTTCAGCGGAGGTGTCATTGAAGGATGATCGCGGGTCATTGCCGCTGACAATTCCTCTGGCTGCATCCCAGGTGTACCAATTCCCAATGGCATCGGTTCTCTTTATAAGGATGAAACGCGCTCCGGCTGCGAACCCGCAATTGATTGTTTGACTCGACCCATTGCCCGTGTACAGGCCAGTTTTGCTAACGCCGGGGCATGTTGCAAACAAGTAAGCCGAGTATTTGCCGCCTGATAAATTGAGGGCAGTTGATACGCTTAAAACTGATGCCGTTGGCGCAGTGTTGTTCCACGGAAAATTGTTGTTAAAAGGGGCCCATGCCTCATCGAGCCACATTTCTTTTGTTGTACCAACACCCTTGACATATACAAGCCAATTTCCAGCGGTTGAATCGGCCCGCCTGACAATCATTAACTCTGGCTCTGAAGCCAAGTTGTGTGGCACTGTTGTTGGTGTTCCCGTGCCAACGTACACAACTTGGTCAAAAAACCCAGGAGCACGCTTAAAAAAACGAGTGACATAGGTTCCTGAACCATTGATGAAACATGAAATGCCATCCGCTCCTACAGTGATCCCATCTCGATCAAATGAAGTTACAGAAGCTGTCTCATACTGCTCTGGCGATGTGTCTGCAACAAACAGATTCTTGTAAATCCCGCGCAGTCGATCCCATATCCCATGCCCGTAAACAATCCTAGAACTGGACAGCACCATATCAGGCGTAAAGCCTATGCCCGTGATGGCTACCGCAGCGCCCGTGGCCGTTCTGGCTACATGGTTGTAGACCTGTGTCCCCGTGGTTGGTGGCTTGTTTGGTCGGCGGATTGCGATGTAGAGGTATGTGCCGTTGGTGTTATCAGAAAGCCTTGCCCCCGTTGCGGTTGGGTATTTGGAGTCTGCGGAGGCGGAGCCTTCTGAGTAAAGGCCTTCTGCGTACAGAACCTTGGTTCCGGCTCTTGCAAACCCGCGCATGGAGTCCAATATGCTCCATGCCGAGTTGTTGTCCGTCCGCTTGAACAACATGTATTGCGGCTCCCACCCAAGGGAGACATCGCCAAATCCAGTTGCATTAGTGGTGAATGAGCCGCACTGAATGATCCCGTCTGGAGTTGTGTCGTGCGCAAATGCGTAAACAGCATATGTTCCAGTTGGGGCAGCGGATGCCATCGTGGCCGTTGTGCCAGACACAGACAGCCACGCATTTACCGTGCTTTGCGCATCAATGGTGTTCAATCGAACGTTATTGGCAGCAGTCAGGCTGCGGTGCCAAGTGATCCAATCTCCAGTTGTGGTCGTGATTTTTGTAATCACTGCTCCAACTGTGCCCAAAGAACTCAGGCTGATATTTGTTGGTGTTCCGTTTGTGTGGCTGACTGTCTGAACATCAAAGAACTTCGGTGCTTTGCGGAATGTCCACGCAACAAAAGTTGCACCGGAAGCGTTTCCAACAACACTAGACCCGAATGAAAACCCATTCGCATTGAATGCGGTCACGGTATTTGGCTCAGAAGCCTGCGCCGAAGTCGCATGGGTTTTCAAAGCTTGCAGTGGGCCAGCGTTGGTATTGAACAGCCAGTGTCCATGCCCACCGAAATTGGATCGCTCTTTAATCCAAACCAACCCGCCTCTCCCGGCAAGATCAATTCCATTGTTGATCGTCTGGGATGAGCCGTTTCCGATGTACGTGTACGCGCTGAATACGTCATCAGAATAAATCGGCGCATCCGCACCAGAAGACATTGCTGAGAGTAATTTGCTTGCCAACATTACGCAGTTCCCAGAAATGCGCCGCGCAATGTGCTGCTTACTTTCCACAGGATCACCCAGTTCACACCAGTAGATGTGAGCGTGGGCGCTGTGCCAGACCCGCCGACTTTCGCCCAAGTGACGGAAGGCCAAGTCACTGAGAAGCTGCCAGCCGTGATCCCCAGAATGACGGATTGGCCGGATGTCAGACCATCAGTTGGCGTGCTGTTGGCTGTGAGCGTCCATGTTTGGATCGTGCCGTTATCCCCAATCAGCGCGGGCGTTGTACTGCTGAGTACGTTGACGGTTTCTGTGAATCCCGTGATGACCGGCTTAAGAAGGGCCTTGTTCGTTAAGCTCTGCGCCCCCGCCAACGTCACATCGCCCTTGTCGTTCCATATGGCCTTCTCAATGTCAGTCACAAAACGGTTGCTGGCATCCTGGATGATGATGCTCGGTGGGTGGTTCGCGGGGTGTGTGTAGTTGGTCGCACCGCTGGCCACGCCGTCCAGCTTGGTCTTGTCAGCCGCAGACATCGAACCTGCCGCAGAAGTCGTGGCAGCAGTGATGCCGATTGCAGGCGCAGTGCCACCAGTTGATGTGATGGGGGCCGTCCCAGTCACGTCTGTCACTGTCCCGGTCGTTGAACTGGTTACCGCTCCGATGGCTGCCCGTGCGGCTTCTGCATCAACTGCTGTCAGAACCGCACGACCGACAGCTGTCGAGTCGCTGATGTTCGCCGCAGTGTGCGCGTGGGCTGCATCGGCCTTTGCAGTAGCCACAGCGTCAAGCTCGGCCTGGGTCGCCATGTCCACGGCAAAGCCAGGGTTCGGGTACGTTCCGCTCAGCACGCCACCAGCGCTACCAGTTGGAGTGCGGGCATCGCTCAGGCGGGTGTCGCCGGTCAGCACGTAGCTGCCAGAGGCTTGCTTACTGTCAAGGGCGGTTTGCAGCCCAGTCACGTCGGTTATCGCGTGGGCGTGTGTGGATGGCGCAAATGTCGCAGGTTTACCTGTCACGCCAGCCCAAGGCACGGCGTCGGCAGCGTCGGCGGCGTTGACCTTGCCGTCTGCGTTCGTGTCGTAGGCAGAGGTCAGCATGTCGCCAGCACCCGCCCCATTGACCCCGTTGGCCCCGTTGTACACACTGAACGTGCTGGCCGTCGCATCGCTGTAAGTGATCGTGTAGGTGTCAGTGGTACCGGGTGCGCCAGTGCCCGATGTGCGAACCACAGATGCAATGCCGCGTCCGGTCGCGCCTGTTGACCCAGATGGACCGGTCGCGCCGACATTCCCCTGTGGACCCTGTGCGCCGGTTGCACCGACAAGCGACAGCAGCCACGCCACCTCCGTGCCCACAAAACCGGCAGCAACGGCGGATTGGTATGCACTTTGACCAGTGGAACCTGCTGGACCGGTTTCGCCAATTGGCCCCTGTGTCCCCTGTGGCCCAGTTGCACCAGTCAACCCTTGCAAGCCCTGTTGGCCAGCAGGCCCAATTGGACCCGTGGTGACAACCTCCACAAGAGTCGCTGACACCTCAGTCACCACAACCGTATCGCTCATCGCGTCACCTCACGGGAAACAGACACACGGCCCTCAAGGAACCGCATCACACCGCAGTCGGGTGCCACCAGCTCCAAGTCGTATTTGCCTCGCCGCCACTCAATCAGCTCGGTAACGGCTGGCGTCAGGCTCAGAGTCACAGTGCCCAGCGCCCCGCCCAATGCAATGCGGCCATTGGCCGTGGTCAGCTCCAGCAGCACATCGGGCGACGTGGCGCTTTGACGCACTTGCATGCGTGCCGTGTAGAAAGTCAGGTTGACGGGCAAGCCGCCTCCATCCTTCCAGGCAAAGGTCTTCGAGAATGAAGCGCCCTGGTTGATCTCCAGGTCGTACTCGACGAGTGCTGCCATGTCTTACCCCCGTGCAGCGGCCATGTTGGGGTTGCCCTGTGTTGTAGGAGCTACGGCCACAGTAGCCTTCAACTCAATGCCAAGACTATTTGCAAATAGCGCGTAACACGCTTGGGCACGCGCCGCGTTGCCAGCGTATTCACTGTCTTTGCTGTATGCACGGAACATGATGTAGTCATGCAGCGCATTGCCATAGATGTCCGGCACCGAGATGTTCCCTGTCACAGCCGTGTACAACGATCCTGGAGGTGGCTCTGAAACATCTGCCGGTGCTGATGCATACAACATCTCAACAGATGCCCCGCTGGTCGCTGCTGGCGGGTACACATAGAAGGCTGTCGGGTCGCGGGCATCAAACATGAAGTGCAGGATTTCCGTCACACTGGCCAGTCCGTGCCATCCCGGAGTCTGAGCATCCAGAATCTCGCGGTTCACCTGACGCACGGCACGCTTCGTGCCGCCTGTGTTGCGCACGATGTCGATCAGTTTGAGTCCGTCAGATGGGATAGTCTGGCGCGTTCCAGCAACAAGGGCCACAGCAGCACTCTTGCGCATGGCATCTGGCCTGTACAGCACCACTTCGCGCTGCACGTCATTGAGATAGCGCACCAGCTCGGCTACCGGCCACCGGATTGATGTTGGGTCTTGCAGCGCGTCAACGCAACGCTGGATGATGGATTGGGCGGAAATCGGCATGTAGCACTCCTGGCAATGAGTGCAAGAATCCCGCCTAATTTTTCGGAGTCAACGCTAGAGGAAGCTCGGCACCTGCCGCGTGTCGCCGTTGGCCATTTGCCCGCGCGCCAGCCGTGCCGACTCGGTGCGAATCTCAGCGCGGAACAGCGCTTCAAAGTCACCCGATGGGCCTGTGAATGGCTGGCTGGGTATACGCATGATGGAGGCGATGGCACCATTGGCGATGTGCTGGACGTACTCTTCCAACTCCACTGGCAACTCGCTGGCGGTCAGCTTGGGCACCATGGCCACACGCGCCACCACCTGCGCGCCATTGGTTATGGCGGGGTAGATGCAGAGCGATGCCAGGTCTTCGGAAAAGCTGAATTTTTCGCTGCTGGGTTGCAGCGATTTGGCCAATCCAGTGTCAGCCGACAGGACGGGCACCTTTGCGCCGTCCACCGTTACCCACTCGATAGCCAAGATGCGAGCGTTAGTCGAGTCTGGTTCGATCTCCACAACGTGCGGGTCGAATGCAGTCACGGGTTCAAGGTTGCGCGCCCAGCACTTGGTGCGCTTGCAGAATTCGATTGCCGCCAGGCGCACATGGTGCACCATCGTCGGCAGCGGGCAGCCCACGACATAAGGCAAGACAAACGGGCCAAAGTCTTCCCACTTCATACCGCGTCTGCCTGCACCTGGTTGCTTTGCGCCAGGCTGATCTGACGACGCAGCTTGGCCTCATCCATGCGATCCATGGACGATTTTGGAATCCCGTGGCGGTGGCCCAGCTCGCGCAGGGCCGTCCCGTGCACCTTGAGCGGGTTGTTGCGCTCATGGCGGGGGTAGTCCTGCAAGCGTCCACCGCCTTCTACAGCGGTGGACATCCTGGGCGTGCGTCCACGGGTGGCCATTTACTTGCTCACGCAGGTCAAGGCGAGGGTGATTTTCTTGCCCGCAGTCGGGGCCGCGCCCAAGAACTTGATGCCCACGCCCACGGCTGATTCGGCAGGGGCAATCGCCATCAGGTTTTTGGTGGGCTTGGCCGAAGCGCCTGCAGTGGCCACTGCCAGGGCAGCAAAAATCTCATTGCCCATCGTGCGGGTGTCGTCGGCCTTGCCGTACTTGCCCGACAACACGCCCACATCCAGCGTGCAACCGGCACCCACCGCATCTTGGAAGACGGTGGCATCGGTAACGTAGCAGCCGTGCGGAATGGCGCAAGCCTCGGTAATGTCATTGACAAGCACACCAGAGGGGATGGTGTAGTGGACCAGCACGGTGGTGGGCTGGGCGCCAGTCACGGCGCCACGAACGGCGCCTGCGGCGGCTTCAAAAGTTTGACGGAAGGCCATGGTGTTTACTCCTGGTACTGTGTCTGTTGGCGATGGCTCCCTAAGCCATCGGCTCAGGGATGGCATCAGATGTCGCCGCCTGGTGCGCGGGTGAAACCGGTGTCAATGGCGATCATTGCGTGCGCCATGTCCTTGTAGTGCACGCGGGTGGCGTCAAAGATGGCCTTCATGTGGATCACGCGCTCGTGGCCACGGTCGTCGGAGTCTTCCTCCAGCTCCACGGTCAGGCCGTCTTTCAGGCCCTTCTTGCCCTGGGCAAAAGCCACAGCACCAGCGCCCATCACGAACGAACGGGCAGCCGTCACAGCACCACCAGCACCGAAGCCGGTCAGGTAGGTGCCGCAAGGCGTTTCGTCCACCAGCATGTTGTCGTACATGCCGCCGCCTTCAACGAACGGACCAGCCTTGGCGCCCATGTTGCGCACCAATGCGTTTTGCCACGCCACCCAGCCGTTGTCACCAATGTCGTTGCGCAGGTCGGCCATCACTTCGGGTGGCAGGCAGGCCACGAACACGCTCTTGCCGCCCACGTTGGCCTTTTCGATCTTGCTGGCGCCGTTGATGCCGCCATACATCTTCGACAACTTGTTGCGCGCCGACACCGTGAGGGTGGTCAGCGTCATCACGTTCGCATCGGTCAGCGCGCTAGCGGCGGTGTTACCGGCTGGGCCAATCATGCGGTGCTTTTCGTCGATGGGCAGCAGGGGCATTTCGATCTTCTTGAAATTGCCGTCTGCACCGCGCACGTTGGTCATGCACGAGCCCACGCCCACGTCGCCCGCGATGTGGCAGTGCACGAATTGCTCCATGTACTCAGCCAGCCAGTCGGCCAGCACTTCGCGGCCAATGGCGCCCAGTTGTTGGCCGGTGCGCTGCTCGTCCATGATCGAGCCCACATTCACGCCTTCGCGGATCAGGCCAATCTTGATCTTGGTGTCGAACTGCGTGATGCGCTTTTCAGTGCCTTCCAGGCGCTCGGTGCCCACACGCGGTGCGCCCTGCAGCTTGGCGGTGATGAGCGTAGTGATCTCGTCACCCTGGCCCTTTTGCAGCTCAGTGCGCTTGACGATGACGGACTTGGAGCCCTCACCGCCCATCATGCGGCTGAAATACTGCTTGTTTGCAGCTTCCTTGCCGACGTAATAAGACCAGGCCTTGCGGGCGCCCGGATCGGTAGGGAGAACAGGAGTGGTTGACGCAGGCATTTGTACCTCCTATAGGTGGTGCCTTGCTCACTCCTGCGAGCTTGTTGCAGATCCCGTGCAACTCAGGTGAGGTCTATCTTGACCATTGGCGGCGCGACTACATTGAGCCGCGCCACACGTCCAGCTTTGGCCTCATGCGTAATCGTTATGCTTATTTTTTCGGAGTCAACGCAACCCGCATCACCGAGCAACAGCACAATCTTTCGCCCGATGCGCAAGTCCACCGTCATCTTTTTGTATGCGACTGGTGTGGTCATGTGCATCAACCGCGCATCAGCTTCTTGAGGTCGGCGTCTGACAGTGCGTCAAACGCCTTTTCGAGGTCATCCCCCGCTAGTCGGCCCACCACTTCCGTCACCGACTTGGTGCCAGACGCTGCCGCCGTGGGCAGGCCGCCCAGCGTGATAGGCGGATTGGGTGGCGTGCGGTTTGGTGCTGCACGGCCAGCCGTCGAAGGCGTGGCCGGAGCAACACCTCGGCGGGCCAGCACCATGCGGTGCGCCTCGTCGGCAATCTGTGCAAAGTCCTTGCCTGCGGCGTCGGGCTCACTGGCCACCAGCCGCAGCGCCCGGTCAAAAGTCTTCTGCGCATCGGGATCGCTGGCATAGTCAATCTCGGCCTTGGTGCGCGCCACCAGCGCACTGATGACGTTGCCTTGATAGCTTTCCGCCGTTTGGCGGTTGACCTCGGCCAGCGTTTCCGCACGGGCGCGGGCCAGGGTGATGCCCTCCAGCTCCTCGCTGATGCGGCACTCTTCGTCCGCGTATTTCTCCGCGTCGATCACACCGTCCATGAGCTGCTTCATCGCTTCGGCCTTGGCTGCCAGCAACTCGGTGCGCTTGGCGGCCAGGTCGGCGGGCATGTCGGCGCGGTAAGTCTGCGGCGCGGTGCTGGCCGCCGGTTGCACGTCCTGGGCGGCAGTCGGCGGCACATCGGCCACCTTGGGCGCTTCGGGCTGCTGGTCGTCGGCTTGCACTGGCGCCACATCAGCGGCAGCTTCGGGCGCTGCTGCGTCTGGCGCGCCCTCGTCGGGTGCGTCCGTCACGCGGTCGGCGTAGGGGTCAAGCCCTTTCGCCTCCATGGCTGCGATTTCTGCGGCGATCTGGTCTTCTGGGTCTGCGTAAGTTGTCATCTGCGGTCACTCCTGCGATGCGGTTGAAGAAAATTGTTGCTGCGCCATGCCTGGCTGCACGCCATCAGCGGCCATGGTTTCGCTGCCCACCATTGCGCCATCCATCTGCTGCATGGCGGGGATGGGCGGCGTGGGGCCAAGTGGTGCGGGCTGCTGCGGCATGGCGTCGGGGTCGATCACACCGGGGCCGTTCATGTCCTTGAAGCCCACCGACTTGAGCAATTCGTCGGCCACGGGCGTGATCTGCGGCGCCATCGACAGCACCTGGGCCGCCTGGGCTGACAGATACAGCCCTTCCAGGCGCTTGGCCACGGCATCCGCCTCCAGCTTCTCGCCCTTGGCCTGGGCTTCGCGGATCGTGGCCTGCAGCTGCGCCATCTGGGCTTCGAACTGCGCGGCGGCGGCCTGCTGCTTTTGCTGCATGGCGGCCTGCTCTTCGGGCGTCATCTCTGCGTCTTCGTCGCGCTGACCCGTCACAGAGCGGATGCGCGCAAGCACCTTGTCTTTCAGCGGAAGGTTCGGATTCATCTCGAAAACCACGTCCAGCAAAGCCACCACCACCTGCGGTGCCGACCCGGCCAACTGCCCCAGCACACCCAGCAGCGCGTCATAGCTTGCCGATGCGTGGCTCTGCTTCCACTGCTGCTCGCCCACCATGAAATCACTCTCTTCGCCCGCAATGTCATTCTCGAACCGCTCGCCGTTCCAGGCATTGACCTGCTTGAACTTGCGATTTGCCCCGTTGCCGCCGATGGGAATCGCCCGCTCGGTCGTCATGTACTGCTCGCACAGGCTCAGGGTCAGCACCCCCTCGATGTTCCGGGCGCGCAGCAAGTTGTCGAAAATCTCGGTGGTCAAGAGTGAGCCCTGATCCGCCCGCAGTGCGCGCGACTTGCCGCTGATAGCGTCAGAACTCGTCTCCCGGTTCTCAGGCGTCACACCAGACAGCCGGGAAATGGAATCCATGTCGTTCTGCGCAAAGGCCATCAGCTGCTGAATGTCGCCATTGTTCTTCGCCTCTTGCACCTTGCCGCCCGACAGAGCCCCGTCCGCAAAGATGGCAATCCCGTTCGGGTCTTTCAGCTCTCGGTCGATCTGCTCCAGCGTCATGGCCTCGTTGTCCACCGCGCTTTTCTCCATGCGCAGCTGATTGGAGTGCGCTAGGTAGTGGCTGCGCATGATCCGGCTGTTCAGGGAGTCCTGAATGTCCAGCAGGTCACGGATCGGGCTGTAGCAAAGCCCTGTTTCGATGGACCGATAGCACCAGATCGGCACAAACGGGAACCGCCCATGTTTGTACGGCGACACCGACTCCACCAGGATGTCCTCGCTGGTCATGATCGTGCAGTGGATCTCCCACGACACCGGGTCGGTGATACCGCCCACATGCTTTTCCTTGACAGTCACAGGCTCGCGCGTCCATGCTTCGAGCAACATCACACGGTCACGGGTCGAGAACAGGTCGGTGCCCACAAACACCCCGGCGCCACTCTCGCTGCTCGCAATGGCGTCTGCGCCCAGCAGGTTGGACGAGCCCGCCCACATGCCCATCAGACGCTCGCCACTGCCGCGCTGGGATACACGCTCCAATTCAGCCTTCTTGTGCGGGAACAGGGCGATAGCAACATCCAAATCCACCACCTTCGAGCGGAAAAGGAAACGCGCATCATCGCCGTCGCGGTTGATCGCACGGCTGTCGTGCACGATGTTGCGCCAGTCCTCGGCCACGGCCACCACCTTCGGGCCTTGCTTGTCCTGGCGAACAGCAACCTCCAGCCAGCCCAGGCCTGTGACGAAAGACTGGTCGGACGCTAGGCTGCGCTCAAAGCCGGTCTGGTTGGTATAGTCCAGCCACTTCATCAGCTCCTGCTTGGCCTGGGCCGACTCGCGTGCCTGCTTGTCGTCGCGGCGCGGCGCCACAGTGAAATCAATCCGCCCCCGGCGCTCGGTGCCCTTGAGCCAGTCGATGATGGGCTTCAGTGCGTTGTAAGAGACAGGAGACTGCCCGCGTGCTGCAAGTTTTGCCTTCTGCTCGGGTGTGAACTGCTCGTTTTCATAATATCGGACCCACTTCACCCGATCTTTTCTGTTTTGTTCCTGACGAAGCAACTC
>ERZ724508.2010-NODE-2010-length-11132-cov-4.881556_pt1 | contig 11132 bp, 12 predicted proteins | sample MGYA00376041_ERZ724508 | MGnify/ENA primary metagenome ERZ724508 (study PRJEB28724, sample SAMN07190887) | wastewater metagenome | isolation source: effluent of sewage treatment plant in Hong Hong | place: USA: Christiansburg, Virginia | collected 2016-03-01 ... | reverse complement strand
TTTAGAATTTTTTCACGCTCGATTTGATACTTCGGCTTCCTTCCACAGGTTATCAGTAGGTAGATAAGAGTAACGCCAGCCCACGCAACGAATGCAATGCCAAACACCTTATATTGGTACAGGTAGCGGTAGAACCGCATGTAGTTGACCTGTAGCCCATACATATTGTAGATGGCAGTGTTGCGTGTGTACGTAGGGAAGCAGCCGGTTGCGAGCTGCGTAACTCCCGTGCTGGCGATGAGCAGCATGATGATGTTGAACAGGAAGCTGTTCATCCAAGTTTCATTGGGCTTCATTGGGTAGAATCTGATGATCAGGGGAATTCGAATGCCGAACTTCACATTACCCTTGACTACTGCCCAAATGAGGTAGAGGATGAAGTAGCTATACAGGAAGGTAGCAACAAACCCTGCATTGCTATTTTCCAAGTAGACAAAGAGCTCGTTGAGAAAGGGAATGAGTGGTCGTTCGTTGCTGCGAGCAAGGTAACCGAAGATGCTGAGTTAGGGGATAATTACATCTGAAAGATCCAGAGGATGGCTGTGATCAGGAAGATGACTGCACAGACCAGCTTCAGCCAGGGAGTTATCGGGTTTCCCTTCTCATACTTCAATTCCAGCTTGAACAGCTCATACTACTATTCAAGGGAAACGAATTGTGCACGAAGCTGACTCAACCGACCTGTGAAACCTCGTTTTTATTTCATACGGTCGAAGAATCCAGCTTCGGTATTTCGAACGACCTCCTCAGCAGCCTTGAGTTCCAAACAGAGCTTCTTGGTCTATTCGACATTAACAGCCAGGAGCTATTTGGTTCGGGTCATTTCATCCGACCGACGGGGTTTCGGCCTTCTCCTGAAGTCGTTGATCCAATCGATTGGTAGCGAGAATAGACCAACCCCTCCAAACAGAATGAGCAGAATCCATCCGAAGAAAGACATGATGGCCATGCAGTACACCACAAACGACGCTTCGACATTCATGGTAGCGGCAACTTCAGTCTGAATATCGAAACAAAGCCTACTGCAGTTTGTGAGATGTTACTGGAATCGCTTGAAAGCTTGCCAACATCATAGCTTACAGTGACTGTCGTGGCGGGTATATCGGCATACCTAAGGAACGCCCAGGAAACGAACAGTAAGATGCAAACGACGACCAACGCTATCGCCAGGTAGCACAGTGCAGTTAGCAGTCGTTTGCACATCGTCTTGTCCTCATCGGTTTCGTAGAAGAGCATGGCGTAGGGGAGCAGCACCGTAATCATGCCTAGTGCAGACATGTAGACGACTGCCCAGAACACTTTCATGTTGATTCCTCCGCTGGACGGGTAGAAATGGTTGTTGGCAACATCCAGCGGTAGCATGAGTGCTTGCGCCCAAACCAATAGCATACCAGCAATGACGAGTATCTTGCAGTACCAAGCAGTGCCCCATCCCTTATCATCGGCTGCGTATTAGCACTTCCTTACGGTGGACGTAGACCACGAGCAGGTAGAAGCTGATGCCGAGCATGATGATGCTTATACCCACGATCAGAATGATCAGCAGAGCGTCCATACGTTTAAATATTGGAATTAAGGCAACTGAGCCGCACCTTCGATAGTTTTATTTGTAAAGCTGATAAGATGCGACATAGCTAGGGCGCGCTGGTTGAGCTGCTTCAACACTTACCAATCAGGGAGAAGGTGCAATCGACCGAAGAACTTTTCAGTGGCAGGGCTCTCTGTCAGCTGTTTGCTGTCGTGTAATTACCGTCGTTGAGGTAGGTTGCATGAAGAAGTCTTCGTCAAGCTGCCGCTAGCAATAATCATGGAAGAAGAGGACAGGCTGAGCAATCCACGGAGCTGCTTTGAGGTGCTGTTGCATTCGCTCAAGCAGTATCTGGAGGAGAGCGATAGGAACAGCAAAGTGGAAATCAATTTGGATCGGTTGATTTATGAGTAGAGCACTCATGAACTGTACCGATTGATCAAGTACATGTTCCGAAGCCTGCAGGGCGAATAGCTCCTGATTAACAACATCAGGCAGCTCACTGAGCAATCTCAGTTGGCGCTCGTTTCTGTGTTCAAACAGGCTCAGTACCTTGAAGCTGAAACTCGCGAGTTTGAACTGCTGAACGAGATCGAAGGTCTAGAAGCTAAGCTCTTACAGGAGGAGTAGAGGACCTTACGATCTGTTGAGAAGCTCAATGAGGTTCAATAGGAATGTGGCCGCCTCAATAAAATCATTGAGGAAAAGACCAACGAGTTGGAGTCCTTACATAGAAAAGTGGAGTCTGTTGAGGACCTGCAACAACAGCTCGCTCTTGTTTCCAAGGAGCTCGAGCTTGAGATTACCAAAAGTACGCAACTTTCCAGCGAAAACTCTATCCTCCAAAAAAACAGCCAAATTCTCACCGAACACTCAGAAGAACGGACAGAGGCGTTGAGGAGGGAATTGGAAAAGAAAGCAGCTTAGATTGACAAGCTATCCAACAGGCTGGTTGAGCAGCTGGAGTAGTCCAATCAAACACACCACATCGAAAGCAAGTATCTGGATATCAGGTATGCTCTCACGGAAAGGTGCGAGGGTCTGCTCAGCCGCATTGAACAGTTCGAACTGACAATAAAGCACCTCACCGATGAGGGGGTCTAGAAGGATGATGAATTATGCAGATATCGCGAGGAGTTTGTGCAGATGGAGGAACGAATTAGATAGCTTAGTGAGTAGCGAGAACAATACCTCAACGCTGAGACTAAGCAGACCCCTCGATACCTAAACGCCACTCTAAAAGACATACCTCATAATGAGCCAGCAAGCGGTGTATGCCAGAACAATGGATGCCTAGAGAAGCAGCGTACGCTCTAATCACTGAAGCAGCAGTACAGTCAGATCATCTCGCATATCCGTACGCCGAACCAAGAGTACATCAACGACTGCCACCGAATAATAGATGAAAAGACAAAGCTCATTGAAGAGTATCAAGATAGGCTGAGGAGATCCACCGATGAGAATCGCCATCTCAAGGAAAAGCTGATAGGCTTGACAAATGTGTATCCCTACGAAGAGGCCCTGGTCAAGCTCAAGCAAAAAAATACGCGATTAAAAAAGTCAGTTTAGGAACTGTTGCAGAGTAGCAAACAGCAGCAGCTGGTTGAAGGCAAGTACCAAGAGCTGAAGCGCATGTACAGTGCAGTGGTAACTGCCTGTGGACGCTGCTCAACATGCATGAAGATGTGCGGGAAATGATGCAGTTGTAGCGTAAGCAATCTGCAGTTGTCCTGTCCCATCGGTAGTGATATTACGTAGCGTTGACGGATGGTGTCGCCAATCTCCATACGATCCCCTCCAACTCTTAGAATTATTATAGCATCGCAAAGTCAAATTCAATGACCGGAGACATGGAACAGCCAGAGAACTGTTGGTTGCTGTCTCGGATAGGATGAGCCATTAGTCATCTCCCCAACGGTGCAACTTCCTCGACAAACCAATCAGTTGAAATCAAGTATCCAACCGCATGACTCCAGCTCAGCTTGATATAAAGACAACAGATCAGGTTGAATAATCAATTTAATATTTGACTGCGATGAGCGACAGGAACGACTTCATGGAAACTTAAATGTACTTTGAGTCTCAGCCCAAACCTTTGATGCCACCTGCAGAAGACTTTGCTAACTAAATCTGGATTGCCTAAATTGCGAGTTACAATCGCCAGCGATCTCGACCTCGCAACGCAGAAATAATCCGTAATTAGACTGCCGAAGAATACAGGTGGGAGGGTCCCGTTCGATCGAGGATGAGTCCAAACTTCGGAACTGTTGAGATTTTGGAACAGGATGAGGAATAAAATACTGCTAACTCAGTGCGCCATTGCACCCTTGCGAAGACTGCACTTGGAGTGTTGAAAAGAAAGATGTGGGCGAAAGAGTCAGGTATTGACTTCAGTTTGCTCAGGAAGATAACTTCCGACAAACGAGATGGCTGGTACTTGAAAGATGTTGCAAGCATCCTTGACTTCATTGAGATGACCAACCCAGGTCACGTAAGAGTGGCGTTGGGAATCTTCCGTCGGGATTTGCAGAAATGGAGCTTCGATATCATCAACTACAAGTGCAAGAACTACGACAGCTGGGATACCAACCACCGTACAGCCTACGTACTTGTGGCGCGAAAAATTATTGACTATTTGATGGAAGGAGGAGAGAGTAACTTCCGAGAACTGATGGGTCAGTACGTGAATGATGCTGAGAAGCGTAGGAACGAGGTGAGAACGAGACTTTATCGTTAGATTTCGAAAAAACAAGGAAAATGATTCGTGATTAAATATGAGGTAGAAATCCTTACTTATTGAGCAGGTAGGGGCCGTGGTGGAGACCTGAGTAGGTCTATTATCAACTTATCTCGCTTTTGCTTGTTAAAGATCACGATCACCCATTAATTTACGAGTGTCTCACAGAGATAGATATTTTTCATCCACATCATCGTTTCGGTGGGCCTACTGAAAGCCATATTGGATGTTTCTCATTCATCTGGATAAATGCCCAGGATTGTTTGTCCGTTTGCATCTGAGATAAAGTCTTCATGGCACCAAAACGCGAAGCTTTGCTGATCTCATACCCTTGAGTACTTGACGCTGGCTAGCTTACTCAAGCTTAGCGCTATGTAACGTTTGGCATAAATGACCTCGATTTCGCGGTATAAATGCTTGCGATGCTTGGGCTTCTAACTAAACTTAACTTCCATGATAGCAAGTGTGTGTTCATTCACCAAGCACCTCAAGAACCTCTCTATGGTTCCGGCAATGATCTCCAACTCTCATGTGGCAGTTCGAGGTGGTGTCCTGAAGGTAAAGCCATTGCTTAGTTAGGCCATCACTATCCATCAACGTCTCCCGCTACTGTACAACAGCCAATCCTTCTATGGGGACAACAAGAGAGACGACAAGAAGGACAACACGAAACCATAACACAAAGATGAAAAAAACTCGTTTGGCTATGGTCAACAGGAAAAGAATCTGAAGGATCAAAAGACCGATTCAGCCTGGGATGCGAATAAGACCAAAGAGAAGGTTGACAAGGATCTGCAACACAAAACCGAGGCCTAACATCTATGGAAGAATACAACTGGAAAAAATGGAGAGGAAATCAAAAATCCGTCTGCCCAAAAGGAAACTAAAGAGGAGCACCAATATTCGGGAGTGACGCAAAAAGACCCAAAAGCAGGTACATGCGGCCAGAAGGAAGGCTCCAAGAATGATTCTGAGAAGAATAAGACTCATAGCGACAAAGATAAGGCCTGCAGCAGCGATAAGGATAACCAGAAGGATGACGAGAAATGTACATCTGAGAAGAAAGAGGACAAACGCGATAAAATGGAGCATAAGGATAAAAAAGACAGCAAGGAGAGCAAGGACAGCCAAGACAAGGAGCATAAAGAGAAGGACAATAAGGATAAGAATCAGAAGGAGAGCAAGGAGAAGGAGAACAAGGAGAAGGAGAATAAGGAGAAGCAGAGCAAAGATCTGAAGGAGAAAGAAAACAAGGACAAGGAACACAAGATTAAGTATTGATTATGAATGATGTTCGAAAGTTGTTAACCAGGATATATGATCAGCAAACATCGAGATAGCGCTGTTTATTGATAGGTTCGCGTTTTCCGCTGATTGGATCGAACAGCTCGTAATCTTTTTAGGTCTTTATCAAAAATGTCTCCCCCTCCAGTGTAAACTCCTTCACCTTACAGGTCAGCATAGTGGTAAGGGTCCCACTGTCGACTTCATACCTTTGGATCTTCCCCTCTGAAAGAAAGTACAGATAGCCATGTCTCCACCTAATACACGTAGGGTAGCGAACAGTCAAAGAGCTTAGCTTTCGAGGCTGTTCTGGGTTGAGATAGCTGTAGACTCCCAACTATCTTTAGTCGCTGATGACCAGCCTAAACTTATCGATTTCAAAGCATAGGTCTGCTCCTTTATCCAACTTTCCAATTATTTTGTTGCTTAGGTTCAGAAACTGGACCCTTTCATGATCGAATCTGAGTATGTGTCTGCGATCCAATAGTTTGATGAGGTTTGGCTAAACAACCGGTTCTTCTTATCGGCTGGCATTTTCCATGAAATTGCTGAGAAGCCACTTAGCGGGATCGCATGTCTCTGAGTAAAGCTCCTTGAGCCTGTTAAGTTTGAGGAAAGGGAAGTCCCTAACAATATCGCGTATGTAGTCCAAGCGTAGGGTGAGGCTATTGGTAGGATCTTCGCTACCACTGATGAACTCCTTTAATAGCTCTGCAACATGTTACGGGCTGGTGAGTTCAGCAGTTCCCAATTTCTCATAAAAGTAGTCTAAGTAAATTTTGTTGACACCTTCAAGGTACCCGATATGATCCTACAGTCTTTTTACACTGTCTCGGCTGAGTCTTTCATAGGCCTACTTCATAAACTTGCACTGCGCCACCACAGATTTTTCCAGAGTTGATAAGCATGAATTTAGAGCAGTTGACGACTTACTAATGCTTCTCTTCACGTCTGAGAGAAAGCCTGGGGTGAGCACTTCAGGATCGAACTCCCTCAAAGGTGAGTAGAACTTCACCAGGCTCAGCAATGGCTTATCGAAGAATGTGCTGATATGCTGAGATTTCCCTGCGTCTGGGCAGACCTAACAGAGTAGGTCGAAGTTGCGCATGCGAGTGTACTCTTGATGATGATTAGGACATGAGAACTCGCCAATTGCGCTCCTCACAACCTCGAACAAAGATGCGTCGTTCATGGAGCCGTTAAAGGAATAATGTACAAATAGATATGTAGTCAGGGCAAGTTTAATGGCCTGGTTTAGTGTACAGTATGGGTCTCGCTCCGATCCAGCAGAGTTAGATAGCGCTTTCGTGAATGGCTCAGCATATTCGGCAGACGGCTATAAAATGACTTTCGTTCGGGTTACTTTTCCTTGTCGCGTTCCTTTGAACCGTTGCGACTGTTATCCAAAGGTGTTTGTTGTTGGCGTGTGCGTATCATCGAAAGGCGACTGATAGTGGTACCAGCCATACTCTCATCGAACGATATTTGCCGAAGTGCATCACCATTGGTAAGCTGTTTTTCCAGGGTAGTTTTAAAGGTTTCCAGTTTGCTTACCAACTCCTTAAAGGTAATTTTGCTACATTTACTCTCCTGGAGCTTCACGACCTCACTAAAGTTGACCTTGGAATCTATCATCTCACGAAGGATGGAAATTGATGATTACATTTCGGAAAGTCGTAATTTAAAGTTCTTCAGGTTGGGAGACTACTCCAAGTTAGCCGGCGAGTAATTTAGGCTCGGACGTGGGTTGCTACCGAAGACCGGTAGGCTTCCACCTTCTATTTCTTCTTGTAGAATAGTGGCCTTTGCTTCGATTAACGAAACTGTTCCACTGCGACTCTCCCGGTTTTAATTCAACTTGTCAAACTGCTCCTGGATCTTGACTCTGTTACGGTTAGTTGGCGAGATAGCATCTTCGGGTTCTCCCTCATTATCGTTGGCGCGGGAGTTTGAAGTTGGCTTTCTGCTGCGTGGATCATTGAGTAATATCTTTGAATCGTGTCTTGATTTCGATTTGGGGCTATCCTCACCTTGCTGTTGCTGGGCAGTTTCAGCTAGAACCTTCAGCGATTCGATTGATGTTTTGATTGCCTCCAGCTCTGTTGATACCTTCGCTCGTTAGTCTTCAAAGTCAGCCCTCCCTCCATCGATGCTGCCCTGTATCATATCAAGCTTGTCCATTTACTATTGGGCTTTTGTTTCTGTTTTCTCCACTATTTCAGCCAACTTGTCTGTAAGTTATGCAAGCTGATGCTCAAACTGGGTGTAGTTATTGGACTCTCTGGCTGCCAATGCCTCCAATGAGATTCCAAGCGTCTAAGTTCGCTCAGATATTTCCACCCTAAGCTTTTTATCCAGTTCTGTTATCTTCTTATCAGTGTCCTTAAACCTTCGGGACTATTGTTCTTGCTTCAGCTTTGCCTGGTGCTCATAGGTTTACTTGTTACTATTCACAAGCAAAGCGAGCTGCTCCAACCGGGATGTTAATGTGTCGTTTGTCTGAACGATATCACAGAGTCTTTTATCGTTATCTCCCCATTTTCGTTGGCTTTCCTATTCCTTTTTTACAATGACTCCTACTAAGTACTCCCGCAGTTATTGGATATTTGTTCGAGACTCGGCATCGGCTTTTTTCAGATGCTGAATATGATCGTCCATTGCCAATCGCAGTTTCTATAACTCTGCATGCATTATGGCATCAAACTCCTCCTGTTGCTTATCCCTTCGTTGAACCTAATCGTTGAACGTTGACACATCCAGTTTGCTTCTGAGCCTCACTTCGATCTCTTTGATAGCAATCTTCACAGGTCGTAGTTCATCCAGGCTGATAAACTCTCCTTTGTAGCTCGCAGTTCGCATGTCTACCTGCTCCTCGATCAGTCTCTTATAGTCCTCCCGAAAGCTATTATAGCGCATCGTGCTTTTCGTGTTGTCAGATTCGATAATCTCCATCTTTTCGTTCATCTTCTGCAGGATAAGGTTCTGGTTTCCTAAAAACTTCTCAAGCTTGCCGAACTTTTCCAGAACTTACGTTTCAAATAGGCTGCGCGTAGAAGCTGGTTATTGCTCCATGAAGTCAATAAATTTATAAACGAACAGCCAATGGTAGAAGCCAAGCAATGACACTTCAGAAAATTGATTATTAATCGGGGTTGTTCCAAGGAGATAGTTCCAAATTCTTCTTCTTCCGCGATTTTTTAAGCAGTAAGGGCTTGGCAGCGATACTCTCCACAGTTCTTTCAGCCAATGGCCTTGAGGTGGCCACTCGAGTAAAAAAGTTTCGGTGGAGGTCAGGGGCCACCTATAGCTGTTTTACGGGGCTTGCTCTCTGTGAGTATTGGTTGGAGACCATCGGACGGAGTTTGAGGATAACGGTATTCTTCTGGTTGCTTTGCTTGGTCTCGCAGAGCACGCTGCCGCGTTCGTGTGCCTACACAACGTCATTCATGTCGAACGGCTGCGACAGGCTCTCGATGTCTCTGCCGGCGCAGGTCTTGAGGGGTCTCTCCACGCGGAACGACATCTCGTTGTACTTGCTGTAGTCCTTTGGCGGCGGTGGGATGGGTGCCTCCTCTGTCTTGTAGCGCACCTTGGTGGGCCGTTGCTTGGGACACGAACGGTACCGCTCTAACGACTATTCTGGGGCCTCCGGTGGCTGCGGGGCTAGCGAGGCTGAGTGGACCGTTGCTTACGTAGCTTCATTGGCCGGAAGTTGGTGAGGTGGATGTGCATGTATGACTCGTACCCCTTGAGCCTGCGCAGGTCACGCTCTAGCGCCTCCGAGTCCCTGCGGAAGGAGAATACGCCTCCAGGATCGAGCTGGTGTAGCTGCTTGAGGTCGATGGCGACCCTCTTGCTCTTCAGGCTTCTCGGTGGCCCCTTCATGGGGGTTTATTTAGATTCAGTATGAAAGATAGTCGTAGGTGATCTGATCAGTCCATCAACGGTCATTTGTGACTCGTAATGTATTAAGTTCTCTCCTCGTTTCGAGAAGTTTATCTTCGTCATTTAGGATAACCTCGATAATCGGGTGAACAGCCCTCCTTTCTTCTTTCTGAGAGGTTATGATCCCTACGAATCCAGAAAGGCTTCGATCGCTGCCTAATCGCCTTCCAAATTCTCGTGACCGCTTCCGATACAGTCTGACCGATCCAATAAAAACCAGAGCTAAACAATTAAACGCAGTTCTCTGCTCAAATAATATTTTCTGGTTCAACATGGATCATTAATCTTCCCATTTCGACTTTGAGGAGATCGTGGAGGACAAGCACCTTGGTTCCATTTACGATTCCAGCGCTCAGGTGGAAATACACCAACAATTTGACCACGAACACGTTGCAGGTACCGAGAAATCTGCAGAGATGGAAGAAGACTACCTGTCGTAGCAGTGCTTCAGGAAAACCAAACCGAATCGGAACTCGCGAGCTCGACACGAAATCGGAAAGCCAAACAGAGCAAACAAAAAGAATCGATCGTAGCTCTACATCGAAATGCTTGAGGCTAAAGTGTCCAGACTCACAATCGAGACTCAGAAGCTTCGCGAAGTGAACAGGGCAAACCAGGACTACCTAAAAAAAATCAGTGTTCCAGAGCAGATCGTAACGTTGTAAGTAAAACGCAGATCAACGGATACTTCGTCGGCAAGACAAACATATATGAGAGGATGGCGGATATGCTGAATCTGCCAGATACCGAATAGCGGCGTAAGGAGATCGTCAAGGCAATCAACTCCATCAGAGTATTTATTTGCTGACTCAGTACAGAACGGGAGTCAAGGGACTCGACCGCATCAAAGCACATAACTACTACTTCAAGGAAATGCTTGGGATGATAGTTCCGGAAAGCCAAAAGTACTTAATCTATGCGGCAAGCAGAGGAGTCGACATATTTGACCCAGTATTTAACGCCAAAGTCAACAACGGTACGATCAAGCTTGAAGACCTTCCAGCAGATGAAAGATGGAGGCACGAAGCAGCCTTGATCATGGGAACGGACCAAGCGAAACACACTTGTTTCTCATAAGTCCAAAAGGTTATTAGGGAGTTGAAGAAGTAATATGACGAGATCGTATCCAAGATGTGCAACCTAAAGCTGGAGCTGGTCAACCAGGCCAAGAAGATGGAGGATTCAATGGACGTCCTTCGTACCCTTTTCGAGCCCTTTCAGGTTGCCAAAATCTTGCTGACGGTCGAGCGCAACAAGTTTCACAAGGAGGTGACTCTGTAGACTATGAAGGACTTCTGGAATCTGGTACGATAAGCATTGACGCAGAAATTCGATTTCGAGGAGCACAAGCAGACGTACAACAAAGACAAGCCTTTCCTGGTGAGTTCGGAGAAATGGCAATGATGCTACTACCTCTTGATACGACTACAACAATGCTGAGATGCCTATAATTATCATGGAGTTGTTAAAAATTAAACGTGTATCGCGTGTGATGCATTCGCTCAGACTTAGCCTTTTGCACGGTTTCGCAACTCAACGCATTCAAATATGAATAATAGCTTCGATTTTGAAAAATAGCGTTTTTTGGGACTTGCCTTCATTAAATTGAGCTATGGTGACGCTGTTTGGGGTTGGGGT
>ERZ724508.2005-NODE-2005-length-11167-cov-3.989201_pt1 | contig 11167 bp, 2 predicted proteins | sample MGYA00376041_ERZ724508 | MGnify/ENA primary metagenome ERZ724508 (study PRJEB28724, sample SAMN07190887) | wastewater metagenome | isolation source: effluent of sewage treatment plant in Hong Hong | place: USA: Christiansburg, Virginia | collected 2016-03-01 ... | reverse complement strand
GCATCCTTAATAATTGATCTCATCTTGTAGATCAACTGCATGCAAATAATTTACTGTCGGAGATCATCACCTCCTTTGACAACCATATTTCTAAATTTAAGACTTTTAAGTTTATTGAAGGGTGAAGTCTGTTTCAACGACTTCAAGGTCTGAGACCAGGGCTGTTTGAATACAGATTAGTTGTTATTCCCATCATATTTTACTTACTCTTCCACTTCCTTGATTTCTTTGTCTTTCTCTTTATTCTCATCATCTCTCTACGAATATCTCTTTTTAGGGTTTTCTGATTTGATAACTGTCACCCATATTCCTTTGGGACATGCTCCCATGTCTGACTTTCTAATATTTGAGGCTAAAGTAGGAATGTATATGGCTTAGAATTTTTTAAGTTGTTAATTATCTTTGATTTAAAATCTTCCCTTATTATATAATAAATTTTTGTTTCCATCTTAAAAATTAGATGATCTCACAACACTTCTATAAGTTTAGATGGTGTTTCTTCGATTCAAATTAAATCTCTTCGTGCCCTCCCTATCTTTATCTTTGTCTTTATCTTTATCTTTATCTTTTTATTTCTCTTGAGACTCAATCTTTTTAGCATATTTGTTAAGTTCTAAATGAAAAAATAATTACCTGTGATATTCGCAAATTCTTGTTGGTCTACGATAAAAGGATATTTGTTATCTTTGATTTTCATTTCATTGTTTAATTTGTAGTTTTTTTAAACTTCCTCTTTAGTTTCATTGTACAGATCTCTCTCTTTTCCTAAAGGAGCTATGATATTTTTTTTAAATATCAATGGACTCTTTAGTTAATTGTGCTGTTTCAATTACTACAGATCGATAGTCTCCAAGATAATTCTGTAGGGGACTCTCTTTCGGGTCGGAAAACAGCTGCAATTGTCTTAAATTATTCTCACGACATAAGTGGAGTTGATGTCCTTTTCTTACTCATCCTGTCGAAAAGGAATAACAATATTATGCTATAGATTGTTCAAAATTTCCTGGTTGTATCTCTTGATAAAGTTTTTTAACTGATCTTTCATTTCTTATTTGGGTAGTTTCTTTAGGACTAAGGAGGCCGTTGTTAACATCGATATGGCTTTTTCTGATTATTTAAATTTATTCTCATCTTTCACATTCCGAACGATTTGCTAAGTAAAAATAAGCTTACTTATTCAAATTAAACAATGAACTTCTTAAGTTTTTCATCCCTTTGTATCATAAGAACAGTAAAGGCTTTAATATTCCATAGGATCTGAATAAAAAAATAATTACTAATCTTCTTAAATTAATTGAAGCAACAGTTTTAAAGACCAAAACCTTCCTCATTGACCTGCACATCTTTTTCACGGCGATATACACCAGTTCAGGTACATAGTATGCGATTTAGTTTTAGTTTGATTCATATATTCTGTGGATTAGAGTTGTAGTGAGTCCCTGGTCAGCGAAATTTTAATGGATCAGCTTTAACAGTTTTTACAGTGGGATTTTATTTGTTATTGCTTGTGTCACTTCAACGTAATCGGCAGGCAAAAATATGTACTCAGGTTTTTTCATTTCAATTGGAAAGAAGTTTACTGTGATTTATTTCTTATTTTTCATGTTATTTGAACTTATTTCAAGCATTTTTTGTTTATTTTTAGTTGCAATAATTTGTATTATGAATCTGACGATAGAAAAATTATAAATTAATCAACGGATGGTAATTTCTTCCATGTTTAATTGACTACGATCTAATTTTTATTCATTTTTATGGGGAAATACATTCCAAAATCTTAGAGTCTCATCTCCTGCGCCTGTTACAATTGTACTGCCGTCTGGGCTCATTGCCAAGTACAGCACTCTAAATGTATGTCCAGAAAGTGTTGAGATTTTCTCCATTTTAGGATACTTCCAAATATTTATTTCGTTTTGGGAATACCCGTGAGTGCTGACTATTTCATTTAGGTTTTTTGCGAACATTAAATTACATACCTGAGATCCAACATCTACTGACTTTGTCGTTTCTCCTGTTAGAGTATTTCTGAACTTAATTGTTCTATCTGCTGTTCCTCCACCTGAGATTAAAAGCCCATGCTGGTGAGGAGACCATGCCATGGCCTTCACTGCTGCAATATGGTCCTTAAATTTTATGACTGGACCTAAACTATGAGAATTCCAAATTAATAGTTTATTATCATTTCCTCCAGAACATAATTGCTGTTCATCATACGACCATTTTAATCCACACACTTCTTGTTTGTGACCCACAAACTTACTAATAAATGGTGCGGATATTCTGAGATCTCTATTTAATATGGTTTTGTCTCTAGATCCTGTGCTAAAGATAGTTGAATTCCAAGCCATCGATCCAACTCTGTTCGAATGTCCATTCATAATTCTTACTCTTTTTATTTTATTCACGTCCCAAATTTGGACTTCGCCTTTGTTTGTCCCTAAAGAAATATGAGGGCCTTTTACCGACCATGAAACTGATGTAACTGATTACGTTATCCCTAATTAGCAAAGTTTGGTAACTTTAGAGTTGTTAGCATTCCAAAGATAAACACTTGAAGCAAGACCAACAGCGAGTAAATTTTGACTGGACCAATCAATCAAGTTCAGGTAATAGTCATCTTGTAGAGCAGGTGCGTCTAATACTTTAAAAGGAACTTTGCAAATTTTTCTCTTTCGGCTATTACAGTTCGCTAGCACATCAGTAAATTAGAGAGAAGTTTTCTTCGTCATCCCTAAAACATCTTTCGGTTATAATATATTTTTAGATGAATACTTAAATATGTTGCCATTTTGAAAAACCTCAATAGTTTAATTAAATTAAGTTTCCTTTGTCAAATAATTGCCACTGATTAAATATTTTTTATAAACATCAGCAACGCAAGCACTGGTTTCGGGCTTTGTTTTATTATTTTAATTGTTTTATTAGAGCTCTTAATTACTAAAGAGGTGCTCTTTTTTTGATAGTTTTCGACTCGGGATGTATCGGTCAGTCATTGACTCTTCGGCAGAACTTTCAGATTATAAAAACGGACTAAATGGACTAATGTTTGTTTCACAAAAGGACGAGCTTAAACTTCGTCTTTTTAGAGGAGAGTCAAAAATTGAGTCAGAAAAATCATTAATTTTCCTACTCACTTCGAGATTAGAAGAAGGACAAATCGGGGAAGCTGGATCACTTCCGGTTTGATAATACTTGGTTGTTTTATCATAGAGCTCATACTCAGTCAGATTCATTGAGAAAATTTTAATATAGAATAAAATTATTATTTGTTGGATTTATATATTTAAGAAAGACTCTAACTCATCAAGGTTTAACATTTCAAATTCTATACACAATTATAAGAGATTTAGTATCTTTTTCAGAGATAAGTCATAGCAAAGCAATATTGATGATAAATTTTCTCTTTATTTCGCTTATATTTTTATTTTCCAACAATGGGAGGCATATTTTATTTTTCTATTTATTATTGTGCCTCTATTTTTATCAGATATATAATTTTGGAATTCAGTGGAAAATGCCGGGGTCGGGCTAAAATAAAGAGTAAAAAATAAATGAATAAAAGCGGATGTTTGAAGATAAAAATAATTAAAGCTAGCCCCAAAAAGAATTAAAACTGAATTAATAATATATACAAAATTTATCCAAATATAGTTTTTACTAAAAGATAGATGTAGAATTAGAAAGTAAGTTCGGAAACTAAGTGTGAAAACTGCCAAAAGCTCATTGAATCATCTAAAATTGACCTACATGAGAGATACTGCATCAGAAATTTTAAACGATGTGATCGCTGTGATCAAATGTATGATGTCAACTATCTCGAAGAGCATTAAGCTGAATTTCATTAAGTACTAGTCAAATGTTAGAATTGCAAGAAATAAATTTCAAAGGATTAAATTTAAAAACATAAAAAATAATGTGGGCCCAAACTCATTCAATGCATTTATTGTGACCTCCAAGTCCCTTAAACTGTTTACTAAAGTCACTTTGTGATTTGTGAGTCCAGAACTCGTCCTTGCTAACATTGTTCAAAACAAATTCAAAATAAAGATTACATTGTCCATGAAGAAATTTGTTTAATTCAAAAAATTACCTAACATGAAGAAATGGAGCAAATGAGAGAAAGAGAGAAAAATCATATGAAGTAGAGACAAGGGAAAAAAATTCAGTCGCAATAAACCTCTATAATAGTTCAGGCAATGCAAATAGAAAAACTTAACACTCAAGAGAGGCAGAAAAATAAAGACCAAAGAGATCTACTACAGTGAAACTAAAATAAATATAACATTAGGAAAAAATTGCAAAATAACTTTAAAGAGAACATATTAAAAGAACTAAGTAAGAAGCAAGAAAGAGAGTAAAGATATCAGAAGATACCTAAAAAAAAAGAGATAAAGAAAAGAAAAAAGAAATCATATAGATTGAAGATGGAGAGGAAGTTAATAAATCAATGGGCGAAGAGAAATAAGACAAAAACTAAAAGATAAATTAAGAAAACTGATATTGGATCATTAAATAAGTCAAATTTATGAGAAAAAGTAAAAATAAATATATCAGATATCATTTTTAGTATAATTTTTATGAAGAGTTTAAATTATTATTTTTTCTACGAGGTGAGCCCTACTCTGACATTCGGCTTGTGACGAGCGTTGATACTCTATTTCTAACATTTTATTATTGACTATGCTCAGATATTTTATCATCCATGTCATCTAACAGCTATTTGCTTAAATCTATTCTGTTCGACTTGGACAACCTTTGAAGGGGAACTACATACATCGCAAATGGAATCACTATATGAGGTAAGAGTTAGTTAATTTCAGAGATAATGAGGACAATCTGGCCGAAAACGAGCTATGAACTGATGATAAAGACATTATCAATCTTGGTACACTAAAATAAATTATCCCAAAAGAAGACCATTGTTAAGGAGATAGCAACCCTGATGATCAAACTGATGAAATAAATAGCGAGTACCATTGTAATTTGCTTCTTACGTTCTCTGATATAAAATTAACTATTGAAAGAGCCAAGGTTTCCTTAGTCATCACTTTATTATTTTGATTATTTATTCATCATTTTTCTCAATATCTTGACTCCGAAGTATACCGTTGGTAAAAATGACAGAAATTCGAAGATAAGCCCAAATAAAGTAGGCCATTATTAGTTTTGATTGTCGCATTTCTTCGAGATAACCCCTGTAAACACCAAAACACTAAATATGATAAGCAGCACAAAAAACACAGCCAATATAATATTCCAAATTCTAAATAGTTGGTAATCGTACTTCTGAACTCTTCTCCTCTTTTCGGGGTTTTTTATGAGGGTATACATAATGGCGAATGTGTAACAAAAGAGCAAATAAGTAAAGATTTCGATTAAGTGACCAATTTAATCGAACTCATAACCTTTTTCAAATAGCTTAAGCATAAGGAGGATGAGGGTGGCAATAAAATTGATAGACAGTGGCATCATCTCGAACATGCACTATCTATAATACCTCCACGTCCTGAAAAGTGCAAAAGTGGTGAATACAAGCACGAAGATATTAATTATAAACATGATCCATTCCCTTCATTATGAACACAGTTACCTCACGATATCATTGTCGTCCTGGAAGTCCCAAAAGAATATTTTCATGGGTTATATATCTATTTTATTATGAAAAATTAGTCTTAATATTTATTCTCATTAATTATGTCGACATCTACTTCCTATTTCACGGCGATTTGTTTATTTCTCTTCATTTTTCATGAGATAAGCTGCGATATTAACTTCCATGATTTAAATAATTTGTGAGTTTTTATAAAATTAGTATTTAAATAATCATAAAGATAATTTAGCTACAACTATGAACGATCTCAGAGACATGCATAAGTGTAGTTTAGAATTGATTTGGCGAAGTTTTTCATGGAGTGACTGGTAAATGAGTATTTAATTTGAAAAGATTAAACGAAAATTAAATTTAAAATTCGTTATAAAATACTAACGATAAGTTTTCCATATAACTCTATATTATTTAAACTTTAACAGAATAGATATGAAGAAGGAGTTGCGCTCTAGGATCAAGAATTCGAATCATCACAGCAAACCTGAATTCTAGACCAAACCTTCGGATAAAAAGCAACGACGTAAAACTGTTAAGTTACTTGGTATGCTTAAACAAGGTTCTCAGACCATGGCCAACTCTCATACCGAGGAACCTAATACCCAGCCAATATTGAAGGCAGATGTTTAATCATGCGAAACATCCACAGACATCCCTTCTAACATTAATCTGGATCACTACATCGATGACATAAATAATCATATTATTGAAATCGACAAATCTTTTCACGATCGGCTCGGGCGCGAGTTAAAGATAGCTGCCAACATCTAGATCACATCTGAAATGCGAAAGATCCTGATTAAGTGGCTCATAAAAGTTGCTCGAAAATTTCGAGTCAGATCAGAGACAATGCATATCTGCGTGCAACTGATCGACTATATGTTGATCTATAAAGGACTGACATTTAATAAAACAAACTTCCAACTCTTGGGAGTAACCTGCTTATTTATAAGCTGCAAATACAATGAAATATATACAATAGAATCTGAAAAGTATGTATAATTATGTGATGGAATATACAGTGTCCAACAGCTGTTTTAAATGGAGAGCTTCGTCTTGTTGGAACTCAACTTCAACCTCCAGGTTCCTACTATCTACCAATTCATCAATAAGATCGTATCTGATTTAAAAATTGCAGGCGAACATCAAGGACTGATAAAATCTCTTGCGGATTTGTTCATCTTTGATTTCAATAGCTTCAATAACTATAAAAAGTACGAACTTTCCACTGTAATCGTCTACTTTGCATCCAAGGTGTACAAACTTGAAGATCTGAAAAGTTCTTTATCTTCCTACAAAAATAAAATCTAACCTTAAGTATTCAAAGAGTGTTTTTTGGCAGTTATGGCTTTATTCAAAAAAAGTCATTTGAATAATTCTAATATTTCAATTTGATTTCAATATTTTTTATTCTTTAACCATTCTTCTGCCACCTATTTTATTTATGAATTCCTACTCTCATTTTATAATTATGCTTTTGCTAATGGAAAAGATAAAATTATCTATTAACTTATTATACGGATTATTCCGAATTCTATATTCTAATAATGATCTCCCCTAGAGGAAACTTTATCACTTTACTCAAATCTCGCAGGAATAAAAGTATCTAGAGAACAAGATAAGCCTATTTAGGGCATAAAGTAGCAGAGAAAATCAAATCAAAATATCATAGCTCTGAAGAGAAGAAGGGAAAAACAACAAAAAGAAAATAATCATTAAATAAATCGCACAGTGCTAATCGCTAGTCCACAAATAGACTCGATGGGTAAACAAACAGACACCATTCAAAAGAAAAAAGTAGAAAAGAAATTAATGTCTGGAGTAAGACTTGCATATCAATGAGTAAATAAAAATAAAACTATGATGATCAACGCAAAAAGAATCTGTAAGGACTCAACTGTCGAATAGTAGTTATGAATAATAATAAGACGCAAAATTAATATTTTCTTGTTGTCAAATAAATAATCGACCTTAAAAACTTTTTTACCAAGGCCCTTCCTCAATTTAAAGCTCTTGTGACTGTTCCTCGGCAAATTTCTTTGTAATTTTTACTTACTCAACCTGAAGTATCAGGATAATTTTTGAACGGGCAAACAGTCTATCTAAAACTATAAGGACATCAAGGAACATAAAAATAAATAAGCCTGCAAGATTTTTAAATCATAAAGCAGATAGGCTAAGGCGGCTTCTCTAAAGTATTTCTCTGCAAATCCAAAATAGATGGCAGTTTTTATGCAATGAAACTGATTGAAAAATAAATGGTGATCAGGAACAAGAAGAAAAAAATAGTTATGAATTAGAGAATTATTATGGAGAAGTCAAAACATCCTTTTCTTATTGATCTGAAATATGCTTTTGAGGCCGAGAAATATATTGTTTTTATACTATAATACTGTCCAGGAGGTTAGCTGTTCGGTTTAATCAAGAAGTATAGAAGACTTACTGAAGAAATCGCTCGATTTTACATTATTTAGATCTTTCTAGGCTTGGCTTATCTTCACTCTCAAAAAGTAGTGTACAGAGACATCAAACCAGAGAATATTCTTTTAGGAATTGATGGTCATATTAAAATTGCTGATTTAGGACTTGCTAAACCCAACATGAATTAAGGATAACTGGCTTATTCTTTTTGTGGTAGTCCTGAATATATGTCTCCATAGATGATCATGCAGTAATTTGTTACCTTATATTAGAGTAGGACACACTTATCCAGTAGATTATTATTGCATGGGAGCACTTTTGTATGAATTACTTACAGGACTTCCACCTTTTTATAGCCAAGAGCCAGAAGAAATTTACGAAGCTGTCCTCGTCCAATAGCTTACTTTTCCTTAAGATTTAGCTCTAACCACCTAGTGCAAAAGTCTTCTTAAATCTCTCCTTTGCAAAGATCCAAAAAAAAGATTAGGTAAATAAAAAATAACATAGGATCTTTGTATGGAACAAAATAAATTCTAGCTCACCCATGGTTTGGAAAACAGAGATATGAAAATTTCATAAATAAAAAAGTTTAACCTCCATTTCATTTTAAAAATCTGGATAGCCTTAATCTGGACACAAGCATGCAGGATAAAAATAGATAGAGTTGGGAGAGAGTCCTAAAAGATCAAAAATACGAAAAGAAAGAATTCAAATAAATAATGAAAGATTTCTATTACAATTACAGACCAAAAACTGAAAAAAGTGAGTCAGCTCAATCTCCCTTATATAAAAAGATACTCTCCTCGAGGCCCTAGTTAAGTTAACGTTCCAAATAGAATAAGAATAGTGTAAGGAAATTGCAAAGAAAGGATTCAGGAGTATGCTTAACTCGAAACCCTTTACAAAAGGTTTTCTACAAATGATTAATATTTAATATGTATTATTTTTATTGTTAATAATTAGAAAAAAAAGGATTTGCCATCAGAGCGATGTATTCTTATGATTAGAGTGACGACAAAGAGAAGAAATAGTATATAAATAATAATATAGAGCACTAGATAAACTATAAGTAATGATTACAATGTGCAGATATAACTGCGTAGCTGTGGAGCTGGAAAGGGGAATGAAGAATATATTTTTTAAAATTTAAAACAAATACTTAATTCAAAAAGCTAAAACGTTCTTTTTTATCAAAAGATTTGGCTAAAAACAACTCATCAATAAGATAAAAAGAGTAGTAGAATCGAAACTTTTCCGAATGGGAGAGTTAGTATAGACAAAACTTTTTAATCACAAATATAGTGCCCTCTGCACCATATAAAGCTATTCAAATAGAAAAAAGAAATTAAAAAAATACCTATAATTGTAGTTAGTTGACGAAGCTCATGATGCAGAAATGGAATTAAAAAATAAAGAGCTTTAAAAACTCCAAAGAAAATATAATAGGCTACTTTCAGAGCTCGCCATTTTAAGTCAGAGATCAAAGTAGAAAAATTGAATCTATTACAAAGTATTAAGTATTATATAAATTATTAATGTGTTCATTTCATTCTTCTAAAGTGAAAATAGTTTCTGGGGCCCAATTTATGCCTCTTAAAATAGTTTTACCCAAATTCTCTCAAATTCTCTGTGATTGCTGACGTCGTCCTTTGAGATTTCGTATTATTCTCGTCAAAAATTGACAAAGATAAATTAATGAAGTTTAATGTTTATGTCTTTCGTTTTACACTCACTGAAGCTCCTCCTTTGCTTACTATTATTTGTTTACTTTTTCCTGAGCTTTCGAGTCTTTTCTCAGTTGTTCTCTCAAATTTTATCTTATTTCTCACATTTATCGTTCTCTAAAATATATGCACAGGCTTGATAAATTGTTTGGGTTCATCTTATAGAAATCTTTTACACATTGTTTAAGTCGTTTTTGGTCGAACTAGGATAGCTTTATTGATTTTCTGACTGCTGTGGGTTGTCTAATGGAAGATCTTGATTTTCTACTTCTCCTATCTTTTACTATGAACTTTTTTTTATTTCCTTTTGTTCATTTGCTCCAGTCTTTCAAGTTTAATATTGTCAACTGAGGGCTCAGATTCTGAACCACTGTCTCTCTCACTTCCAATCTTTATTAAACTAGTATCATTGATAAGCTCACTTTAAATTTTCTCATATTTTTAATAATCTGATGGATCATTTTAGGATCGGTCGATAACTTTTATTCTAAAAAGGATTAAAAAAGATTTTCCTAAGTTTACAGCAACTTAATTGAAGACCTTTAAACTGAGATGGCCTTCGACGGTCCCAAATTGCGATGTTTCAATTGTATAAATATAAGGGATTCTTAGCTAATTGTACAATGAAATTCTAGCCGTTCCAAATTTACATTTATTTAAATAGTAATTGCAAAAGCGAAACTAAAAGTAGGTTGTTAATTTGGATAAGATATAAGGAAATAACCGACAACGGTGGGGCTCATTACGATTATTGCAGCCATAAGCGAAGACTTTTTTCTTCTTTGTATGACCATGCAGATCAATAATGGCTTTAATAGATCTTCTTCTGGAAATGTCGATTATTTGATTTTTGATGAAGTATACTTCTGGAAATAGTTATTTATTCATTTAGCTCCATCTCCTGTTCAAGTCTCTTCCACTTAATGAACACCTATAGTTTCCATGGATAACTCCATCAGGATTTATCATCGGAAAAAGTTTAAAAACAAAACTATTTCTCAATGTTTTGGCTTCAGGTTCATTTGAAATGAGAAAATTAATCAACTAATGCATAATCCAACTGGAAACAGTTTCGCCTGGATGAGATCGAGCCATGATTACGACAATAGGGAGATCAAAGCCATCATTGAGTAAGGTAAAATTGGTAATGGTGACCATTTCCAGCCTATTGCCTGCGAGAGAGATCCCAGCAAGCTTTCTATTAAAGAATGGCAAATTTTTCTCCTATATTTGATTCAGGTAGCAGCAAAGATCATTATAAGTATATGGAACATTGTAAGCAAAGTAGATCTAAGTAGTAGATATTTTACCTCAGAATTATCTTCTTAAAACTCGTACTAGAAATACAAAGTATTAAAGTTCAAATAATTGCCCCTTCGAAATAGGTTTCGATTGAACTCACATGCTATATTTTATC
>ERZ724508.2004-NODE-2004-length-11177-cov-5.719385_pt1 | contig 11177 bp, 5 predicted proteins | sample MGYA00376041_ERZ724508 | MGnify/ENA primary metagenome ERZ724508 (study PRJEB28724, sample SAMN07190887) | wastewater metagenome | isolation source: effluent of sewage treatment plant in Hong Hong | place: USA: Christiansburg, Virginia | collected 2016-03-01 ... | reverse complement strand
AGGAAAAATTATCTTAAATCAATTCTCATTTTGCTTAGCCATTAAGAATTCCTTAATAATATTATCTTTAAAGTAATCATAAAAAGTGCTTTTGTTCAGCTTGGGGTTATCAATAAAAGACATCTTGTTGAGTTAATAGTCCAATATATTGTGCTCGTTATAGGGCTTGTTATTAAGAGTTTTAAATAAAGATTTTTGAAAAAGGCTCTTTTGTTTATCATTAAAATAGTCTAAATTATATTACATATTTATGTTGATTAGTTGCATTTTTTGAAAACTATTAACAATGAAATCAAACTCAAAAATAATAAAATATGTGTTTCAAAAATTGCTTTAGTTTTGAACTAAATTAATTATATTAATATTGTTTAGAACATATCCAAGAATTTATTCCTCTATTTCTCTTAAGTTATTTGAAAGAAGATTCAAAATCAGGTTTTTCTTTAGTCTTATTTTATTTTCATTTAAAAGAAAGTCTTTAATTATGCAACTAAAAGTTTTGTAGTATAGAGATATTATTAATGGATCCGTCTATTATATAAGAGCAAATGTTTTAAATAGCTAAGAATTAAAAGAAACATTATCAAGTAGCTAAACATATTGGTAGTCCTTTTATTTTTTATATATTAGGTTTTTAGAACACAGTTCCAAAGAAAACTAAAAATATCTATTATTTGGAATATTATAGACAATCTTAATTATTCAATTTTAGCCTTAGTTAATTTCTTCTTATAATTTGTCTTTATCATTTAATTTATTTGTGTTGTAAAATGAATTTAAAATTTTATGCCATTTTCTGCTTGAGTTTTTCAACTAGAAAATTTATTCAAGTATTTTTTACTGCTAAAAAACTTCTAAAATTAATGTTGAGAAATTTGTTCTTTAGTGTGACAATAAATTTAAATTGCTTGTTTAAATATCTTTAAAATTAAGTTCAAAATAGAATATTGATTTATACTTATAACCAGTGCAATTATTAATTATTGTTTCTAGTTATTAAATACTTTAAATATTTATTACAAAATCATGCTCTTATTTTAGGATACTTTTTTTCTCAACAGCTATATAGTTAATCTTAAATCATTATTTAATCATATAGTCTTTTTATAATGGCTTAACATCTGTTAAGTTTTTATGAACTTATTTGAATGTTAACTCTTTGGATTTGTTAACTATATTATCGTTTTCTTTCAAGCAATTATTTAATACTGTCTTTAATTTATAACTCTTTTATTGCATGAGAATATTAAATAATAAAAATATTAAATTATTTTCCAAGTTTTGCTTTTATGTAACAAATATAATCGGTTTTTGATATCTTTCCATCCTAGTCCCAATCTAGCTCATGAAAATACCTCTGGACTTCTTCGGGAGTTGGTTCTTTGTCTTCTCCCAATGTAACAAAGGTATCCTTAAGAATCTCATGTATGTCTTGTATGTCTAGTTGGCCATCTAGATCCAGATCATACTTTTCAAAAATTCTTATTGCCTCTTAAACTAGTTCTTACTCATCCTCTTATGTATAATTATTATGGCTTTAATTCTCTGAAAAAGTTAGTCTTTATTATTAATGATCTTTTTACTATGAGCCTTTATCCATCTATTTCTTATATATGAAATCCTCAATAACTTTATAATGGACATAATCCGGCACATCTTTATTAGCAAACCTCTTAATAAACATTCAAATATTGTCTTTATTACTTTCAATATCAAGGTCATCATTCCCAGTAGCAATTTTGAATATGCTCAAGATCTCATTGGGTCCAAGATACTCTTTTTAGTAAGGATTTATCATGCTCATAATATTCTCTATAATTTTCTCAACATCTTAACTTTGCATTATATTAATCTTAACTAAAAACAGTGTTCTAAAATTTAAGTATAATGTCTTAAGAAGAAAGAGATATTTCTGAGCAAATCAATCAGCATACTGAAGTTTTCATGAACTCTTTATAGAATACATTTTAGGATTTCTTATTTAAAATCTCGTAAAATAAAAAGGTAAAAATCTCAAAGAATAAGCTAGATAGAATCTTAAGTAAAAAATATTACCTAAGAAAATTGTGAACTTTTGGAGCAACTCTAACTCAAGAAAAACACCTGCAACAAATTAGTCTAATAATTCTATGCCCTGGCTAAGTAGCAGTGGGGTTTCTAGACGCAAACCTTTTAAATTAAATAAGTATCAAATTATAAATGAAAGATAATGAATTTAAAGCCTTGCCAATGGCAAGTTTTGATCTAACATCTAAAATACTAGAGCTGGCAAACTAAGGACTAAAGTACAAACAAATTAAAAAAGGAATAAATGAGACCATAAAGGGTATTAATAAAGGAGTCGTGACTTGTGTTATACTTGCCTCTGATGCAGAGCCTTTGGTACTCATAGCTCCAATTGTCAAACTTTGTGAAGAACACTCTATACCTTATTGTTTTATTCAAGATCAAGCATGCTTAGGATGAGCTTGTGGTATCAGCTGACCAGTTATTTGTGCAGCCTTTTAGGACAATGACTAGCCAGGAATACAGAGCCAAGTAACTATTCTAAAGGACAAAATCGAAAACTTATTTTATTCATAATAACTTAATTTAATTTATAATGAGAACTAATAATAGATCTGTATTCCTATGATTAATAGATAAATGAAAATTTAGTACATAAATATTAAGATTATTAAAAAAAGAAAACATCTTTTATTTATTAAGCATTTTAGTTATATTTAAATGTTTACTTTTCATTGAGTTTTCATATAAGTACATATTGAGAATTTATAAATATTTATAGTATCTAAAATTCAATAAAATTTAATTATTTTTTTCTTTTCTTCCATTTTTCTTCATCTAGTAAAACTCACATAGAATTTTTCAATAAAAATCTGTTTTGGCTTAATTAAGAAGTTACCTCCTTCTATATTTAATTTACATCAATAAAATACTCTTTCATTATTAAATCTTAACAAACTTTGCAGCACACAAAATTTCCATTATTTTCCAGCTAATTTTGAAAGATTTCTGCACACTCCAAATGAGACCATTTGAGACAATAATCACATTAGAAAATTACACTCTCTCAAAGCTATTCTTTTTTACAAGGACATTATTCAAAATCTTAATCTTTTTCATTTATTTTAAGTTCAAAAAACTAAGCTTGGTTGTTCTGGAAATAATTAAGCTGTTTAATAAGCTTGTAGTAGTATTGCATCATGTTGTGACCTTGTGTACTGATCTATTTCCCTGAATATTTCTAAGTTCCCAAATCTGTCCAAATTTAATTGTTATTTGCAAGCTTATCATTTAGAATATATTTACTTTGCAATGCTAAGATTATTTGATATACGCCTTCATGTTGGTAAATCTCCACTCTATCAATATACTCGGATCTATATTACAGCCAGTTTTCAAGCGTGATTATAAAAACTTTATCTCTTTATGGAAAATATTAGAAAATCTCCTCATTTGTAATTGGAATTACTTTTTATTAAGTTTCTTTTTTGAATATCAGCTAATCAAAGTAGGATTTTTCTTTTATCTCTCAGTTAAAGGGAGAGAATTTTTCTTTTTTATTAAACTTTCTTTTATTTTCATTGGTGAATTCTTTAAATATTTAGTCTGTTTCAATCATATTTCTCTCCTTTTAAGTTTTTGACTTGTTTGATTAGTATATATGGTCTTAGAGCCCAATAATTTTTAAGGACTTTTAGCTTTCTAATTATTCAAAGTAATTATTACCAAGAGAGTATTCTTTATTAATTAAGTTATTTTTTATTAAACTTTACTCCTTATTCTATTAATTATTTCTATTACTCTCTTTATCAAATAAATTCTCAAATCATTTTTTTAGTCTTTTTAAGCTTTTTAGATTTTATTAATTTTCTTTTAGTATTTTTCTTTCCATTTTTAACTATACATGATCTTAACAAAGTATAAGTTTTTCTTTATTTCTAAATACTAGATTAACTTTGAATGCACATTGTACATGCATAAATAAAGCACAGTCTTGTTTAGAACATTTTACACAATGTGAAAACTGATTGCAAATATAGCACATGTTTTATTAGGGAATGCTTATAAACTTTTTTTTCTTTATCTTAAAATCTTAAATATAATATTAGCAATAATAATGAGTGTAGATATTTTATAACTCATATTAGTCATCCTACACTCAATCTGAATACTGGCTGGCTTTTTTCTGTATGCTGGAATCATTCAATTAAAATAATTGTAGTGATTTTTTAAGAACCTATTTCTAAATTAATGATCCCTCTTATTAGCCGCATAATAGACATTGATAACTTCAGTTATTGTTTGAGCATATAGAACAAGAAAACCCTTCTTCATTTAATAAGCCAAGATCATATAAACATTTCTTATGAGCTTATTTTGAACATTTTGTGCATTTCTCAAATAAATACAGAGGTTAAGTTTTAGATTATAGACACACAATACATTACGAAGTAAAATCTTCTAAATTATTTAAGAATTTTTTCTCTTCAATATTATTTTCAATCTCTTTTTTCTATTTAGCCTTTAAAAGATCAATTAGAGTTTTGTTTTATTCTGAAATAAAGTACTTTTAATTAAGGTCCTTATCAAAAGTTTAAGAGCTCAACGAGTCTTGCAAGTTGGTCTCAAATTACTGGTATATATTATTAGATTATAGCTTTAGTTTCTACACAATTTATAAATATTCTTATTTAGCTTCATTCAAAACTAAGCTAATTATTTTTACTAAAATACTTACTGGAACATTTTTAATAAAGTCAACCTATTATTTTACATTTTGGTTAAGAATATTTCTCAGCTTTATTTAGTCTTGGTCTTCGACCTCCAAAATCCTTAAATAATTGTCAAAAACTATCTTTGTTGTTTATAATAATAAATTCTAAATTATATCATACTATTCTGTTTATGATATATTATTTGTCTATTAATAATCATTTAATTCTTAGTCATTTATATTTTCTTTTGCATAAGGAATATTTTCGGTGTATTTTTCAAGTAAATTTTAAGAATTTTTATAGAAATAATTATCATAATATTTTGTTTATGGAGCGTTCTGAAAAGTCTCCATTTTAAGCCAACTGAAATCATGATTGTATTTTCTTTTGATATCATTCAAGTTCATGCTAAACTCTTCTATTAGCAATTTCTTTTGATCAATGTTAAAATCAAAGCCTAATAATGGCCAAATGGATCTAACATTTTAGTCCTTAACATACTCTACAGCATCTTTGATATTACTCTCAAAATCAACTTCCTATTATTTATTTCTTATATAATGATATAGTTTGTCTATGCTCTAAGACTCTTACAATGATATTTGGATATTGTTCCAGGATTCAATTATCATTATTTAATTTACTTTTATTTGAAGTCCATTAAAAATATAGTCAAAATTTAGATTCCAATTAATTTAAATAAAAAAAAAGTATAAATAAATTAAAACTAATATAATTATATAATCATAATGAACTAAATATCTTAAATTAATTTTATCATAGTCGTTGAAAATATCAACTAAGCTAAGATAGATTATGAAAATTTTAAATAAAAGTTATTATCAAAAATAGTTTCTAAATTGATAAAAGAAGGCTCAACTTTATAAGATTAAATATTAAATATGAATAAGAAAGAAAGTCAAGTACTTTAAAAGATTATAGACAATTTGCTACTAACAAGTTAATAATAAACTACTTCTTAGAATAAAGATTTCTCATCATAATCACTGGAGACTTTATACATAACTTTCACTACGTTTATTAAGAAGATTATGATTAGTTTAGAGAGCTTGATATTCTTTCAAATTATAAATAAAGATTATGTAGAAATAGCACTAACTAGTGTATAAAAGATTTCTAAGCTGCTAAAAATAATATAATTTTTCATTGATAATAATTAAGAACAATATTAAGAGCTTTATGGGGACCAATAATTCTTAGAATTTAAAAGATATTTAAAGAATATGCTTAAGCTAAAATTCAAGCCATAATAGTATCAAGATAAAGCCCCAGGAATGGCAAGCAAATATAAAAGCCATTTAACTTTAGAATAATAATAATGAATAGATTTGCTGAGACAAAAAGCAAATACAAAAAACTTTTTCAGTTATGATTAAAGAATTAAAAATTTCCTTAATGAATTTCAATAATTTGTCTAAGTAGTTTAAAAAAATGCATATTTATTTGATTAAGACTTCGATAAACAATTTTTATTAGAAGATTTAAAAGAGTAATAATTTTAGATATAGTAAGAAAATAATAATGATAGTTAATTAAGCTTAAAAAGAATAAAATAATTATAATAATATGATTAGAGTTAAATTTAGAAAATAAAATACATTCAAGATTTTATTCGAAGATGATATCACTAAAAGAAAATTTTAAATATATTGGTCAATAATAAATTTTCATTCAAATCCATTCTAATCGAGTAGTATAAAGATAAGTAAAATATTATCTAGAAGTTTAAAGAGAAATATAAAGGCTTGAAATAATAGAATTAACTTATTGAATAACAGAGAGATTTCTTGGATATTGAAGCAGACAAGACAGAATGATAATTTATTTTAAGGAAGTTTTCCATGGGTCTAGTTTTAGGACCTTTAGAGTAAAGAAAATATAATTTAAGAAATTTCAATATAAATACATAAAAATGATTGGATTTTCTAGAAGATATTAGGGTTAAGGAAAATGTTTTTAATTATTATTTTGATATATGGTTAGAGACTAATCTATAATAGATTGATATTAATTTATTAAAAATTGAAAATAATCAAATATATAGTAAGTCTTAGCAAAATGTGATAGATTTATTAAGATAATAATAAAAGTTATAACAAGAGCATAACTTTTAAGTTACTAATTTTTATGATAAACGAATATAAAAAATAGAGAATATTAAATTGCAATTATCATAGTTTAAACTATACATGGAAGATTGATATTTTATTAACAATTTGTTTATTAAAATTGCCAACAATAATATTTCTATTTTTGGCTTTACAGATTATCCCGATTGACTTTAAATAACAATAGACAAAAATATAATCATTTAATTATTTTAATATTATAATTACGATAATCTAAGTACACAATAAACATTGCTTTACTTCACAACAGTTTCTCCCAAATATTATCTATATGGCTAGTATCAAATTCTCTTATTGAATTTATTCATAACTTTTTCTTCTTTTTAATACAAATACTCTGGCTTAAATCCGTCTTTAATTTTTTCCTAAAATTCATCAATTATCTTGAAACTATCTAAAATCAAAACATTGTTTTTTTGCTCATCTTAGTTGAGATTTCAAGAACTTTTTGTTGAGATTTTTGACTTATCATTTACCTTCTAACTCTAATGATCATTGTCGGCAGTGGCAAAGGTTTATTTTCTGGCAAATTGTTCATCATTAAATACTGCATATTACTCCATCTAATTTAAGGAAACAAAATCATTATTCTAAAGGTCGAGAGCATTATCATCAACTTGATACTTCTATTACAAAGCCCTAAGCTTTCTAGAGGAGAAAATAAAAGAACTAGCATTAAGAGTCTTGGTCTATAAGTTCTTTGTGTCTTTATATGTAATGCTTTGTGTTTATTTTTACTAATAAAGAAGTCTTTATTAATTTGAAGAGTTCTGTTATTAAGCCTAGAGAATTTCTGACAAATTTAAATTGAATGGCTGACTAAGATATAAATTACTTGTTTCATTTCAAGGAAATTCTCTCTCATTTGAGAAATCTAAATCAATAGAAATCTCCATTATATTTTACAGTCTTTTTAGTGAGCAAAGTTACCAATCAATCTTTTAAATTATAAAGCAATTTGGATTAATGATTTAAAAAACAGAATCAGGAGATAACATGGATACATTTAAATTGCTTGATGAAATTCGAACAAAATGTTTTGAGGATTATTTATGGTCGGAAAACGCAATTAAAAATTAGATGTTGAATTAAGATAGAGAAAATTACTTTAAACTTATATAAAATTATTACACAAATAAAGATAATTAATTTACATCAATTTTATAAAGAGATAAATTATTTAAATAAAAACTATTTATAATGGAGAATAAACATAATAATTAATTCTCTAGTGATTAGCAGAATAAAGGCATTTAGTTTCCTAAGCTGGATATCAAATAAGAAAGTTCATAATGAGGAAGTAGTATTATATAAGCTATAATGCTTGCATTCATGTCCTCAATGGGAACGGGCATTTTAACCATTTAGTAGTTTTTTTACAATATGGGGATAATCTAAGGCATGTTAGTGCTCATTCTTATTTGGATATTTTATATTATTTCTTCTGATATTCTCATACATGCCTTTGTACGAACGCCTTCTGCAAAAAATCTTAATGATTTATTTATCCATAATCTTGGATAATCTTGGAGACTAATATACAACATATTGTTCTTTATTTATCTTAGCTTAGGAGTAGTATCATTGTTGGTTACTATTAATAAGACTTGGTTTAAAAGTCTTTAACAAATAAGATCAAAGAGTGAGTTTTTATAAAAATGGAGCTTATTAGAAAAAGACTATTCTGAGCTTCCCTTTACATATATTTTCATTATTAGTTGTTTGTTGACAATCACAGTAATACCTAAGTGAATATAAGTTTTGCAGAGATTCTCAAGCCTTTCATTCTTTATTTATTCAAGTATAATAATAATCATCATCTCGTAAACATATTCCTATTATGTACACAATTAGTAGTTTGAAGAGAATAGATAGCTAAGACTTTTTAATTCAAATTTGTGAGATGTTTTTTCTGTTTTTGGCTTAGGAATATTTGCTTTTAATTGCTTGACTAATTTCTTCTTGATTTCTGGTTCATTGGAAAATCCAACTAGGCTTAGATAAAGAAAAGTTTATTTTACCAATTTTACAGTACTTTTTTTTGTAATTTCAATAACAGGAATTTGTGGCTATATTACTTTCGGAAATAAGCTTGTTCAAGGAGGAGATTTAGTTATATTTAGAGAGAGTATAACTGAGACAGATTATTTTATGACAACAGCAAGATTTTTATTCTTGTTTTCTTTATTTGTCTTTGGAGGCTTAAAAATAAATCCAATTAAAAGCCTAATATTTTAGATTTTAAAGATTAATTAAACATCATTAAACAATGTTGCTATATCAGCCAGCTACTGCATATCAATAGGCCTAATATCGCATTTCTTTAAAAATGTTAGTTATATAGTTTTGCTAGCTGGATCTTCAATGGGAATAGTTCTGATATTTATTTTCCCTATTTTCTTGTCTTTCAAAACAAACTACTGCAATAGTCAAGTAAAAAAAGTATTAATGTTAGCTTATTTGATTTTCATAGTTATGCTTATGTTCATACTCACGTACAGAGCAATAGGAATAGTAGCGAAAGCTTTGTCAGCCAAATAATAATAAAATTTAATTAATAGATAAATTGTTTTAAAAGATTTATAATGTAGTTTTTGTATCCTGAAAAAGTATTAGTATCTCTCAGTTAAATTTTAAATGTAAACGAGTAAGATTTTGATCAGAGAAAATTTAATAAGATATGTTTGGAGTCTGCTGTTAGAAAATAAGAACGAATTTTTCAAATAATACAAAGATAAAAATAGCTCAAAAGAAAATAAAAATAATTAGAAAAAGTTGGAGTTGTAATTAAATATAAAGAAAAGAATAAAGAAACAAAATATGTACCTGGTATAAAAATTAAAAGAGTTGATCTTTAGCTCATTAATATTTCAGACACAGTTTAGTAAAGAATAAAATTAGAAAAACCTTAAAAGCCATGATACATTGAGATAATACATTAGAAAATTAAATTTATTTAATGAGAGAAAAAAGTAACTTAAATTTGAAAGTAAATTAATAAACTCAAAGAATAATAAGAGTTATAGAAAGAATAGTTTGAACAGATAGATATTGATTGAGATGCAATAACAAAATAAAATAATATGAATGTTTCTAATAAAGATATCTTATTAAATATAAAACTAAAACTTTAACTTAGGAAATTAAAATAAGAAGTTTATCTAGTTGACCTTAATAAAACTTTTTAATACAATTTTAATAATTCTCTACTAATTCTGAATTCTGGATTCAATTAGATTATTATTAATTAATAAGTAAATAACACAATAAATATGCAACTTGATTATAACATATTATAGCTAGTGAATAAACTATCTTTAGTTTAACAATATTGAAAAAAATATCACGAGCAAAAATATATTAAGTGAATAAGCTGTGGACTTAATGAAGTTAGAAAGTCTCTCAAGTGCTAGTCAGATTTAAAGTAAAATAAATAGAAGAGTAAAATTGGCTATTTTTGCCATAGATATTGAGGATTTAAATATATGAGATAATTTTTACACTAAAATTGGAAATATACTTAAAGATTGTTTAACGTCTAATATTCCTTATATTTTTTCATGCACAAGAAGAGAATTAGGCTTGGCTCTTTATGGAAGAAAAAATATTTAAGGAGCAAATGCTTCTATAATTGGTATCGTAAATATTCAAGGCTTTGAAAAAGTAATTTAAGAAGAGTTTTAGTCAGATTATTGATCAAGCATAAAAAGCTAAAGAAACATATTAGTATAGTCTAAATTAAGTTTATAAATAACTAATTGTTGATAAATATTATTTTTTAACTGTTTGACTTAAACATAGTAAATTGTTGTCGCAATCTGATGTACTTATTAGCTTACATTTCTTCTTAAGATAGTAGTGGTTTTTCTAGTAAAATAAACTCCTTCAAGAGCTATATTTTATCACTTATATAGTTATTAATATGTAATTTGTTTAGGATGAATTAATACTAATCTTACTATTGATTATCTTATTATAATGCATGTTAATAAATATTATAATTATTTTCTGACTTCTAATTCTGTATTATATTATCAACATTAGATTTGAAAACTTACTTTGACAGTTGTATTTGGTTTTTGCTTCTTTATCCTTTAAAATTTTAAATCTTTTTAAATAGATTTTGATAGTCATTGTTGATAATATTTTTATTATATTTATTCATTCTTATAATTAATTACGAAAATATAAATAAATTAACTTTTTAAGTTTAAATCTTCAGTTTTCAAATAATTTTATTATGAATATTTTAATACTTAACAGAGTTGGAATATTTGTTTTAAATTATAATTAATAAATCAATCAC
>ERZ724508.2000-NODE-2000-length-11217-cov-5.012005_pt1 | contig 11217 bp, 17 predicted proteins | sample MGYA00376041_ERZ724508 | MGnify/ENA primary metagenome ERZ724508 (study PRJEB28724, sample SAMN07190887) | wastewater metagenome | isolation source: effluent of sewage treatment plant in Hong Hong | place: USA: Christiansburg, Virginia | collected 2016-03-01 ... | reverse complement strand
GTCAAACATCGAAACCGAACGAAGGGAAGGATGCTCAGCACTGAAGCCATCAACCGAATGTTGGCTGTGGTAATAGCCGTTCGATCGCTGAGTTTTTTGTCTTCTATCCTTGGGAGAAGCCATTGCAGCAGTTCCAGGTTTTAGCTTGGGAGGCTTATCTTGGATAGCAGTCGCACGATAGTATGGCTGCCTAGCATCCAAAGACATGATCCTATACTTCGGGCTTGGATGATCCCTCCCCCCACGAAGGTAGTGTGACTGGCCTACCCTTTCCTGCATAAACCGTTCGTAATTATAATTTATCTCGCCCAAGAAGCAGTCAGGAGAAAGCTGCCCTCAGCGATCCTGTGTCAGATCAACTTGGGGATAAAGTACTTGCGCTTATTGTATCTTCCACTGCTTCGGATGTGAGGTTCAACACTGCGCATTTTTTATCTCAAAGTTGCCTCTGGTAAGTCTGGGGAGTGCAGTGATGCTTAGATTTTCATTCTGCTGAGTTCACGATATAGGGGCTTGGCTTGTGAGAAATCGCCAGTGTTACGAGTTTCTCGGCTGCTTGTTGGTTGAGTGTCGTTTGGAGGAGGCGATACCTCGACTGTCCGATGCTTCTGCTATGGGTAGGCCAAGTTTTGTTTATGTGGTCTGTTGATGTAAGCTGAAATGACATCTTCTTCTGAGATATTGAGTGGTTTCGATTCTTTGCGGATGCGGTAGTCTCGTTTTGTTCTTTCTCCCATGCAAGCACGTGCGACCTCCTCCATTCTGATGCTGATAGGCGAGGCTGTCTCAGTTTTGACTTCTTCAATGGCTCGCATCCTCTCAGCTAACCTGGCCAAATCATCGTGAAGGGATTGCTTGTGGAGTTCTTTGCTACGCTAGACAGTTGACTGTACCTGACGTTCTAATGACTTCTAAGAGGGTCTCCAGGAGCAGTCTGGACACTTCCTCAAGTAACGCGATGTAACTTCGCTCGAGCCTCTGCAAGCTAAACATATTTTCTGCAGCTTGCATTATGGTTTGATAAGTATTATGGTAGCTGCTGGTTGCACCTCCGGTAGTTATATAAAATAAAATGCTGGAGGAGCTACCAAAAAATCCCCGTAGACCTAACAGCCGGGAACTGATCAGCACATACCGAAGCATGCATCGTCGCATCCTCGATGCCAGCGAATCTCACGCCATTGTGCTTGATCTCAAAGTGGTTGAAAATCCTGTGCTGGAACACGATGATAACTACAACGGGTTGCGCACCCGCATCAAATTATACAACAGAAAGGTGCAACAACAGGAGAACGATCCGAATGGTCAGCCACTTGACAACTACGAAACAGAAACGTACAACAGCCTCTACCGAATTCTCGGGGAGATCAACGCTATGGGCAATAAGTAGAACCAGATATAACGGCTTCGAGTAACGAAGGAGTGGTTCGAAGACCAGTAAAGGCTCATCAGCAACCGACAGGCGCAAGGTGTCATTCGTTATAAGACTCTGCGGAGAAGGGGAATGTCGCTACAGAATTCGCCCAATAAGTACGAAGAACCCGACCCAGATAAAATGCGTATTCCAAGCGATATCCTTGCTGCAACAATGCTGCCGTACAGTATGAAGTGGAGGACAGATTACCTGGAGCATGGGATACCATCAGAGCGAGTTAACGAGTTCAAGCGCAAGATTTTGAACATTCAGCCAATCATTGAACAGAAGACAATGCCACTCCTGGAGGCGAATCAAGCAGCTCGAGTATTGTACCCCAGGCCAATCAAACCTGTTGTAGAGGAAGAGGTCAAAGAGGAGGAAAAGGTTGATGAAGAAAATAAAGAGGAAGGTCTTCAACCAGGAGAGGCCGGAGGAGAACCGGGAGCTGACGAAAAAGAAGAGCCTCCCATGCTCGGTGAAGAACCTGAAGAACCCGAAGAACCCGAATAGGCTGAGGGCGAGCAGGACGATAAGTTGGCTCCAAAGAATAAAATTTACATCGAACCAATAACAGCTCCTTCAACAAGTCGTATTCCGTACGACATCGAAGCAAAGGGAACCTTTGCTTTCAGTGAACCTGATAAATGTCGGGCAGAAAGGGCAATGGAATTGAGATTTAAACAGATACAAGATGCAGCTCTTTTGCAAGTAAAGGAGGATCAAGAACGGGTAGAGCTGGCCAATGTATGGAGCAAAAGCAGATCTCGTATGACAAAGGAGTTGCAGAAGCGATTGTAGTTGATTGCTCTCCAGCCAAGCTATAAATACGCAGAGGAAGAAAATCCCCCTGCGTTCTGCCTCTCAGAAGAGGAGGAGAGAAAGTTCAGTTTCACTACAACAACCGCTCGAAACACGACCAAAGTCGTTGATTTGAGCCAGCAGCTACCCAAGATCAACAATCGCTCAAATCTCGAAGGTTATGAGTCAACCGTTGAAAAATCAAAATTGAGAGACTTGAAGAAGCGTTTCGGGCATATGCTGAACCTGACAACCGACATTGAGGAGCGATAAATCCCAAAATCGCTCTGCCAGTATAGCACTCGTTTCAAATCCTTCTCAGCAGTGCTCGAAGAGCACTCAAAGGGTATATATAATAAGGTTACTTAGAGAAATAGCGAAGCATCCAGATGGAGGAAGTCAGGTCCATAAAGGATCGGCTGACCAACAAGATCGGAGTGAACATCGCTACCCTTGCACATGGACTATGTTTGCCCGAATATCTGTTAAGTTAGCAGCCGGAGTTTCCCACGAGCAACCTCCCCAGCAACCCCTTTATGGTGGAGAAGAAAAAGAAGAAAAAGAAGAAGTGACGTCAATCGGTTGTTTTATGTATATCCTTCCGAGTCTTTGTAAATCTCCAAGTTACGAAGAAGAACGAAAAGGTTGAAGAATCCTTCAGGGTACCGTGGTCTCAACGTGTTCATTGGTCGTCAGCATATTCGTTCGCATAAGCACAAAGCTCCAAGAAGCAGGTGTTGGTTAATAGAACAGTATCACCGTCGAGATATCAAAGGGCGCCTTTCCGGATCGCCCGAAAATTTCTTGGCCATGCTGAATTGCAAGGTCTGCGGATTGGCCGGATGACCAATTTTCATTAAGTTCTGAGTACTCATGGTAGTCATTACAGGACGCTACTGATTCTTCTTGAAGCAGCTTTCAATGCGACTGTGCGGGTGGATCACTTGGTAAGAAGGTTCACTGGGGTATTGGGCAGAACTTGGTTTCATTGCTTCGTTTGTTGAGAAATGTTGTTGTTGTTGTTCACACAGTTTTTGGTGACCGGATTGGAGATACGCGAATTGGATGGTAGGAGAGATGCTGGAAGTGTAAGGTGTTGGCTTTGTAAATGCCCGTTGCTACCTCTGATGGGAAACATCGATATTTATCTGATTTGAGCCTACAAAGTTGTTGCTTACTATGGGTATCTGTCCTGACATTTGAATGTTTGATCCTTGGTTGTGGTTGGAGACTTTGGGAACTGGGAGAAACAAGCTTCCACGTCTGGGGGATTTACTGGCTTCTGCATTCTTCACCACAGTTGCCCCTGATTGAGCCTTGGAGTTCATTTGGGCTTACACACTATTCCGATCCGTATACTTAATCTGCACGCTGATTGGTTGATACTGCTTCGAATGGGAAGATGCCAACGGGTGGTTACTGACGGTGTCATGGGGTTGGGGATCGCAGTTGGTTCGCTTAGTGATGTTATCGAAATCTCCTGAGTGAACACTCTTCAAGTCTGTAGGTATTGCCCGCCTGTCAGTATCGTTGCGTTGCTGTTTGTGGACTGGGATCGTTGAAGTTAACGGTTTTTCTAGCTTTACCATGATACTGTCTGGCTCGATATTATTCCCAGAGGTCTATACTGCAGGCTCTACTGTCTGTGGCTTTGATCCACTATGGGGCATATTAACAACTCCAATCATGCTTTCGTTCATGACATCCTCAAAGGTATTTCTGCCCTCGCCGAGCTCTGCTATCGTATTCTTGCTGATGATCAGAGAGCTCTTTGCTTGTGTATCGCCGTGTAGCTGAATTGACGTAAACTGTACCTTCCTGCCGTTGGACTTTATGAGTTCAGTGTTCATACTGAGCTTCCTCATCTTCATGCTCTCCCTGACTGACGGCTCTAACAATTCAATGATCTTCGAGCAAGTCATTTCATTGTCTAGATCATAATGCTCTGTACTTAGAGTATGTACGTAGGAGGTGCTGAAAGTTGAAATTGGCTCCATGGAACCAATTGTGTTTGTTGGTGAGCCTGGCTCGGCAAAATTCGGTTTAATGTGTTTGTGAGGCAACTCTTATAACTTTTGCTGAACTGGCTGCTGTTGCTTCTGGTTTTGTTACGACTGCTTAGGCTCATCCTTTTGCTCAAGTATACCCAGAATCTTTTCGTTGATTTTAAGCCCTGCTAGCTGAGAAAAAGTGGAGCGCTAATCCCATCGGAATACGTTGGACTTGTTCGAGTTAACTACATGGGGAGTCTTTTGAGGTTGCTCTTCAGTGACCTGCGCGTCCTGAACTACTGAGGGTGACCCCTCAATACTGCCGACGTTTGGGCTTGGGAAATCAAGTATCGACTAAGCAAGTTCCATATTTAGGGGTTCCTTATTTTCCAAGAAACGTGGACCACTCGCGTTTCTTTCAATCTTTTCAATGCTCCGTTTCTTCTTTCGGCTCTTCTTAGACTAGTCGTCAGTTGTCTTCTGCCTTTCTCTTATCTGTTGCATTTGCTTGCCTTCCGACTTTTTCTACTTGGACTATTCATGATGTTTAGCAGGTTACACCGAATCCTCTGACAACCGATGTCTACGGATGACCTCGCCGAATGCAGACTCCCTGTTGAAGATGGAAGAGTTCGTGAGTTCTACATTGACTAACATCTCTACCTTTCGAAGCCTTGACATCAACTTCCCCTCCGAAGCTGTTCTTGTGGCTTCGTTTATTCTTCTTCTGGCTGTCGACGTAGAGCTTAAACTTCGGCGTGCTGCTGTCAGACTACATAGAAAATGTTGCTTACTTTGTCATGGCCTTCCTTTTGGGAGGTGGAACTTACAGAAACCGACTCGAAATCCAGCTCGTTAAGATCAATAAGCTCGGTTCGTACCTGGTCAAAGTATATCATGAAGTAGCTGTCGTTCTCATTCACAATGTAGAACTGTCTGCCAGTAAACTCGCATACTCTCACCTTGTGAGTGAACTTCACATCGATATTGAAGACGTCTCCGAGGGCCAACGAGGCCTCAACCCAGTCCACAGATTTGTCAAACTGGTCAGCGAACTAAATCTTGCAGTCCCGCAGAATGGCCCTGAGGAGTAGCAGCAGAACAGATTCAATTACAGGCGATTTATTGATACAGACCTCCACGCGGTTCCTTTCCGTGCAGTAGCTCACCACGTGGATGAACTATACCACCAGCTTCTTCATCTGGCTGCTGGTTAGCTCCATCAGGTTGTCTGGAAGGCTGGTGACTGCTGTCAGATTGCGTTCGTTTGGATATAGTTCCTGCTTAAACCTGTCCAACAGCTACCGGTTGTTGTGTTCGTAGATGTGCTTCAAGCAATAGTAGTTGAAACCACGCAGACAGGCGTTGGGCCCCGAACCAAGGTTCTTCACTCGACGCACCCCTTCACCTTTGAGAGTCTCGAGAAAGCTATTGAGCACGGAATCAGGATAGATGTCAGCTGGATGGACTGTATATGCTCCGAGATTGGGACAGTCTGTCTGCAGCAGGCTTAGCTCGAGCTCAAACACCTCGGCAGTCTGCTTTCGACGCTGCCTCTGCATATTAACAATATAAGTTGTGAAGCTGCTATCAAGCCGGAGTATAATCAAATTCTTATGCGCACTCAAACTGCACCGCTTACTGATGCACCAGGCACACAAACGCAGGTACTTCCGGTGGGTCAACAACGCCACCCACCCGAACTCGTTCTATTTGACGACGGTGACGAGATAGAGATATCTCCTAGGCAGCAATAGCCCAGTAAACCCAATAGTTCAGTTGACTTGGCTCAATCTACCCGACATCGTGAGCTGCAGAAGATCAAGATCAACCACATGCTGGAAAGTATCAAACGCAGCCAACAAAACTCCACAGCTACCAACGTAAGGCCGCACCGTTAATCGATCGGTTTAACCGAAGAAGAGGTGCCACCGTTGCTACGTCAACAACTCAACAACATCGAACAGGAGATGATAGAGCACAGGGAAGTGGAGAAGTTTATGATTAGCTTCGTAAAGAACCCCGAACAGGCAATCCAGTCCCTCGTGGCAAAGGGAGAGATACGAGACGACCCCAAATAAATTGCGGGCTACCTTGTAAAACTGAACGGCATCAACAAAGCAGCACTCGGCTAACTCTTCGGTAAGAATAAGTAACGTGTACTTGCCATTCTCAAGGACTACTGCCGCTGCTTAAACTTCCGGGGTTTGGAATTTGACAAGGCGTTTCGAGTTTTACTGTCGAGATTCAAACTTCCGGGCGAGGCCCAACAGATCTAACGCATCCTCAAAGTCTTTTCGTAAGTATACTATGAGACTCACGAGGATGAGTTCGCAAGTGCAGACGAAATACACGTACTGAGCTTTAGCCTCATAATGCTGAACACTGACGCTCACAACCCGATGCAACAGAAGAAGATGACCAAGGCTGAGTTCGTAAAGAATACCTCTCCGGTCTGTCCCAAGATTCCCAAAGAGTATCTCGAGGGCATGTACGACCGTATTGTGCGAGATAAGTTCGAGACAGAGACAAACTACATCGAAAAGATCTACGACCGTCTGCACATGCTCAACCTTAACATCTCAGTTTCTGGAATCGCACGAATTTTGAATTCTGCAGTCGAGCTTATCAAGGGCCATATATTTATCAAATACTGCCGGAACAGTGTGAAGTCAGTTCAGCGTAAACTGTTCCTCTCTCAGAAGGAAGACCAGCTCCTGTGGTTGGATCCAAACAAACCGAATAAAGAACCACGCTTCATCATGCTCAAGGATATCGTTGATTTGACGCTGGGGTGCTCATCGGCAGTCATGCGCATGAACAAGGTACCGAAACAGTTTGATTCAATGTGCTTCTCCATTGTCACAAACAGCCGCACTTTGGATCTTAAAGCGAGGGATTCAGAAACTCGAGCAAAGTGGGTCAACTACATCGGAGCTCTCCTCATTCAGAAACGATAGGACCTCCGTAAATCCAAGGAAGCGTTCCACCGCACCTATTACAACAAGGACCGCATCGAGGAAATTTGGAATACAGACATCTTTCCACACTGGGACAGCCACTGGGACTACCGGCTGAAACGGCCTAAGCATAAGAAGTATCAAACATTCTTCAAAGCCGTGAGAAAGTTTTGTTGCTGTTCAGGAAAAACAACTGATGAAGTCTATGAAGTGCAGGCAGGGCAGTACGATGGAATGTTTCCAATCAAGACTCCTTTATTACAAACTCTGTGGAAATACGGGCTCCCTGCCAGCAGTCGCAAAACACTCTGGCCCATAGTTATTGGAAACGCGCTGACAATCACCCCTCGCCTCTACGAAATTTACAACCGCCGAAAGAGAGAGATTCCCTCCATCCATAAAATGCCCTACTCAGTCGAGGCTATTAAACTTGTGGAGCTACTTGCGGTCATTCGCCCTGATATCAGTTTGGTCCGCAACCTTCTTGAGCTAGCCGAAGTGTTTACCCGATACTTAAACGAATACGATGCTTTTGTCGCTCTTGCTAACATGATGCACAGTCACTACTTCCTCGCTTTCTTCCAAGGGGATCTCGCTGAAATCGATTTTCGTGTCAAATTCTTTGACTATCTGATTGACAAGAATCTACCATTAGTCGCTGCACACTTCCATGCCCTCGAAATCAGCTCTCGACTGTTCATGGTCAACTGGTTCTTGTCACTGTTTTGCAGCTGCTTCGCTGAGGATGAATTTTTGGCCCGTATTTGGGACAATTTCTTTATGGAGGGAGAAATCTATCTATTCAAGGTGGCAGTGGCAATTATCAAGTACTACGAGTTCGAATTGAAGATGTCCACCTTCGAAGAAGCAGTGAGGCTGTTATCGCATCCCAAAGAAACCTCGGAAGTCCTGCTATTCGACATACTGGATACTCACGTGCACGTCAGCCAATCGGAATATGACGACTACATCGAGAAAAGGAAGTTTGCAGTCATAAAGACGCGAGTACAGGAGATTCCCCTGGAATGAGCAGGTGACATACCTCGCATGCATCTTTTAGTAATTGATAGATTCACTACATATAACTTCAGCCAACCTTATTAATAATATGATGGAGCGCTCACCAAGCAAACTTACAGTACCGGCTCGAAAAAATGAACATCAAGACCACGAACAAACTCTCCTTCAGGAAATTATGGTTGTGTTCGATAAGCTGAGCGATACCAGACTCGTCTAACGCATCTCCAGACCTGTAAACCTGAAGTATCGACTCGAACTTATCGATGCTTTCGCAAAGCTTCTGGACGACCTTCATAGTAGGCTGGAGAACATCAAAAGCGAAATGACGGATAGCAACGAAGCCAACAATAAGGACACAACAGCAAAGGGAAGGAGCGTGGAAGTTGGATCGACCTCCAGCAGGTTTGGCGAATGGAAAAAGGGTATCAAGGCCATCGAGGGACGCTACTACGAAGTGCTCGTCGAGGGTAGCTTTAAGCACTACATGAAGGTGTCGAGACTGCTCGGTATCAACCGTTCAATCGACGTGATGGACGTTGAAGAGTGGGCTCATGAGTGTCTCCGCAACAAATCCAGAGCGCAGCATTGCTGCGAATGACAACTACTGATGCTCTGCTTCTATGGAAGTCAAGGTTCTCTCAGATCTTGGTTTTGTAGATGGCCAATCCCTTATCCTTCAGCATGTTCTCATAAAGGCTGTGCTCGGTTTGGTAGAGCTCCTCCAGTTTGACCTTCCGCCGTCGCTTTAGCTATATCTCTCCGAAATGCAGTTCTTGTTGCACCTTCTTGCGATCTTCGATGACGTTACGAGCCTTCTCGTATTTGACTTTGGTCTCGTACCAGTTTGTGGATCTGGCAATCCCCTCCAACTTCTTGGCGTACTGCTCGGCCGCTTGGATCTTCTCGTTAGCTTTGATACCCTTATAGATGGCCTCCATCAGTTTCAATTATAATATCCCTTCTGCATGTAACAGATGAGTTCCACTTCCGCCTCACTGCCGAAGGGAGCATTGTATTTTCATATAAGAAATATCAAATGGGGGTCGGACTAACATACAATGACAGCTGTCACAAAAGTCATTAAAACATCTCATTCCACCTTCACCAGCTTATTTTCACGCCACACACCGTTGATGATCTCCCCTCGTATCGTTATGAAGCGTCCACGACCATCCACTCTGTCGCATTTCCACTCCCCTTCGTAAAGTTATCCGTTTGAAAGCTTTAGTCTCCCAAATCCTTACTTCAGGTCTGCCACCAAGTTACCTTAATTACACTCATCGTTACCTTCGTAGTACACCCAGTAATCGTCCAATTGGTCGAAATCTCCATAATCGAATGGATGGTCAAGCAGCAGCGGACTATCGTTGTATACCTTACCGTGACCGTGAAACTCGTCCAGATACCACTACCCCTCGTAAGCCAATTTGGTTTCGTTGTAGTATAGCTTCCCCTCCCCATGCATCTTATCATCCTTCCAGTTGCCATCATAAAAGCCACCATCTTGATAGAAGAACTTCCCTCGGCCATTGCGCAAACCGTTCTTCTTGTAGCCTTCATAGCGGCTACCCACTTCATAACGCTCTACAACATACTCCAGTTCCTCTTCCACTGACATTTCACTCTCAGGTACTTCGGGGATCGTTGAATTGTTTCGGTTGTTTCCTCTGCGGCGGTTTGGGGTTGAGTGCTATTCGTTCTTCGGTGGTTAGAGATTCTGTTGGGCTGGCTTAATGAAATCTTCAGGTTTGAGATCTGTATATGTTGTGGTCACTATCTACAAAATCTCCGGTTCAACAATCTTGGGAGGATTTTGATCTATTCTTGTGGTTGCTAAGGATGTTGTCGTGGCTTGGGAGGTGGGTCCGGTTGCTTGAGTGGTACTTGGACTGACAGAAGTCGCAGAAGCAGAATATGGCAATGGGTCGACAGATAGTGCTGGCTTGGAGACCTCCACCTGCTAAATTTTGATGGTCTCAGGCTTAGTAGCTCCGTAGTAGCTGCCGTAGTCCAATAGATAGTTGCGATCATTTGGATTGTGATAAATTTCGTTGGAGCCCTTGAACTCATGTTCGGAGCTCAACACGACTTCTTTCAAATTGTTCATACGCCCAGATGTGGGCTGCTTGAGATTGTTCTCCAGGATGCTGGACTTAAAGTTAGTGAGATCATTGAAGTCCATATTATTCTTGGTGCCGTAGGTCTCATTGCTGCTGGTATTCCTCAGGGTGCTGATCGTGAAGTCCTTGAGTAACTATGGCTTGGTGAACAGTTCAGCATCTGCTGCACTCAGGCCCTTCGTATAATTGGACATTGAGGCTGTCAAACCTATGGTCGGTTGCTACGTCTTTTCGGAGGATGTCGCAAAATTATATGCTGTTTGCATAGTACCGGAGTAGGCTGTGGGATAACTCGTTGTAGGTGCGAGGGATTGAGATTGGTTGTAAGCAGTGGTATACTCTCCGGAAGTCGCTCCATATTTCGGTTCCGTCGATGGGCTTTTGCTGAAAAGGGAGGTGATGCTGCTCGGAGTGAAGATGTTGCCGGAGTAAGTTGGAACTGGGCTGACTTGTTTGCTTGGCTGGATGGGTGAATTATAAGTGGAGGAGTAGTTATTGCTGTTGGAGGAGTATGCACTTGATGCATTGAATGTGTTTGCCTCGTGTCCTGGTACCTTCTTAATGAAAGATGGAACGTTCGCTGGTTCAGCGTTACTATAAGTCAAGTTCATGGGGTTTGAGGAGAGAAGGGAACCAAGCTTACTGGCAGGATTGGTTTGCTGGGTGATGTTGCTATTGCTGAGCATCAAGGATTGGTTGTGGTTACTGTTATTTAGAGTGCTTGGCGGTGGGTTGTTTGCTACCAATGAACTTGGGGTTGTGTTAGAAGTAGTCGAGCCAAATGCTGAAGGATTTGCATGGCCTTGATAGCCTGAGAAATTATTAGGAGTTTGCGAAAGCTGCTTTGACCAGCTGCTAAGTGGGTCAGTGATCTGGCTTGCTGCCGTTGGATACTACAATGGTTGAACACG
>ERZ724508.1999-NODE-1999-length-11218-cov-5.079996_pt1 | contig 11218 bp, 15 predicted proteins | sample MGYA00376041_ERZ724508 | MGnify/ENA primary metagenome ERZ724508 (study PRJEB28724, sample SAMN07190887) | wastewater metagenome | isolation source: effluent of sewage treatment plant in Hong Hong | place: USA: Christiansburg, Virginia | collected 2016-03-01 ... | reverse complement strand
GCCTTGGGGAATGTAAAACTGTGGAGTATATGGCTGAATACCTTTCAGTTCCGGGTTAAATCAAAGGGGAGATCTAATTCGACAAAACTGGTAAAACGGTCTCGTCGGTATTTGGGTTCTATAATGCTTCAGGTCCTCAACCTCTTGTCCAAGCTGACAAGGGAATGGAGCACCTCAGCCTCATAATGACGATATTTGTCACGCAATCATGTCGCTTCCTCCCAAGACTTGATAAAGTTACAGAGGAGGTCACAACGAGCTACCTATCTAAGGGTTCAGTTGTCAGTTACCGGTTTGAAGATTGTGAATGGACACCCGCACTCGCTGCTGCTACATGGCCCAGTCAAATCACAGAGAAGACTTGCCTTGACGGGAAGATTTTGAATAGGGACATAGTTTTGCGGTGCCACTGGTTGAATCGGTCCTCCACCACCGTTTTGCTGCTGCTGTACTGCAGGTGCTGCTTCCATCTTCCACTTGTCGAATAATAAGGATAATAAGCATAAACTTCCCTAGCAAATCACTCAAGCAACATTTTAGATGTCCGTAGGGCTTATATCTGTTCAGAAGACAGCACGATGAACTTGTTCTACTGATCCAGGATATACTGGCCTGTTTAGTCTTGAAGGTACCCTTCCTTGTCAAGTTGGTAGATCTGTCGAAGTGGTTCTTACTCAGTGGGTTGACTGTTCCGGCTCAGGAGTTGAGTTTCGATAATCTGCGAAGTCGCGTCGATGGGGTTCTGAAGGGTCAGTTCGGGTGGCTGTCTGCTACCCATTATGACCGACGTTACGGTTTGTTCGTTGATTGTGTTCGTCATCGATGGTGCAATGGACATCTCAATGGTTCCTGAGTGATTATTTCGCGTCAATTAGAGTTCCTTGGACTACGAGGAGGCTACTCGATGCAGCTCAACGCTTTCCAAACGCTATAGGCCTTTGTTTATTCTTGAGGTATTCTCGTCTAGTTGCTATCGAAGCCTCTGGAGCTACTTCTGCAGCTAGTCGTCCCGAGGGCGACGACTTAGCTGCTCAACTTTCGATTCGCTACGCTCATACTTGCTTGTGAGATCCCCAATCGTTTTGTTTAGTTCAGTGACTTCCGAGTTGACCTTTTGTCGTTCATCATTCATTGTCTGCACCATCTTCTTGAGTGCCTCTACTTCTCGCATAGACTTCGTGAAGTTAACCTCGATCTCCTTACTCACCAGCGACTGGGTCTCCCTCTTTACCAACGACGTGTTCAACGGACTTTGCTGCTCTAGCCCATCCAGCCTTTCATGCAATGTCTCAATCTGCTGGAACATCTCATCAGCGAAATTAGTCTTTAGCGATAACTTTTCCAAATCGTTGATGCGCCGGTTGATGAGTTCAACCAGCTTTTTGAGCCCGTTATTGGTATTCTACTCGTGTTGCTGCTGAATCTGCTCGATATCATTTCGAATCTACATGGCCTTCGCCTCCAGTGCTGCATGGAAGTGTTTCTGCACTGTGTCTATGTTACGGTTCAGGGTGTTTATGCCTTCCGTTAGGGACTTATCACGACTCATCATGTACTGCTTCATCAACTTTTAAGCCTACTCGCGGGCGATCTGTCGCAATAGCTCGCCATCGAACAGTCCGTTCTGACCTTCGCTGACCTGGCTAAATTAGCTAGTTGGTATACGATGTTGCCAGCGATGTGGCGCCTGAAGAAGAAAGTGAATGGCCCGAGAACGGCGTAACTTCTGACTTCTCGATGTCTAAGCTGGGTCAAAGTAATACTCATGAGCGATTGCTAGGCCTTGCGCGCCATCGAAGCAAGTATGTTAGCCTTTCTGCCTCCATTAAGATCGATTCCTTTTCGTTCTCCTCCAAAAATTCCACGTTTGGTCGTCATCGCCGAACTGCGTTTATGTAAAATATTTGTAAATCACACTCAAAAACCTCACCGGTCAACAGTACCGATTGGGTTTGGTTGGTCGGTTGCTTGATTGGCTCGAAGCAATACCAAATGAACCCCATTCAAGTTACCCGAGTGTCTGTCGAAGAGATGTACGTTCCTCCAAGCGTTCCAGCTATCTTTCCTTTTCATAGAAGTTCAGCTTCGATTGTAATAGCCTTACCGTCGATCGCATGTACTATTCGTTCTCCTTATTCGATTGGGAGAGACGCTGGAGCTTGTCATTGCATTATCTTTCAAGCTCGGCCTTCTGCTGGTTCAGCTCGGCTATCAATGCTTTTCGCTGTAGCAGTACCTGCTCCTCAGCTGATTTCCTAACGTTAGCAATCAGCACATCCTGACTTTATGCCAGTGCTTTGACATTCTCCAGTTACAATTTAGTTGAACTTAGCTACCGATGCAGTCGTTGGTTCTATTACTTATAGGCCGCTTCTGTCTGATGTGCTGTTAAAAGTGACTACGACCTTTCCTCCAGTTCGCATTGTAGTCTTTGGATAGTAGCTTCCAGCGACTGTTGGGATTCTACATAGCGTTTCTGGAGGGTGGCCACTTCGCCTGAGTGGCGTTGTCTCAGCATGCAAACTTCCTGGGTGAGTCTGGCCACTTACTATGACGGTTCGCTCAGGGCCTCCATCAGAGAAGTGTTGAGCTTGCGTAGATTCGCTTCCCTAAGCTGGCCAACGACTGTACCTTTCCTGAACCTCAACGAGTTCCAGCTGTAACATGTTTACTCGTTATGAGTCGGCCATTAAAATTAACAATAAAAAGCGATGCAGCAGCACTCCGTTCGGATATTCTGCCGGCTATTTTTCTGCCATGGAATAATCAAATTAAGAAGACTCGAACTTTCGATAGAACAACTTTCTGGGTGGGTGACTTTGTGGCTGGTTAGGGCTCATCAGCTACTTCCCCGAGATGATTCTTTCTGATGGTAGTGAAGCTAGGTACCTCCACAGTTCGGCTTTCAGCGAAAAAGTGAGAGGATAATATCTTCAAATACTAAAATGAAGACCCAAAACAAGCGAGATAACTGATGAGCCTTTCCCTTATAAACTTCGATTTCCTGCAGGAGTCAGCGTGAAGAAAAAGAACCTCTCTCGAAGCCTCGAGTAATGCGATTAATTTATATTGCAGACAACTCGTGAAAAACGAGAGGTGCGGCTCAGCCGCAATCAGCAAACTATACACCGAAGCGAAGATAATGAAAATGGCTGAAGAATCAGCAAGTATCTATGAACATGTGTATCCACTGATTGATATGAGATGAACTCGAAATTCTGCAATCCGCGGGTGTTTTGCCTCAACAGCGAGCAATAGATTCCGATCACTTGCAATGTCAGTAGCGGCGATCTTTCCAATGTGATTAATCACAAGACTGACCAATCAATGACCTCAAGTGTCGATGAAGGGCCTCCCCGATGTATAATATTTATGAAGCGAATCTTCGTTATATTCGCAGTGGTGCTCTTAGCGATTGCTCAGGGCGATCCCACTTTCACCGCTGGGGGCAATGTCGCTCCTTAGCCGGCCTCTGCCAAGTTCGGTGGAGGTCCCTCTGGAGGAGGAGGGTCAAGTGGAGATGAATTCGAGGTTGATGTGGACTCCGGTGTTCAATCGGCTCTTGATAAGATCATCGGAAGTGGAAGCGCCCAGGTAAAGTCTGGTTTCAAGAGTGCTGCCGCTGCTAAGCCCTCACAGGCCGAATTCAACACTGCCGCTTCTGCTGCTCCTGCTGGTGCTGCTAAGGTCTCCTATGCCACTGCTATGTCCGGAAGCGCTCCCGCTTCATCTGGCGCAGGAAAAGCTGGAGGTGTTGGCAGTGCTAGCAACTCAATGATAATTGGTCGACCCTTCCCAGGCCCAGGCCCCATCGACTATTACCCCTATTACCGCCGCCGTCTGCGCTGCCGCGTCAGCTATTGGCCAACCTGGAAGATCTGCTGCTGGTTCACCTGGTGGTGGTGGTACATGTATTGATCGTACATGGACATATCGATTTATCTGAAGAGGCAATGGAAGTTTGAGAAGTCAAACTGCATTATACTTTGGATGAGATTTGGCTGATGAACAAACAGGAACCAAGACTGAGTTATTACGTTTCTGTAAAATAGATCAAGAACATTTGCGAAGAAGTATGAACAATAAATGTCTGTCATTTCAGTAGAATCTGCGGGTGGGGTATTGCTGATAAGGTCCATAGCCTCCCATGCCATAGGGGTTCCTGCTCATCATAGGCACTGGGCCCATAGGGGGTCTGTAACCGTATCCGTATGGTTGCTGGTTGACAGTAGTGCAGGTAGTTGTGACTACGGGTGGTGCCACCACGACAGTTGGTGCGATTCCAATGCCGAACCCAAAGGATGGAGCAACAGTCTCGATCACGTCGTACCCGCCGTAAGCGACTCCTGGGCTAACCATATCGAAGGTATCGAAGGTCTCGTAAACTGGTACATCATCAACGAAGAAGTCCATGCTTGTGATTTGGTTGGTTTTTGATTATAAAATGGATAGCTGCTGCGAGCTTTTAAGGTCCTCCTAATTTACCAGTTGGCTATAACTGTCAATCCTTTTACGAGGAAAAAACGTTGGACGGCAGGAACAATTTTTTTGTGTCAATAGTTTCGGATTCAGTGGTTTCGTGGTGCCCGGCTGCAAGTTATGTGGAAAGGAAGCTCGAAGCGAATGAATATCAAACGACACTGCAAGGAAGTCATCGAATATTAAGATTCTGTAATTAACGCCATAGAATCGCACAAAACAAGTGACCAATATGGACAGCACAGGTCGTATGAAGTTGCTTTCATACTCTTAGAGTGAAGTGCATCAACCTACGCCATGATTCGGTGAATTAAGAAATTTTAAATTCAAAGTCAGGCAAGCACTAGGCCTATGGAAAGCCCATCAGCTCGGATTCGCGAAACGAAAGAAGTGCTCGAACGGCTGTAAAAGCGGCTTGAACGATACTACCAGCCAAACAACGAAGGTGACGCAGTTCTCAAGCATACCGATCTCGTCAAGGACTTCCAAACTCGTCTGCACTAACGTCGGTTACTGGAGCTCGATAGACCACCTCCAGAACCATTTTCATCGACCGAGCTGAAGTATTCAAGATTTTCGGATGGCAAACAGAAGCATCAGTCTCTTGAAAAGCCATCAAGCCTCACTCATCTCCGTCCCGAACCCAAAGAACTTAATAGCAGGCCTTTGGATATAGGGCTATCACCGAAGCACAACGAGTAGATATCAAGGGAGCTCAAGCAACTGAAAAAGAGGTTGGAGAAGGTGTAGAAGAGCCACATAAAAAAATAGGTAAAGCTGGAGAAGCAGGTGGACAAGCTGAAGCAGAAACTATCGAAGTCCAACAAGCTGAATAAGCTTTTGCTGAAGCAGCTTTCGCCGCCCAAGATAGGTACGAGTGCCTCCTCGAGTGCATTGAATCGGCTACACGTCCGAAACTCTCAACAACAGCCACTGGAATGTTTAAAGAGGAAGCTACAACCACCACAACAGCGGCCATGCACCGCGAAAAGAAGTTGATTTTCATTAAAATGATGGTTACGAGTCAGGGCCTCTATTTCATCCACTTCACGACCTCTCGTGATCGCTTCCTTAACTGATCGAACAAGTCATTGTGACCACGAAATCGTTTCCGGAATGTTGTCATTGTTCTGTTTATTCTTCGAAGTAGAACCTACAGGACCCGAAGTGACTGCCGCGATAAATCTGGGCCCTCGATAAGTCTCATCACCCTTATGATCTGCTGTTCGTCGGAGAGCTGTTCTTCCTAGTCATCATGATCGTCGTCTTATTCGTGCTTACGCTTAGGTGGGAGCATAGGTGGGACTTCATAACTAGGCTCAACTTTGTACTGGTGCTGCCAAACCTCCGGATAGTAAGCCGAATTGTATGCACTCAAAGCGATTGGTTCTGGAGGCCGCCTAACTTCCTCATGCCGTATCATTACTGGTATTTATCGCTTTTATACCGATTCCTTTCGGATATATTCGTGGACAGGTCCTATGCTCCCATCATAGATATACTTGATAGCTGAGTGTTTTGTCCAGATAGGCGAGAAGCGTTTTTTGCTTGGTTCGCTCCATTATTCAGGAACTTCGAATGTCGATGGTCGTATTCCACAATAATCTTCAAATTCAATCATCCCTTGCCAGTAGTATAAACCCTCTCCATCCTGCTTTTTGCTTATGAGCATTTCCTTGATTATGAGTTGGTGTGATTCAGCTCTCCTCAGAAGATAGAACTGTAGTGTCGAAAGTGGGTTATTTGCTGCCATGGGTGTTAGCTGGTAGAATGAGAAGAACAAAGCTTTGAGTGGGAGCTACCCGATGTGGTATACTGGCTCTCGTCCGACGAATCCGTTGAAACATGCTAGCCGCTTAAAATCCTTGTAGGGAAGTGTTCTCCAGCTGTCCAGTTGAGCAATGAGCATATAGCGCTGCTCCTGAGTGTGTTTTTCAAACCAAACATAGGGTGGATAGAGTCGTTACCAGCTCATCCGTACTCACAGTTATTAATAACCAATGGAATGTCTCATCGTAAAATATCACGAGTTTGTGTGCATGGATATTAGTGGTTTAGAGTGTTGTCCAACGATAGCTGTCAATGCTAGAGGTTCCCTAAACACACTATTCATGCGCAGTACAAACATTCGAATGCATATCAATGTTCTTTGGACTGAAAACGAACCATTTCCCGTGCTCGCTTTGATAGTTCGCTCACAAGCTCTTACTTGTGCTTGAAACGTTTCAGGGTTCTAATAGCCTTGTTGATTTCAATCAAATCCTTCTTCAGGATATCTTCAGGCAGCTAACGAGGGTCGCCACGTCTCAATAACCTCTCAATCCTCTCCATAATCTATTCGTCTGAAACAGGCCTCTCATCTCTCTCGTCATCTTCTTCAAACTCTTTCTTTGATGGGGGTTGGAACCTCGGCAGTTCAGGCTAAGGCTTCTTGAGTTAATAACGAGATCCTTCCCTTGGGTTAGAAATTGAATGAATGCCAAAAGTTGGCGGATAAATTTGGTCGTACTGACCAAAGTGCGGGAAAGTTTCTAAGCTTGGAACCATAGCGAGCCGCATGGTGCCTTCCGAAAGTTGCTTGACCTCCTTCGCTTTGTCCTTCACAGATTCAATCGCTCGATCCCGCCTCCAAACAGGCCAAAATTGTTGGGATTTAGGTCTCCAGTTGCCAGGTAACTCAAAGGTATAGGGATTGATGCCGACATGCTTATCAAATTCTATGTAAGCATGCCAGCTATAATGCCCATTCGCTGCCTCCTTTCTGCTGACCACCATGAAAGTTATGTTCAATTTGTTGCGCTCAGCTTGCCTTACCAAATGGTTTTAGAAATCTGACACTGGCAATGTCGCTGCCTCCTCAGTCAGGTCATAGTATGCAGCAAGGACAGAGTCTAAAGGTAGTTAACCAAAATGATAGACAGGCCCAACCCCCCGAGAGTATTTAGTGAGTGCTTAAAACTCCTTTTAGGTGAGTGTTCTCCTCCAGTACTCCAGCTGTTAGATGAGAGCATGCCGTTGGATATCGCTGTGCTTTTCAAACCAACACTTATCGGGAAATAGTCGAGCCTTCGTGTTTGGGTTCACTTCCATGAGTTAGTTATAAATGTCTCACACAATATCTAGATTTTTACCGCGCTATTGCCAAGTAAGTTCGGTTGGCGACTTCTTTAATTAAGATTTTCTCGAAGATGACCAATGAATTTAGAAATTGCTAATTGTTCTGAACTGAATGATCATCGTCCGCAGCTGTGATGTGCAGTTCAACCGCTAATTGTCCCTCCTTGATCGGCTGGTATCACCAATCACACAACTTAGGATCCTTATCTCAAGATCTTCTATGGAGGGCAGCATCGGAAATCAGAAATTAAGCATCACGGAGGACTCAACCCCCGGTGGGACTAACCATTCCTATTTGATCTCGGAACATCCACGGAGCTTCGCGTGCAGATTTGGGACCGAGATAGGTGGTCACCAGACGACATGGTTGGAGCAGGATGTGTAGACATCAGTGATCTGATCGGTGTGCCGCCTGGCAGCACGAAGGTAATGCCTGTAGATCTGTACTGCCATGGCCAGCTCACAGGAGTAATCAATATGCGAATAGAAGTCGGTGGTACTCTCGAACAATCGCAAGTACTTGCGCAGAATCTTTCCATTATGAATGCAACAAAGACAAGCTATAATCAGCAGAAGAGTAGCTATCCCGATAAGACGATGGCCAATAGCTCCTTCCAACAGAGCTTCTACCCTGATAAGACCGCACCGACAAACACCCAACAGCAAGGCTTCTACAACGCAAGTAAAGCAGCAACTTCCTCAACTACTGCAGCCAACCAGTATCTTAGGCAGCAACAGCAACAGCAACAGGCATTCCAGACCCAATCTTCATTTGGACTGGGTCAACGACCCCAGCAACCACCGACCCAACAATCCTCTCTTCCGATGCAGACCTCCTATCAAAACGGTTTTGGCTTACGTCGTTGATAATCGCTGACTGCTAGTAATGCCAGCCGTGATGCCATTGTTTGGCAATAGTAGCAGAATTATACTTAACTTTTTGCGATGGAATCGACCACTTCTGGGTTTCAGGAAGCCTAGTACAAGAAACTGCTGCAACGTGCAGCCACCAACAAGGACTACCGCTAACTATGCAATCGACTTTGGAGTGTGTTTACTCAGCCTGACGTACCTTCTGAATGCATGCAGTTGCTAAGCAAAAGTTTCCAGGTAGTTCAACCTCAACAGTCCCGTCACAATGTTCAGCTGCCATTCCTCCTCACATTCTATAGCGATCTCGTGGCAGGGAGAACAGGAGACCCTGCGCTCGTGCTGACCGCAATGGTATTCTCATTGATTGAACTAGCGCCACATGATGAAGTTTATCGCTAGCAACCCAAAGCTTCGTGAGCAGCACCTTCGAATGCTGTTTGTATTCCTACTCAACCCTCAGCTTATGGAGAGACCTGGATGGCAACACTTCTCTGAACTCGTTAACCAACTTTCGGTGCTTTCCGAACCGAATCGATCGCTGCTAGCCAAGTGGCTAACGGACCTCGAACCCGAAAGACTCTATCGACTGCTGTATGGTGCTGAGAGCGTCCTATCCGAGCTGGTGGAAGCTCAGCAACGCTCACGCTAAATTAATTACTCGAATGAAATGATAGTGTTCTGCAGGCTGATTGAACAGCTGTTCCGCAGGTAGGAAGGTCATGCAACTCAGCAACCAAATGGCACCACGAATAAACAACCGTGTGTTCCGCAATGCACATGTCAACCACTACTACAAGCCAGATGACGAGTATGTGATGTACCTGCAGGGAAGGAGGGCCAATCGGCAAGTGTGCTGGCTCGACTTCCCGTTCCTGCTGAACACTGACTTCAAGAACGTATCACAATGCTCTACCGTAGCAACTTATCGAGCTCGAAGTCAATATTGAGCAGAGTAAGCACGTTGAGCACGGTCTTAATAATATGTTCATCGGGCTGTTCTCATCTTTACAGCAAGGGTTAGCACCACGGCTCGACATGATGGGAGCTATGTTCCTGAGTCTGGAGGTCAGGAGGAACTTCATCCTGGATGATTCGGTGGATAGGCTGGCCAACATCCAAAGTAACCTCCGTAATCCACTCAAAATAACCTTTATCGGCGAACCCGGGAAGGATGGCGGTGGGCTGAAAAACGAGTATTTCCAGCTGGTGGTCAAGTAGATATTCAACCCCAACCGGGACATGTTCGTGGGTAAAAACGACAATAGGTTCCACTGGTTCAACCAATTTTCATTTGAAGAGCCACAAATGTTCTACGTGATTGGCATGATACTCGGGCTTGCTATCTACAATACCACGCTACTGGAACTCAAATTCCCACTGATAGTCTACCAGAAGCTACTGGCACCAGAGAATTATCATTTCGAACAGCTCGAGGAACTCAAGCAAGTCGAACCGGACTTCTACAAAAGCTTCAGCTACATCCTCCAAACCAATGAACCGCTGGAGTCAATGGAGCTCACATTCGAGGCTGACTGTGAGCATTATGGTGAGAGGTCTCGCAAGCCTTTGGTCCCCAATGGAAATAGAATAGGGTTGTGCCAACAGAATAAGTATGACTACGTCAAGCTCTACACGAAATGGTTGCTGAATGGGAGTGTCGAAAAGCAGTTCTTAGCGTTCCGCAGGGGCTTTTACAGAGTGGTTCAGAGTAAACTTATCTAAAAGATGTTCCTGCCAGAGGAGCTTGAGGAGGTGATCTGTGGCTCACCTGTACTCGACTTCAGAGAGTTGGAAAAGGCTGCCTAGTATGAGGGATTTGCTCCCAACTCATAGTTCGTTAAGTAAGCATCATCTTATTCAGGGCTCTATGGGCACTGCTGAACAGTTACAACGAGGAAATGAAGAAAGCGTTTCTGTTCTTCGTAACTGGTACCGATCGAGCTCCAATCGGCGGCCTTTCTCGAGTGAGTATTATAATTCAGAAGCAAGGACCCGATAGCAACAGCCTGCCAAGTGCACAAACTTGTTCTGGGGTGTTGCTGATTCCAGAATATCGATCACACGCAAAGTTGAAGAGCAAAATGGAACTAGCACTCAAACATAAGGAGGGTTTCGGGATGCAGTGATTGTTGTGTGACCCTACTGAGTTGTATTATAATAGAATGAGACTCAGCAACGTGTTCGTCAAGACATTTAGTCGCACCTACTGCCTCAGTGAGGTTTCATCGGTCGAAGAGGTCAAGTTGCGCATCGAGCAACTTGAGGGAATTGCCAGCGAACTTCAATCAGTGTATCACAATGCACGAAGACTTGAAGGAGCATTGAAGGGCGTTGGTACCGGTAGCACTCTGACAGTCCACCTTGCCTTGAAAGGTGGAAAAGGTGGTTTCGGTGCCAAGCTCAAGAACGAAGGTTCGAAGAAGGTTCGTTCAAATAATAACATCCACAGCCGCGATCTGTCGGGGCGCCGTATCAAGAATGTCAACCTCGAGAAGGAATATATCGAGTCGTATAAGAAAAAGCTGCAGGAGGACCAGATCGTCAAGGAGGAGAGGGAAAAATTTAAGTTGCGTGAAAATACCCTGTACGAAGAACACGCTTTTATGAGGCTTGACAAGAACTACACTGCAGAGCTCGAAAGTGGTGAACGGAACAAACAAGAAGCAGAGAAGAAGGGATTGATCAGTAACTGGAGGAAGAAATATGAAATAAAGAAGAGTCTGCCTAACAACACAAAAAAAAAAAAAAA
>ERZ724508.1998-NODE-1998-length-11221-cov-6.806197_pt1 | contig 11221 bp, 19 predicted proteins | sample MGYA00376041_ERZ724508 | MGnify/ENA primary metagenome ERZ724508 (study PRJEB28724, sample SAMN07190887) | wastewater metagenome | isolation source: effluent of sewage treatment plant in Hong Hong | place: USA: Christiansburg, Virginia | collected 2016-03-01 ... | reverse complement strand
GTTCGAAACATCTCCACTTCCAAAGCCTACCGTGACGTACACAGAGATATAATGGAGGAACGAGCAAAGTTGGTGAGAGTGGACGTCACCCCACGATACGGGCTTTTAGGTGGCTGGAAGTGCAACTGGGAAATCGGATATAACCTCCCTCTCAAAGGTTTCCTGTTCCATGATAATGACAACTTCGAGCTTCGAAACGTCAGCTTCGGTTATGACCTTGAACGCATCGTCGGTACCTCATTCGTTGAATTCAGCTGAAAAATTCACATTCTCAATTATCCTACCTGAAGGGGCAACTGACTACAAGATCTTCTTGAACGACGAAGAGATTGCATTTGAAGAATCAAAGTCTTTCTGGTTCCTTGACTATTCAGGTAAGCCTACCCTTACTGTCAACCGCGGTATCACCTCCAAGGCCCAGCATCGAGGCATCAAGGTCACTTATAAGTTCAGTCGACGTTCTATCCTCAAAAAGCCTTTCATCGTGTTTGCAGCTTTCTTCACCTTCTTCCTAGTCTTGATCTTCGCCAAGCGAGTTCACCTGAAGACACTCGAGTCCGATCATCAGCACACACACTGAGGATGAACTGATGTGCATGCCTGAATTGGTTATAATTATCATGCGGAGCTCTCGGAGGTACCACCTCTCGGAATTATGGGGTGGTGACCCCGATGAAGTCTACCAGCCTCGACTCAGTCACGAATCCGAACTCAGAAAGACAACCATTTCGTTCGAAAAGCAGAAGGAGCTGGAGTAGAACAGAAAGTCAATTCATTAGAGGAAGGAGAAAAACAAAACCCTCAAACACTACAGACTCACACTATTGAAAGGCCAGGAGGACTATCACAGTCAACTTAGCAAAGAAACAGAGGAGTTCCTTAACCAGTACCGACAGCCAGGAAAGAACCGCTGGATTGAAGTTCCTCCTATCCAGCCAAAACATCGACATGCAATGTAACCACAAAAATCGACTTCGATGTCCTCTCGAGGCATCAAAACAAGGCTTCCAGAGGTGGCTGAGACGCGAGCTAGTTCAGGCCAACCCCGTCTGCCAACCAGCAACAACCATACAGAATTGCACCGCTTCATGAAACCCAAACCGAGGGTAATGTTCACTCACACCCAACCCAAGTAGTCCATGCTTCTGCGAAGCAATATTTGGACCCTCGAATGAGCTCTATAACAACTGACTATCCATGTCTTCTTGTTTTCTGATTCATTGTTAATATCTTATGGACGCTTGCACTTCACCACAGCTCTGGCTTAAGTACACTTTCCGGTTCTTGCACATTGCTCCTGTAGTTGTGCTCGGAGGGAAGATCTTCAACGATTATGTCCTCGGGTCTCCAAAGGCCGAACTCACGAAGGAACAATCCCACTTCTACATGATCTGTGGAATTGTGCTCATGATCGCAGGTAGCAACCATCACTATGCAGGAACTGTGAACTCCATCATCCTCAAACCCAAGGACAACATGAAGCAGCAAGCGAAGCCGTGGATTGGCTTCCACCATCTCAAGCTATTGCTGAGCATCATCATACTCACACCAATCTTAGGGTTGGCAGTCTCACCTGCCAACGTCAACCACACCAGATTCGGGTTCGTGCTTCTAAATCTTATCGTATCGCCCTTTATGCGCTTCTACAGGGAGTATCACACCGAGAAGAACCGCAAAGCAGCGAAGTAATGATAGTTCATAAGCTAAGCCAATTCGTAGAAGAGTACGACCAAGTGGAAGCATAACAACCTCCTTCCTGAACTTCATCAAAGTTAGATTTCGGTCAATCAATGATGGTGGTGTCTTCCGTCGGTACCGCACTCGCAGCGACAGAGCTTCTGTACCTTGGTAACTGGCTTGGTGTATTGGTAATGGCCTCCTACTAGAGTATTCTTCCTGATTGTGTGCCTGGGGAGGCTGCCTCGGGTTGTCTTGGAAGTGTAGCCTCGGACGATTCCACACTTACCCTTTGTCTTGGTGGCGTTCACAACCGTAGCGTTTGTAGTAGTGCTGCCAGTGACTGTTGTCGTAGTGTTAGTATCAGTCTGATTGGTGGGGGTTCCTGAATCTATCGTAGTATCATTCGTGGTTGTAGTAGCGTTGGTAGCATCGGTAGTGTTAGGGGTGTCTCCAACAGTAGTCGTATTGGTTGTGTCAGTAGTGGTAGGAACATCAACGACAGCCGTTGTCGAATTGTCAGTCGTTGTTGGCACTGTTGTGGTATCAGTTGTGTCTGTCGTGGCAACCGTGTCAGTCGTTGTCGAATTGGTATCAGAAGCTGCTGTACTGTTTGTTGCGGTCGTATCGGTGTTTGTGGTAGTGGTTGTATCTGTTGTAGTAGTATTATCCGTCGTCGCTGTAGCGGTATCAGTTGTGCTTGTGGCAGTGCTCGTGTCATTAGTGGTAGTGTCAGTAGTGGTAGTGCCAGTCGTGTCAGTAGTGGTAGCGTCAGCAGTGGTAGTGTCAGTAGTGGTAGTGTCAGTAGTGGCGGCAGTAGTGTCAGTAGTGGTGGTAGTATCAGCAGTAACTGTTGAATTGTCAGCCGTAGTAGTTGTGGTATTTTGATCTGTGGTTGTTGTCGCATCAGCTGTATTGGTGGTTGTGTCTGGGACGGTGGTGGTATCGGTTGTCGTGGTGTCTGTGGTGGTGGTTGCGTCAGTGACAGTTGTATCTGTGGAGTTTGTGGTTGTCGAATTGTCACTCGTATCGACTATTGTTGCTGGGGTAGTCACGTTGGAAGATATAGTCACATCACCGGTCGTGACTGTCGTATTGGTAGTGACAACGGCCGGGTTATTAAGGATAGTTATACTTGCTTTTTTGTCGCTATATCCCCTCCAATTGTGTCCATGCCCACGTCCATGGATTCGAATTGGTTCTTCTTCGACAACTCTTCTTCGGTTGCTCTGTCTGCTTTTAACCGAATCCGATCGATCTCGAGATTTTCCGACCTTTCTTGTGACAATCTTAGTCACTATAACGCTGTCATCGTCCGCTGGTTTCTTGACTCCACTTCTCTTTCCAGAATCAAAAGAAATACGGCCTTATCTGTTCCTCTGAGCTCCTTGACGACCTTGCAAATATCCTCCATAGTTAATTTGTTGCCTCTTCCGATCTACACCCACCACAACAGCAGGATTTTTCGATGTTACTTCAGACACTTCCAAATCACCCGATAACTCTGAGGATGCTTTGGATTGGCTCTCTTCTTCAGCAGAACCAACAGCTTCATCCCGAACTATACTTCTTCGCCTGCTCTCGCCGCTCCTGGTACTAATTCTGGATTATATTCTGTTAGCCCGACTCCCGTCACGATTTCTTTGGCGACTTGAATCAGATCTATTTCTGACTGAGCTTCTCTCACCACTAAAATCGTTGCTCTTTTCATCGTCTCCATTCGACTCTTGATACTTCTCTTCAATGGCAGACGATTAGTTTGAATCGTCACTTTTTCCGTTCCCTCGCCCATTTCTGCTCAGCAGACCTCGATCTCCATAGGGAACGCCTGTACGTTTGTTGCCATATTTATAAGATAGTGATCTGTCTGTTCCTTTTGTTCCAAAGGCATCCAATCTGGAGTACTCTGCCTTCGAATCGACACTACCTTTGCCACTGAAGCTGCTGACCTTCTTGCTCTTTGTTCCGATACGATCGAGATATCTCGGAGCAAAACCCGCAATGTCCCATAAACCATTGTCATCTCCGCTGTATCCCAGTTTGCCCGAAGACGTAGCATACGTGAGACCAGCGATGCCAGCGAGCAGGAGGCAGAATTTCATGTTTTTCAGAATGTTTGATTCTAAATTCTATGGAACTAATACGCTTTAATCTTTTAAAATACGTTCGATATTCGATGGTGATCAACTGTTCTGCTGTTCCAGTGAAATTCAAAGCCAGGTTTGCAGAGGCGAGAGGCCTGAAAAAATCAATCAACGAATACACAACTATCATTTGACCTTCAGGGTGCCCTCAGAGATCATGTTTGGTACTTCGGCAGCCAACCATGGGCCAAGTGATAAGGCGAGTGCATGAGCGATGCCCAACTTCGGAGTGTGCTACCTCCAAAGAGGAGCGAAATGCACATCCTGACAGATCTTCCCTCCGCGGTACATCTTCACGGTCTTGCCTTCCAACTCGGGAAGCTCCAGCTCTATCGGAGTGCTTGGGTAGTTAGCAGGCACTTCAAACTGAAGTTTGAAGGTATACCTAACCAAGTCATGGACAAAAGTGCAAGTGCCCTCCCACTTGGTGCCGTCCTTGTTGGATGTGAGCTTGAACCAATCATTATCTTTCTTCTTATTGTCGTTGACGTAGGAGATTAGTGCCTTGTACTACTCCTTCAAACGCTCAACCCACTTCTCACCGTCCTTGGGACCTGCATGCACAGTCAGCATCGGAATCTTCTCGAGGATCTCCTGCACTTTGCTCTTCATTGCTTTATATACACGTAACTAAAACAAACTTGAGACGCATATCAGTTGCGGAACTTGATTGAGAATTCTTTGCAGAATACTTTGAGGTCTGTCTTGCTCTATTCGCCGGGCTGCAAGGGATCCTGGTTGATATAGACTCCAAATTTCATGACGATAGCTTCGTATGTCTTGCATCGCACCACTGTCTGATTGCAGGAGTAGCTGTCTGTGTAGAAGTCCACTGTATAATGTTCGAGTTTTAGGGTAGGGTCGTACTCAAGAGGGATGTTTGGGTCAATTTAAGGTTTCTGCTGAGCAGGCTCTTTTTTGTTTTTTTACTCTTCCACCTCAAGCTCCACCAGTGTTTGTTATTGTGGAATTTTCACTGCCTATCTGAAGATCTTTGTTTCGTACTCCGGTTTCATCTTAATTGTAGGTATTTCCTCGGCTGAACTTCTTCTCTCCTCTGAACTTCTTCTCTCCTCTTTCTGCTCTTCCTCTACCTTATAAACATAACACCTGTCGATAACCCTCGGCTCCTTCTCCTTCTTCTCCTTGGAATTCGACTTTGGTTGGGTGTAACCAATTACGATTACCTTGTCATCTTGTGAGTTCTTGGAGAGGCAAGGCACCATCAGGGTGTTGTAACCCTTGAGAATATCGCTGGAGAAGATATAGTGATTCTCTATCCTTTTATTCGATTCTTTCTCCTTCTCTTGTTTGCCTTGTGCTTTCAGTATCTAAGTCAAGTTAATCCTTTCACACTGATCTACGTTTGCCAGTTGTTTGTTCTGCATGTTCAATCCACCCAGAATGTAAAGCCAGTCTCTCAAGACGAACAGCTTGCAACAAACTCGAGGGTACTACATTTACCAGATCATTTCGAATCCGAGAGGGTTCGGATCTTCAACGTCATCATAGAGATCAGGTTTCAGTTCAACCCTCCACACCTTCTAACTCACTATGTTTCCTAGTAGTCCACCGGCAATCAAAACACTTCCTTCACAAACGGTACTAAGCAATGAAATACACCTTACGTTCCGAAGTTCTTCAACGGAAGCTCCTTGAGGGGAACCTTTTTGAAGTAGATTGTATCCCCAGCAACCTGGGTCACCTTGCCTCGGAAGATAGTCACGACATCCTTCTCCGACTTTCCTGGCAGGCTGGCCACTACAATAAAGGATAGCAGCTTTTTGCTATAAAAGATTTCTGATTCACGAGGCAAGAGCAAGGGACTTCCATCGAGCTCCATATTCATCTCGAAGAAGATTCCTAAACTTGAACAAAACGTACTTTCACTCTTGATTGCATCGTCCTTCGCTATTCTGTCGGGATACACCTGGAACTCCTCTTCGAAATCTCTGCCGACTATGAGCGTCTCGATTCCGTCCTTTTTCGATACCTTTCCTCGAGCCACCATGATATCGGCCTCGTAGTCATAGTCTGCCTTTTCAAACAACCTCCATAGCTTATTGAGATCCTTCTCAACTTAGTTGTTCACTTCGATTGAGAGTTATTCGTTCTGTAGCATCTCGTTGTTCTCGCGCATGTAGCCGACTCGCTTATTGAGCAGCTTAAATGCCGACTTCACTGATTCTGCGATCTCTTCCTCCCATTCCTCATCGTTGTGTGTCTCTTCGTTAATCCTGAAGAATTAGTGGCGGATTTTAATGTTCATTCTCTTCCTCCGAAAGGACTCGATGTAGTACTGCAGCCCAATATCGCATACCAGGTCATCCGTCATTAAGTCTTTTTTGTCACAGCTAAAACATGCGTACTCATGGATGTGAATTCGAGATTTGCCCTGCTTGTCTTTCAGCCACTTGTATATCACTTCCGCGTCTGCGTAACAACCGATCTTTTCGCAAGACTTGTTGATGACCGGGATCCGCAGCGGAACAGACTTATTGATCCCACAAAACAGCGGAAATTTGTTATTCCCAGCATCGAGGAACTTGAAGTAGTGGCTCGATCTCGTCTGGGTATAGATGAACTGTTGAAGGGCGTCCGTTCCTGGAATGCCACTTGTCTTTTGTTTTTTTTTGTCCATTGCGAATTGAGTATACCAACCCAGATGGATCTTATAAGGTCATCCGGATCGTTAAACAGGGCAGTTACTGAAATACGACTCTCCACCCATGGAGGTGGGCTTTACGTCGTTAAACTATGCACACTAGCCAGTGTGCAGCAAATGAAAGTTGGTTTCGTTAGGCTGGCTAGCCACTTTAGCACCTAGCCCTCAAGCTATTTCAGAAGGAAACAAAGCTAAAATGAAATGAAGCTGGGAGTCAAGTGCGCTTGGGCTTAGACTTCTTATCCTTCCTTGCCTAAGCTGAACGCTCCCTGGGTTTCTTGGGTTCCGATCGTTCAGCTGGCTTCTTGGACTTGCTTCTCTCCTTGATGCCATGCTTATTCCTCCACTTTTCCAACTCGACGTTGTAGGCATCCATATCCTTCTTGACTTCTTGCTCCAACTTATCCTTCTCCTTGACGCTTAGATCATCCCACTCGAGCTTGATCTTCTGACCACGGTTCTTCTCGTCCTTTCCCATCTCGGCTATACGTTTAGCGCGGAAGCGGAAGTAAGCGTTCAAGGGCCTTGCCGGCTTATCTTTTTCAAATGTGCGGGATGTCATCCTTGAAAATTCGTTATATTGCTAAGGGCCAATAAGACGCTTAAAGCGCCAAATTAAATTTATTGGTAGCGACTGACTGAGATGGACCATATCCTCGTCTAAAAGCGTTTTGCAAAGACCTATGGAGCCTGGAGACAGCAATGGTCTTGGAACAAGACCCCACCTAAGATTGCTCCTGATCACAACCCCACGACCAAAGCTTTGCATTGATTCCAAGGGCCTCATAACATCCCTCCATAATCGCTTCATAAACCCTTTAGCGAATTCAAATTATCAAAGAGTTCATAATAATAGCTTTAGTTAGAGTCTATAGTAGTGCCCGTGCTGCATGAGTGAGACCTTCATAACTTACAACTGCTCTGCTTGTCAGACAACCTTTGCTACCGACCTGCTGAATAAGCAGCATTTCAAGTCGGAGCTCCATCGATACAATCTCAAGCGAAGACTCATCAACCTTCCATCTGTCTCGGCGGCTCAGTTCGAGCAACGTACATTCCACTCCACTTAGAGCTGATACAGGATAACGCCAAAAGCTCTACACAAAGGGAGTTCCGATGTGATGTGTGTTGCAAGACCTTCATGTCCACCAGCACCTACTCGCAGCACATTGCCTCTCTGAAACACAAGCAGCGTCGCAAGGAACTGCTGGAAAACGAGAAGAAGAAAACACTAAAGAAATCGAATAGTTCTGCTTCTTCGAGCTTCTCAGTTCTGAGCTACGGTACCCAAGAAAGTGGCAGCTGCATTATCTGCAGCAAGGAGTCCAAGGATATGCAAGACCACCTTCTCGAACATAACTTCCCGCCGTTCAGAGAAAATTGCAGGAAGCCAGCCGAACTGAAGACCTTTGTGGCTTCCATCATCCAAAGTGGGGAGTGCCTCTACTGTGGTTTAGTGTTCACTTCAGCAGACTCGGCAAGACAGCATATGGTTGATGTGGGTCATGGTATGCTCAATACTCGATACTTCGACAAGTATGAAAAGTTCTACGTTTGGAACATTCAAGAGGCCGAGCAAGAAGAAGAGAATAGCGAAGAATGGGAACACTTGGAAGAAACTCTTCCGACTTCCGCAGCTGCGGAGGCTCCCAGCACTGTTACTCTTCAGGATCTTGAGGCTGAATGCCAGCAAAGAATTGTCTTGACGAAGACAGGAGCAAAGATTGGTCAGAAGCATATTGGCGTTCGCAGTCTTAGGCAGTACTACCGGCAGTACTTCCGAGAGATTAAGTGGATCGACCGCAACCTGAACATGGCAATCGAGGATAAGGAGAACAACTGTTCCAATCATCAAATGGTCAGACAGTTCATTCGAAAGACCACAGGAAAGAAGCTGTTCTGAGTATGATTGCCGATGGATGAATTGCCACCCAATATGACTCGAGTATATCACAATAGCAATCTGTCGCTTGGCGCGAAGACTGCTGAGTGTACGTCACTTTGTCGCAAGTCGATTCTGCTGATACCGGTTTTGCTCTCTATGAAACTCGCCAGGTCTGTGAGCAAGTCGGCAGTATGCTTGAGCTACCGAAGTTCAAGTTGCTGGAGCTCGGCTGCAGAGACAAGGAAGCTCTTGATGAAATTCAAAGTGTCTTCGGATAACCCGAGCTTGTTGAGGCGGAGTACTTGGATGTCCAGCTAGTAGTGCTGTCTGATGTATCGCTAGAACATGGCTTCGAAGAATAATTTGGGGTTAATACAACCACTCAAGTCTAGTTCCTTGGCGCCTCTGATGACATCGAAGAGCTGTTCTGTGAGCTGCGTCGTGAACGATATTTCACGCAGTTTGAGTTTGACCACAACAGGCGATAGATAGATTGAGCACGCAGGGGAGTCCCCAAGAGGATTGTTTGACAGGTTGAGGGAGTTCAGCAATTGAAGTCTATTTAGCATCTGAAACGAAGCACTTGTGAGTTGGTTGTTACGCAGGCTCAAGGATTTCAGAGCTCTCATCTCACTAAATGGGAACGATTGAAGTGCTTAGTCACTGATACGACAGGCTCTGAGTTTGAGGACAGTAATGCCTTCATAGTCGAGAGAGTAGCTTTGCGGGATGAAACAGTTCTCAAGCTTGAGTTGTTGGAGGTTGATGCAGTGCTGTATTGTTCGGGCAAGAGCCTCCGAGCTACTGATTCTCGAGTCGATAGCTAGCAGCTCAAGCTCTATGAGTGCTATCTTCTTCTTGTCTATCTGCCTGTTGAGTTCCTCGAAGAAAATGTTGCTGAGCTGGTGGCTACGTAAGTCCAATTTCAGAGGCTTGGATATTGTCTTGAGGAGTATTAGCAGATGTTTTTCAGTGAGATTAGCCAACCCGGTCAGCTCGTGCGGTCTCCGGTTGATGATTGTTGAAATAGCAAAGGTGTTGGCCTTGAGTTTATGTTTGACACACTTGCTTCTGTAGTAGGCTTAGCCGCTGAGCTTCACACTGCTAACTTTCTTGAAATCCTGCCTGCTCTGAGATATGATTTCATCGAGTATCTGCACATCATCGTCTTGCTCCGGGTTTGATGCACGGCTCCGGTTGTCCGAATCTTCACGTCTAGCGTATCTTCTGAAGATGTCTTCGTCATCGGAAATGTCTGGATCAACCATTTTGCCATAGCTGACGTCGCAATTGTACAGCTCTAGGTTACCTTGAAGAATCTGGAGCTGTTATGTATCGCCAATACTCTTGGCGACCGCCATCAGTTCCTTAAACTGGTTGATGACTCGCAGTTATTCGCTGTTGGGATCTTCGCTGAAGATGTTCAGTCGAAGTGTTGCTGCTCTGAGACCCTCCCTGGAGTGTTTTCGGCAAAATCGATCGCATTGGTCAAGCTGCTCCAAGCACTTCTCCTTTTGCTTTTGCTTACCGTATGCCTCAGCCAGACGGTAATGAGTTTAGAACAGCTCAATTTGTTTCATCTGCTGACGATGGAGACGAAGCATGTCCTGGCTGATGTTGATCAGAGGGTTGATAAACTCAAATTCCAGGAGCTTATCAGTGAGAGACAGGTAGGAGCTCCAATCATAACACCCTGCATCAAAGCGTCCGAGGTCTCTTTTGAGTTCTTTGCTGTTCTGCAGCATCAACTGAATCTTCCTGCGAGCATCGGCGTCACCGTCGTCAACATACTGAAGTGCCTTCTCATACTGGTGAAGCTATACATAAAGCTTATACATTTCCTGCCGGTTCTTTTCAAGTTCCTCAGTAAGCCCATGCTTGCGGCAGTAGCTGTTGTCCTTCTTGAGATACTTCTCAGCTTCGGAGTAGTTCTTCAGAACGCGGTAAGCGACTCCTTTGTTGTAGTAGCATTTGCTCAGCACCGACTTCAGCTTGAACTCTTTGCTGTGCTCCTTGTAGAACCGCTCAACCTTATTGACCAGCTGGACGATCTTGCGAAAGCAGCGCTCTTCCATAAACATTTCACCTTCGACGACGTACACGTTCACGAGATTGAGCAGGTCAGAGCAATAGTTATAGAACCACTCGCCGAAGGAAGGCTGTCGCTCATTGCGCAGCTGCGACTTTGCTAAATAGCTATCGTCAGTACTTAGTCCAAATGCTTCCAACAGATGTTGCTTACTTGCTTCCAACAGTTGAAAGGTACGCCCAGGAATGTTGGTTGTTCCTTCAGGCACCAGCCTGTCAGCTTCGTCGATTTACGCCAGTCCCAGATTGGTCACGCAGTTGTGCAGCTCTAGCAGGATGGCTTCTGCCAGCTCTCCCTTCTGACCTTTCAGCGACTTCTTCAGAATCTCTGTTGCCCTTCATTAGCTATAGCTCTACTCCTGAAGATTTCTGATCGCTTTGTCGAAGTTGCCCTGCTTTTGATGGCACTCGGCAAGGAATCGCAATGTACCAGGCTTCTCTGTGGGTGCCTAGGTCACGCACTGAGTTTACGAAATTGTGATCGATGAGTCGGAGTGCCTGCAAGGCAAGGTTAGCTGCTTGGCTGAAGTTGTTGCGATTGAACTAAGAAGCCGCCGACTTGATAAGTGTCTCGTATTCAATAAGAGATCGGCTGGTGGGGCCGCGGGGAAACATTATTTCAAATCAGAATAAACTTGGGAAGGTTTAGCGACAACATACTTCTATCAGTAACATTTAAATCACGGCCAGTGAAAAGAACTGCTGAACCTCAGAATCAGAATTGCCTTCTCCTGATAACCTTGTTAAAAAACACCCAAGCAA
>ERZ724508.1996-NODE-1996-length-11234-cov-6.785759_pt1 | contig 11234 bp, 2 predicted proteins | sample MGYA00376041_ERZ724508 | MGnify/ENA primary metagenome ERZ724508 (study PRJEB28724, sample SAMN07190887) | wastewater metagenome | isolation source: effluent of sewage treatment plant in Hong Hong | place: USA: Christiansburg, Virginia | collected 2016-03-01 ... | reverse complement strand
TAATAAAAATGAATTATTTCTAGAATTTGTAATAAAAGCAAGAAAACAAAGGCAAAGGCTCTGTTTGGAACGTCAACAACTGGCACTGGTAACTTAAATAGGGAATAGAAGAATTACTCAACCGAAGCCAAGGATCTAATTAAATCAAAAATTGAGAAAATTCATTTTGAGAAAGAAGGAGTCTCTTTCACCATATAGAAAGCTTATTCTATATAAGGTCATGCTGAGATAAGCATAAGAAAAAGCAAACAAATTCTAGTCTTTGAGTACCAGCTTGAGGCAGACTTCACAGCTGACAAAGACTCAGAAGAGGTTTCAGGCTCTTTTAAAATAACCGAAATTAATGAGAGTGATTTTGACTTCCATATTCCAAGCATTTCAATTTCAAAAGAAAGCAGTTTTGGTGACCAGGTTAAACTTATACTAAAAAAAAATCTCAAGCAGGAAATTATTAATGCCATTTAAAATCTTCAAGAAGAAATAAGAGCCATTGATTGTTAGAGAAGAGAGTCCGAGGCCAAGACCAAAAATACAGAATTATAAATGCATATAATTATTATATTTTTGTTTCATTTTCATTATCAAAAGACTCAAGAAGTTTTTGCTCAATGTCTTCAAGGGCAAAGACATAGTGTATTTTTTTCAGCTCCTCAATTTCTTTTACTTCTTACTGAGCTTGTTCCTATGGCTGTTGTTAGCCCATAAGACTTGCTAATGGATTCTATGTAGTAGCTTAGGGCTTTTATACAGGAGTTTGGGTTTCTTCAGAGCTCTCCAAAAATCAATCTAAAATTTTGCCAATTCCAAGATAACAGATAAAGTAAAGAGACACTGCACTTAAGTACTCAGAGGGAAGATTGGGAAGGCTCAAGCCGCTTTGGAGAAATTCCTTGAACTTCAATCCAAGCTTAATATTTATCTTGCCAACAATGAAGCCCGAAAATAACATCTTTATGACTTACATCTATAAAGGGAAGAAAGCCATTTTGACGATACCTCCTCCTAGAGTCTAAAGCACATTTGTTCCTTGCAGAGGATTTTCTGCATTCTAAGCTGGATCTTGCTCAGGTTTCTTTGGCTAATTAAAATATTTTTAGTTGTCTATGTAGAACTATTTTCTTTGCTCCAAAGAGTTTCGACTAAGAATGTTTCTGTTCTTAATGAGATGCTAGACTCTATTCAGCTTCATTTAATGAACCTTTTTTTGAAGTAAATAATCATCAGTGATATTTTCTTCTTAATCAGTAGAGTGTTAAAGATACTTCAAAATTTGTATTCAGAAAAATGTCAAAGCAAAGATCAATAATAACAAAGGAATAAATACATAGTCTCTTATTGAGGAGTCTAGCAAAATGTTCATGATTATAAAATATAATTTTATTTATTATTTAAGTCTATTAAGAAAGCTATAGGAAATTTATTTAGCTCTAGAGTCATAATTTATAATGTAGTAAGTATAAAACTACTTAAATGATTTAGTAATAAACTCAAAAGCCTCAAACACAATTCTAATAAAGGAAATACAATAGTCTATTATGCAGCTATTTGTTACATGAGTTTAGAACTATAAAAATCTTAAGGACAGATATTAGAAAATGTTCGAAGAGTATAAAAACTCTTTAGAGACTCTTAGCAATAATAAAATACAAATCTCAAACTATTAATAATAAACAGAAGCACTTAAGGTTTAGCTAAGTGAGCTTCAGGATCAAGTAACTGTTTTAAAGTAACAAAATTGAGGCCTTAAATAATAAGAGTCAGAACTATCAATTCTAAAGGAGTCTATTAAAAGCAACAACTCCACACTGATCAATAATGAGCTGTAATATAATAAGCATAAATAAAAACAAATAATTGCTAGAAATAAATCTTCAAATTAATGACGAGCTTGACGAGATCAAAAACCATTTTGTCCTGCTTTAAAATCAAAACCAAAAGCTGGAAAAAGATAACAAGTATTTGCAAGAATAATTAGGTGCTTTATAGAACTAAACATAGATAAATGACTATCAAATTGATGAGGATGAGAAAAGGGCCATTTAAGAAGAATTCTAAAAAGAAATTTTAAGAGGAGAACTTCTTAAAGACAAGCTTGAAAAAATAATCAAAGAAAAAAATGATCTTATTCAAACCAACTAAAGTCTTTAGAATATTAATGATTCTATATAGTAAAAAAACTAAGTCATTATTCAACAATTGGAGACACAGAACAATGCTTTGGTATAAAAGATATCTAAGATGGCATAAGAAAACCAAATTCTAGTTGAGAAAATAGCACAACTAAAGAGCAAAATAAAATAATTAAAATCTTTACAAATATTAAAATAATTTAATTTAAATAATTAAATGGAGCTGGAAAACGAAAAATAATCAATTAGCAAAAAACAAATTTACTAAACCACTAGCATTGATATATAGAATAATTTTGAGAAGTTCAAACATAAAGCTCATCATATACTAAATACTTGGCAGAGTATTACCTTCTTTACAGTGCTAAGCATTTGGGTACTGTTTTAGGATGATATAAGGTATTTGTTTTTCAACGCAAAATAAGACTACATTTTCTACATTCTTTTTTTAGTGACTGCTTTTATTTTCATTTTAGAGATTATTATTGAATGCATTGTTGCGCCTGGCTATTTTTTAAGCTTTTACTTCTGGCTTGATGTCATAAGCACCTCAACTATTTTTTTAGATGTTGGATGGATTCAGAACTCTATTTTTGGCACCTCTTATGCAAATGGAATTTTTACTGGAGCCTCTATCACAAGAGCCTCAAAGGCCTCAAAAATAGGGGCTAAAGCGGCCTGACTGGTAAGGATCATTAGACTCATTAGATTGTTAAGAATTTTTAAGCTCTATTGACAGTCTGATATTATTAAGAGAAAATACTAGACTATTAATGATCTTGATTAGTACAGCCATAAACATGAAGGACAATAGATAACCCAGCAAAGGACCTTAATAAGAGCAATAACATCATCTTTCAAAAAATAAGAGCCCAGGCTACAAAAACAACCAACTTTTGTTTAGTAAATAAAATAACAAGGTCTTTAATGAATATAAACTAAAGACTTTTTTAAAAATAAAAATGACAAAGAATTTAAGCAAGCATAGGAAATTGATAAAGTTGAACCTGCGACTAAAGACTCTGGTCACTCTTAACATGAGCTTAAGAAGCTTAACTTTGGATAGTAGCTCTCAGACTTTACTGTTAAAAGAGTGGTTGTAATTGTTATCTGCTCTATGATTGGCATAACACTGCTTACTTATGGAACATATTGGAGAGGCCCTAATAAATATGCAATGATTTTCTCAGAGATGCTTGCCCAATAAAACAATGTCATTGAGCCTAATAAGGTTTTTATGGAGATGTGGTTCAGTACAATTAATCATATTGAGACTAGTACAGGTGAGCTTATTGATATTTATTACTACTAAAACATAAATGACAAAGCGCATCCTGTTATTTATTATGAGAACTAAATTGAAATTAAAAAGCTTCCATTTTTAAGAGACAGTGAGATTTAAATTGTGGTTAATGAACATCTAGGTAGCATAGCTAGTTCACATAAAATTGTTGCCTGACTAAATATGAGAAAGGAAAAAATTATATATAATATTTTTAATATTGCTTGAACAATATTTGTGTGTTTGCTACTCTTTCTATCTACTGCTATAATACAAGACAATGTGACTAAGCTTGTACTCAATCCTGTTGAGAAAATGATTAAAAGACTGTAGTAAATAACAGAGTCTCCTTTGTCGAATAATTAAAGAGAAGAAGAAGAAGCTTTATTATTAGAGAAAAACTTTAAGAACAAAAAGCACATTAAAAAATTATATTGTGACTAATATGAATTAGAAACAAATAAGCTTGAGTGAACTATAACAAAGATAACCAAGCTATTATCCTTGGGACTTGGCTAAAGAGGTTCTGAAATAGTTCTAAATAACATATAAAAATACCAGCATCTAAATACTCTTAATCCAGGTGTTTAGACCCTAGGAATTTTTGTCTCTGTTTCAATAAAAAACTTTGATATATTAAGATATGCTTTAAGAGAAGACTTTTTATAATTATCTAATCTTGTTAGCGAAATTATACACTGATTATCTTTTGAAAATGGAGGACAAGTAATTTGAAGCACTGGAGAATCTGTTCTTTTATTTTGGAAAATTGATCAATAAATAAATTGACAAAAAGTCTCTGATCTTTCTCTTTTTGCTTGCATAAAAATGCTCATTGAAATTCAATAGAGTTCTAAAATAGAACAAGTTATCTAAGAAGAAAGAATTAGTAGAGCTTTGAAGAACTTTGAAATAGAACTAAGTTTTGGCCTTGATTTTGATAACACAATAGAGGCTCTTATAGGTACAGAACAAAAAGTTGATCTTTGTTATATTTCTCCTGCTGTTTAAATAGTTAGGAATTTAGACTACCTTAATAATGTGTATGGATCAAAAATAATACTTACAGATTGAGTGTAAGAATAATTGTCAAGGAAAGTACAAATCTAGCTTAGAAAACTAGATAAGATATAATTGAAAAAGGAAACTTTATCTTTTGAAATATACAGTTATGATATAGACTTAGAGAATTTTCAAGTAGCTTAGATGAAAAGCGCCAAAGAATTAAATCATATAGAGTAATAAACGCACTAATATAGACATTGATAAAGAGTAATTAAGTTTTTCTAAGACATTCATGTTGGCAACATAAAGACATAGGATTTATTCGAGGATGCTGATATTATTTAAGGAAGAAAACCAATAAACTTAGAATATATATAAGAGTACAATGCTTTAATTGATACATATTTAAATGGAGAAAGTTTTGATACCTTTGCCTTAAGAAAAAAAGTTCTCTTAAACAAATATTAAATATTAAAAGATTTAGCCATTGAGCATATTTAAACGATAGTAGATAAATAGTTATAATATCCAAGCAAAATCTGGTTAGGATATCATCTAATAGAGAATTAATCAATTTTATTTATAAATATTTGTATAATTTAAATATAACTACATGAATTTGATGTTTATATTGTATATTAGCAAAATATATACCTTTGCTTAAAACTAAATACAAGCTATTATTTAATAACAAAAAAATAACACAATAATATCTTCATAAATAAAAAACAATAATACATTATTCATTCAAAAATGTTTATAGCTTGATAATCCCACTTAGTTATATGTTCTAATAAAAGACTACTATAAAAATAACCAGCTTAAAATGCTAAAGTAATATGTCAAAATTTATTAAAGAGTTTTAGAGCAAATTCTAAATATTAATTCCAAACTCTTATAAAATGCAACAGATTCTTCAAGTAACTAAAACAATTTCTATAAAGAAATATTCATTTAGTTTCAATCAATAAAAATTCCTTCAAAAGAAAATAAAATATTTGGCCTTATAAATAATTTTTATGAGAAAATAAATAATATGGCTTTTGATTACTAAAATTTAATGTGTAAGGATTCAACAACTTGGGAGTACAAAACTGCTTAATAAAAATACTATCTTAAAAAAGATATAGCTTTGTAAATAATAAAAGAGAACATTGCTGCAATTTATTTTCTTAGACATTAATTAAGTTAAATTGTAACTCTTTTTCTTATTTTATTATAGAACATAGAGCAACTTAAAAACAATGATAATAGATTTAAATTCTTTATAGATAGATTAAAGCCTAACTAAAAAGATAATAAGATTTTAAAATGCTACTATGAAGTCAAGTCAAATTAAGAGTTATAATAATGTAGAAATCTATATGGCTTATTTCATCCTTTTGAAATTAAAAGCCCTTTATTTCCTTGAATCAAATTGTTTAATTGAATAATAATATTCTTAGAACAAATTAAAGTTGATTTAAACAACAAACTTGAGTTCTAGTTTTAAATTAGTAGCAAAAATTTGGTGTAAAAATTTAACTTGTTTAATAAAAGCCTTGATAAATATTATGAATTTAAAACATAGATTTAATTAGGCCAAAGCTAAACAATTATAAATAATATTTCAGGTAATATTAATAAAGAAAAAGAAAATTATAATAAATAAAATACTTCTCCACAAACTAAATAGACAACATAAATTATTCCTTAGACAACAACTGCTTCCAAATAAGTTTATAATTTTATTTAATTTGTTACTGTTTAAAATTGATTGCTTTTATCAAGTATTGTGTCTTAATTATATGCTAATTATTTTAAATGACTACTTGCTTTCTCTATATTATCTTCGTTCTCATTTAAAACACTTATTAATAGTTGAACATTGACTAATTTCTAAGCATCCTTATCATCATTGACAACTTCCATTATATATGTCTTAGCACTAATCTCTTATTATAAACTCTCTTATTAGTTTTTTAATAGTACACAAAGTGGTTAATCCTATAAAACCTATTAAATAATAGCTTAAATATTCTGCAACTCTGATTCGTTTATATTCTCGGCTACAAACCCAATGCATTTCAAAGCATATAATTATTCATAAAACTCAATAAATCAAATAACTTCTTGTGTAAAAAATACAAATCTTTCATGTCTTATTTGATAGAGATCTATTTTTTTAAATACCTTGGCTTCATAAGTTAAAAGCTGCTTGTCTCCGAATAAAAGGCCCTAAACTAATCTATTATTTGATCAGCATTCATTAATACTTGTTTAAATTTACTAACTGCAAATATGATCCAATTACATGTAAGTCTTAATCATAGAAAATTCGATTTATAAAATATATTAATTAATAACCAGAGAGATTTGTAATTCAGTTTTTTATTATTTAAATTATTCTAAAACTTATTTCCTTAAGAATATGTAATACTATTATTTAATTAGTTTAAGTTATGTTCAATATTCCAATAAAAATAATAACATGATCTTAAACCAAATAAATGGTCTATTTTAATAGTATATAAATTATACTTTACAAATTATGTATACATAAACAAATATATATTTCTTAAAGCAATTCAAACAATAAAAATATGACTAATTATAAAATATGAATGTTTAATAGGTATTTGAAATAAGATTTATTTAATTAGAATAATAAAAAAAAAGAGCTACAAAATTTATACTATCATAATTTACTACTTATTATTTGAACAATGAAAAAACAGTTTATGAAACTCCATTTGCCTTTGGTTATGATTATTGCAATGCTATTAGTTGTAATAATGTCTCTGCTGTTTCTTTTTGGCTACTACATACCTAGCCCATAGTAAATGTCTCTAATCCCTAGTCAGAAAAAACAGGCTCAAATTTATGAATGCTAATGTTCTTATTTTCATCAAATTCAAAAAATCTGATCATTTTCTACTTTTTTTCTTGAATATTAAAATCAGAAGCAAAATCATAATCTACTGGCAATAGTAGATTTGAATCATATTTCTCATTGAATGCATTTATTAAATCAGGATCAATATCGTCACCTATAATTTGTTTATCATCCTTCTCAGCCAGTACTCTTGTTTAATTAGAAGTATACTTAGCCTTTAAGTCTATTGCTTCTGAAAACTTAGATTTCAGCTCATCTAATCTATCTAGTACCAATTAAAGGTTGCTATTAACAAGCTCTAGTTATATATTAAATCCGAACAAATTAAAATTCTTACAATATCTTGTACAGTACTCTAGGTTTCATTTTTTGCTTTATGACTTAACACAATTTTATATAGACTGTCAAGTGCTTTTCTTAAGTTTTATTAAATATTTTTTATCAATCGTCTCAGGCTCGTATTTTCCAAAATAATCACAGTTTTAAGCAAATTTAAGAAATAGCTAAGTTATCTAAGATAGGTATGTAAATTCAAAATTACTCATAGATAAAGTGCTCTAAACCATATTGTGACAAAAGCTATTAGAATACTTTATTTCCTTCTTAGCAAAGTCAAAGTATTATTAGTTTTCAGGATCACATATTGAGCAAATAAATCCTTTTCTTGATTGGTGGAAAAACTAATTTGAACTATCTAGATTATTGAAGAATTTATCTCTTAGCTATGTTATTTTTATATTTTGTATTTTTTAGGATAAATTCAAACAATTTTAATTAGCCTCAAAATTTGTGCCTTGTTGTAGCAAATAACTGGATTTTTCTTCATAATATTAAAATAGGTCAAATAGTTTTTAATAAACAATTTTTTTCTCTTATTATTTGTCTAGTATAGTTTATGAGGATTTATTTGTCTCAAAAGAGTTATAAAGTTTTAATTAGGCTTCAAGGGAGCAAGCATTGCTAGGTAATTTACTGTATAAATAATTGTCTGTTTTTGGCTAAAGAGGAACTCTCTTAAGTAGCAATAGATCCATAAGTAGTTAGTTTGGCTCAAATAGTGTTGTATTAGTTGCAGGACCTGATCCGAATAATGATATGTTTTAAAAGCTTATAAAAAATAAATTTAGAAATACGAAGCCTAAATTTCTTTTAAACTGATTTTTAAAATTTAACATTTATATTTTTTATTTTAGAAATGAAAAAAATAAAAATAAATAATTTAGAATTATAGAATGATAAAATTTAACTCATCGAAATAAATAAAGAATATATTGAGGAGTATTTTAACATGTTTAAAAATAATAATTAACTTTTTGAATAAACCTGTACGGAATATACTGATAATATAGAGGATTTTTATACAATGATTGATTATTGGTAAAGTAAAAAAGCTAAAGGTAAATTTTGGTTCGTTTTTTTCACATAAAATAATAGCTTACTGGGTGATGTAACACTTATTGAGACTTCAGAAGATGACTAGACTTATTTTGAAGTAGCTATTATGATTGGTAATAAAGATTATTAAAATAAGGGATTTGGTTCCCAAATTTTGTAAGTAATTGAAAATGTTTTGATATAAAATAATGTTTATTAAATAGTGGCAAGGATTTAGAATACAAATATATAATCAATGAGATTTTTTTAGAAAAATGGATTTAATATATTAAAAGAGAATATAGTTTTTGATGAATAAATATTGATTAAGACTCTATCATAAAACAATTAATAAATATAATATCATTAATTAAAACTCTGTATCAAAATAATTGTATATAAGTTCTTAGATCTTTTTACGATCTCTTTAATCAGCATATGATAAGCACTATAACAATACCTCTTTTATATTTTCTTGTCAAAAGTCATCTAATATTTAATTGTTATCTAGATTTAGCTATTCTTTAAGTACTGTACTTATTGTCAATATTTATTTTATTATTCTATATATCTTCATGTGTGAGTTTTTTAGATTTTATTAAGCCTCCTGAAAAATTATTTATTTGAAAACATCTGTGTTTTTATATAGAAATTATTGAACTTGGAGATCATGAATTTACTTTAAAATAACTATAATAATTCCTAATACTTTTTTGTTGTTCCAATTGTTAAATAAGTACACAATGAATCTGTCCAATATAACTTAGTTATCTAAAATATAGCCGTGATAATTGTGAAATGTTGTAAGTACTTCTATTAGACTTAAACAATATGCATTATATTCAAGTTTATCAAAGGTGAACAGTTATGTAATTATTTAAAACAACTGAGTCTATACAATAATTTAACTTAACAAAGGGTGTTAAAACTAAAATATATTAATAAGTACTTTATAGCAAATGTTATTTATACCTTTATTTTAACTTAATAGAAGAGATATGATTATTCTTAAAACCTATTCAAACTTGCTTTCATTTATTAATTTATAAGCTTCTTATTGAGTGGCAATCATTGTCAGGGTATTGAAATAATTAAGATAGTCAACCAAATCTTCCTCTTAAAGATTCTTGGATTAAATAAAAAAATAACAGCCTTGTGTAAAAGATTAGAATTGTATAGAAAAATCATAAATTGGTGGTTTTTAATTAAAGACAACCAATTTAAGTAAATTCAAATCTTTTAGAGTCTATTACGTCAAATTCTATGATTCTAATTTATCTATGCACTCTAGTAGTCCTTATTCAACAAAAATATTTCTTATCTTTGGATTATGTTTTATTATGTTTTTCAAAGCGAGACAAATACTATCAGAAGTGTTTTGCAGAATATTCTATTATAGTATTTCTATTAGAGTAGTTATATTATCTTGTTTTAAAAACTACTCTACATCTATATTGTCAGCACTGAAAAAACCTATCAAAAATAAGAGTATATTTTCTTAAGCTTCTGTATTAAATAAGTTATATAGTTCTAAAATCTCTCTAACAATACTAACTCTGTCAAGCTATATAATATACTAAACTAAGCCATTTCAGAAGTGATTTGAATAACAATTTACTATATTGGCAAGCTCTTTCAGCATAACTAAAACAGTCTCGTAATTTGAATATTGATACTGTAATACTTCATCTAATAATTTAATACATTGTTATAAATAATTCTGCAATTCTTTCTCAGAATTACTTGCTTATTCGTAATATCTGTCCGATTATTTTATTTTCTTAAGCTGTTGAATGTTTTTATTTGAGAGCTCAAGCAGACTCATTTTTGTATAATAATTATATAATATTTTTATAAATGAACTAAGAAGAAATAAAAAACCAAATAAATTAGTAGATTAAAAATCTATAACCTTCTATTGATAATGCAGACAATAATGCAAGAATAATATACTAAAATCTCATGAGGTTAATAACTAATTTAATCAACAAATATTAAATAGATAATGAGGATAGATAGAAAATTGAGATCATTATAGTTGTTATTCTTTAATTTGATTTATCAAAATAAAAAAAAGAGTTTATTGTATTCTTTGTTAATTTGAATTAGTATTTTTAACTAAACTATACCCAGCTATTCAAATGAGAGGATGTAATAAATTTACTATAGTTTAATTTTAAATAAAATAAAAACTACTAAGAGTATATTGAGAAAATTATTCAGTATAATCATTAGGAAATTATCCACAACATTGTAACTGAGAGGCTAATTTTATTGTGTAAATAAATATGATCAAACTATACAATTGAAATGTTTTTATATAACTTTGTTTTTACCAAAATTAATATGATTAATCACAATACTGTTAAATAAATAATTGAACTTATATTATATGTTTATAATAATAAGCATAACAATCCATCAAAGAATTTTGAGTTTTTATAAAATAGAATCTTTAACTTAAGTTAAATAATTATTTAGCATTGCAATATCTAACTAATAAAGAATGAGAATAATAAAGAGAGTAGTTTATTTTCTTAGAAATATGTTGATACTTTAGTTTTAAAAG
>ERZ724508.1994-NODE-1994-length-11239-cov-5.457529_pt1 | contig 11239 bp, 18 predicted proteins | sample MGYA00376041_ERZ724508 | MGnify/ENA primary metagenome ERZ724508 (study PRJEB28724, sample SAMN07190887) | wastewater metagenome | isolation source: effluent of sewage treatment plant in Hong Hong | place: USA: Christiansburg, Virginia | collected 2016-03-01 ... | reverse complement strand
GCTACTCACGAATTTTAGTGGGAACTTCACTCTTTAACCTGGCCTTTAGGAGGGTGTTTAGTTATGGAGATAGCCTTTAATTGCCATTAGAGTATGCCGTCTTCGGGGTACTGCTGCTTTGAAACCGATACGATGGGCTTCCATTCGAATCGGGCTTTGGTGGAACAGGTATAGATGGCTTTTCCAGGATTGAAGCCGACACAATTGGACCTGGTCTCTTATATTTGTCTTCATCTTTGAAGGCATTGGGTTGAGGCGATGGCTTTTTATAAACAGTCTCTTCCACCTACCTTTCTTTTTCTTCACATCTATTGGCTGTCCCAGAGTTATTTTCCCCGTACGCCCTATACCTGTTCCCTAACATTTCCCTAAGCTGTGCTTCTTCAAACGCTGTGTACTTGAATAAGCAAAGGGTGCTTTTCTGGAGTGATTTGAACCTGGAAAACACGAACTTGCTGTCGTTGTCTACAAGATCAAAGATGACGAGGCTGCAGTTTAGATCTACATTCTTTTCGATAGCCTCTATTCGTTGGCTGAAGATCTCAGGAGTCGTAAGCAGCACATTGAAGCAGGGAAGCTTAAATTTCTGAAATCTCATCTCCCGATCGAGGATGTCTTCTTGTTCATAGGTAGTGCCTTCCAACAGCGTGACAATAAGCCCCTTCCCGACTGCCTGGATATCTGCCTCCCACTGTTTTAAGTTTGCTGTGTCAGTGAGCACGATCGTCTCTTTGTGTTGGTATGGATTCCCAGGGTTCAGATAATTCTTAAATTCTGAGTTGACCATGTCGATTAATTCGCGTCTTCGCTAGCTATTCAGTCTGGAATTTCTCTGGCCATCACCAACAACATAGAACAGTTCCTCATCACCTGTTAAAGATTTTTTGTAATCTGGGGGCGTCTTTTATCCTGGCCTAGCTAACCCTTCTTCTAAAGTGAGTTCTGTTCGCAGCACAGCCAGATATCTTGATAGGGCTTATCTTTCGTTAAAGACTGCAGCCTCGTCCTCCCATGTTGCCTACTTGGCTGGTACTGTCACCCACTTCACCAGAAACCGGAAGTTATCCTGTGATCCGTACTTCCTTTCGAGTTTGGAGTTGCTGAGAGTCTCCAGGACAAACTCCTTGTCGAACCTTTTGTACTTATGAGGTGGTTTGACGTTGAGGATCTTTGCGATGCGACACTCTCGCATGATGTTGCTTCTCTCAACTTGCTGTGGCCTATGCTTTTGGCTACTCATAATCTATCGGGTCATTGATGTTTCTAGCCAACCTTGATGACAACTGGCTGCCACTAAATTAACTTGAGAGGTTACTGAGGGGAATCAGCAGACTGTATTCCCTGCCATCGACTATCCTGTCTTCCATCCAATGCTTTATCGTTGATGATCTGAGACAATTGATGCAATTCACTACTGGGTAGTCCACTACCAGCTGGTTGGCCTTCTGTAATGACTCCGGGAGGTCGATGCAACTCAGATGAATGCTTCGGTAGCATAAGGCACAATTCGCTGTCCGTTCGGTAGTTCCAACTCTCACTTCCTTTTCACAGATTGGACAAATTTGGTGTTGATCACAGCATGGACATATCCACTATCCATCATCGTTGGCGGAGTTGAGGTAGCTATCAGGTAGGCAGCATGGTTCTTCGAAGTGGTAGGCCCTATGACAATTGTCGCATCCGAATAAATTCCCTCGATCCTTACAGACATAGCAGTAGTCATTGTTGAGTGGAGCTGGCTAGGCCATCATCAGCGACTAGGTAGGTCTTTACGACGCTTTCAGCTGGCCGTCATTGGCAACCTCCTGCTCCATCATTGCTTCTTCGGCAGAAAGCTGAATAATTATATGTAAAACTGGGCGGGGGGATGCCATAGCCCGCCATATAATTGCGAGCATTTTGCCAACCATCTTAATTATTAGATATCTTTGGATGCTCAAATCCGAACACTTCAACTTCGATACGCTGGTCCGCTTGTTCCAGCAAGACGCAGAACAGATGGTGCTGATTGTTGGGTTGTGCATCCTCACTTACTTTTTCATACACTTCGTGATATCATTCCGAGACAAGGCCAGCAACAATGGAACTTACCGATGGTTTCTCTTCAACTGCATCTTCATTCACATTCTCATGGACGGCCTCGTTGGATACTTCCACCTCATCAAACCGTACCGACTGTTCTTATGAAGGCTGGAGTATCTTTACTTCCTAATGGACATGAGATACCGCGAGAATTAATCCGTCGTCAGGCTCGTCTGTTTACTCGAACTGGTCGTCATGGCTCCGGGGTGCCTCTTTATCGCCCTGTCTTACAAGCGCAGCGCCAAATCAGTAATCATTTATGCTATTCAGCTGCTCAGGGAATACGTTATTGTCGTGACTTCGGTGGTACAGTTCACCGGGACGGTATTTTTCATGTATCACGAATGGGCAGCGAGGGACATGGCTGACGCATGCCCTTGGGGATGTTTCACATTTTCCCCGGAAAACCTGTTCTTTTTCTGGGGGGTGTTCATTATGGCTAACTCCATTTGGTACGTGGTACCCGTCAAGATGATCATCGATTCGTACAAGAGGGTCAAGGCTCTGACGGCTGGAAAAACCGATTGATACCCGATGTTACACAGATATCAAAATTCATCAACAGAAAGCGGATTGAGCGTATTATTGAGAACTTGGCTTCGCTGTAGTCGGTGTGCAGCTATGTCGGAAATGTTGATGTTAACGAAGATTGAGAGATTGATATTGAATCGACTTTACGGCAGACTTCTATGCTCGAACCTTTTATACGACTCGATGACTGGATAGGTTCCTTGAACTTCAATGCTATCTGAGTTAACCTGCCACTTTACCATCCTTCTTCTTGAACTTGAGCATTGGAACATGGCTGCCCTCTCGAAGGTTGACTGAACCCTCGATTGCCAACATCACTCCTTTCACAAATTCGTCTTCACGGTCATCGGCTAACTCGAACCTTTCATCAAGGTTCTCGAAGGGCTCGAAGATATCCTAATTTTTGAATATGTCGACCCACAGTTTGAGGTTGAGCCGATCAAAGTCCCCGTCCTTGAGTTGCATTTTTTCAAACAGATGTTCCTGCCTGTTTTTAGTCACAAAAGATCTCACTATTTAATTGGTTCGTGCAACGTACTTCGTGAGCTCAGCCTTGGTAAATCGTACGTTGTTGCCAGGATATTGTGGAAACTTCACCCTAATCTTGTAGAGTTGAGAGTTGAGTTTTTGCTGGTAAAACTGAATGCTTTCATCGATGACTTTGAAGTCGTGGTAGGGAGTTGCCTTTATCGCTTTAGTCAGGTACTCAATGCTCGAAGAAGCTTTAACCCGAAGGCTTCTCAATCTGTCCAGCACACCCTTCTCAAAATGCTCCAATTGGAGCCTTTCAAGTTCTGCCACCATAAGGATATACACGTCTTCTTCCCTGATGCTTTGGAAGTACTGTCGAGAAAGTCCTGGCCCTGATATTTTCCAAGCAATAGCAGTATCCCTGACTGGCGAGCGCCCACAGCAGGATATGATGCAGTACATGAACTTATCGTAGATGGTTCTTCCTATGAAGCGGATGAAGCTGCTGATGAACATCAACAGTGCTAGGATCGGGTGGATAATGAGCATCAGCAGTGCCCCAATTGTGTAGCACACATCGTAGACAAATTTGAGTGTTCCACAGATCAGTGGAAAGAACCTCTAGGAATACCGCTTATAGGGGCTTCGTTAATCGAAGTCGAAGTTGTAGATGAGTATCCCGAAGAGGTAGTAGAGGATGATCACAATTGGGATCCACAGGATTGCAGTCACAGCTATGAGGGTGCACACTACCACGTTTACGATGATCACAATCGGCTTGATGATGATCAGCCAGAAAAAGCACACAATTATCAGCCGGAACACATAATTCTATACGAGGTTGCAGAACCTAGCACATGCCTTTCCGAAGAACCCGTTGTCAGGTGAATTTTCGAACTCTTGTCTGCTTCTAGAAATTCCTTGACAAGTATGCCGCAGTTGCACAGCAATTGGATCCCACGATATTTCGTTTGAGCGACCAATTTCGCCTGTTTGGCTATTTATACTGTAGCGGGGATAGAAAGTTGAACAGCCAAATAGCACCTTAACTCCCAGTCGACCTCCCCATACCCCTCTAAACAGCCAGTACATAACGTTGATTGACCATGTCAACCAACGTACAAAGTTGAGAGCAGTCTTCCACCCGAAGTGGGTTGTCATAACATACTTATTCTTTTCCCTGATCAGCGAGTAGGAGAATCCGGTTGGGCTGGACGTGTTCGGGGTTCTCTAAACTTCGTAAGGAGGAAACAGCTTATAAGGACAGCGAAATTCCCGGTTCGGCACAAATGTTTTAGGCATGGTTTTTTCAAGTTCTCGTTTACGTTATTCGGCATGCTGGAGGTATTCGTAGTGAACATTGAATATCGGCAGACTAAGTCTTTCCTTCAAGAGAAGGAGCATCTCTTCGTTATTGGCTTTCTATCTCGCTTCACGGTAGTCCGAAACTTTATCAGCTCGCCAGTTTTTCGCATATCGGAGGATCGGATAATCCCGATCGATTGAGGTTTAGAAAGCAGCTAATTATTCAGTGGTCTTCTTGTCTTTGGCTGTACAGGCTTACTGAATGATTACTGTATAATCGTAAGTCCTCAGAAAATCTTCCTTGATTTTCTCGTTAGTGTCGTCAAGAAAGCCGTTCTCAAAGATTAACTTTTTCATCAGCCGGTACTTTTCCTCGCGAACTCGATTTCGGTTGGCGACTGGGTCATCGACTGCAAAGCTATCCTCTATCTCATCCCTCACTCGAATCCACTCCTTGTTGAAGATTTCTGTCACCTTTTGGAGCTTTTCCCACTTCTTGTTGGCTTCGATGCGCGCCAAGTTGAATTACTACTGGGCTTCTTCTGGTTTCTGGTTTGCTGGAGCTATCGGAACCCGAATATATTGGTAAAAGTCCTTTCCTATAGTGTCCCAAACCCTTTTGTATATCTCTGTCTCCCTTTCGAACTCAAGCTCGGGTTCGATATTTTCCTGCTCGTAGCGTCCGTGTCTAGTCCCAACCAAAACATTAAGCATGTTTGGAACGTATTTCAGTACTCGAATGATTCCTTTCTTGAGCGAAAACAAATCTGATGTAATACGCCTTGGCACCTCGTACAATTGCATATACGCCTTTGCAATATCCTTTCTCAGCTGAACTTTTATGCTGTCGACTCCTTTGTACACCCACTCGCTGATGGTCCACTTGTAGGGAATCGTGAAGTAGTTCGACTTCACGAAGAAGGTACCGTCCTTCTTGATGGACTCCAGCTGCTCCGGGGTAAGTGGTTGTACCTCCACATTGTCATTGAGTTATCCGGGCTGGTGATAAGCAATCACCGGACCGTCCTTGCCTCCTGCAAAGGTGCTCGAGGGGCAGTCAAACCGAAAGGCTGCGTTACTAGACAAGTACTTTCATCCTTCTACCATGCCTTAAAATGAGGGTTGATCTTGTTCACAAGCGCATCAAGAATGCCGCTGTACTCGAGATCTTTGGGTTTGTTTTCAAGAGGAGGTAAATGACAATACTCCACGATCCTCGGCAGTTTCGGCTGGAACTAGAGATGCACCTCGGACTCCTGCATCGAATGAAATATATTTCATCGGATCAAATTGTAAGGGCGACAGTAATGATTGGCTGGAACATCAATCAGACGATGTCGTGAAAGCTTGCAGAGCCCTTGGCTTATTTGTACTTCTTCACTGCGGCGGCAATGCTTCTCGAAAGGTCCCGGTCTTGGTCTTCAGGGATGTCGTATATCCGGCAGAATCTGCCAATGATCATTCTGACGAGTTTGACAGGCAGCCCCAGCATAATCATGTTGTGGCAGAAGCCAGCCAGCTGTCCGAGGATTGTGGTTCGTTACCTCACTAACTGGTTTTACTGAACAAGGTCTGGTTTTTGAGCCAATATGAAAAGCTCCTCCTGGATCGATAAGAATATTATTGACTCCCAGAACTCTCTAGAAGCCACAGCAGGCAGCTACTCAAACCCACGAGCTAAGTAATGCCGTTCGAGGTGTGCCCTGGCTGAGGGATTAGTTGCTGATTATGACTCATTCTGTTCAATTATGTTCTCCATAGGTTATCTTTTGTAGTAGGAGAACGACAGGTCAATAAGCTTCCTGAGCACGAAGATGTCGTAGGTCTCTCTGCACTGCGTTAGTATGTCCTGTACCTTATGGAAAAGCGTGAGGAACATTTTCAAGCAGTACTCAAAGCCTCTTTCAGAAAGTTCAAGACGGTTGGAGAGGTGGTAGCATTGCAAACACATCAACACCACCTCCCTATTGAGTTCGTCGTTAATGAGTTCTTTGAATGTTGCGATTTCGTCTGTTGTGATTTCCTAGCCTTACCAACACTTCCAGACTATCGAGGCCAGAGTATTAAACTTCTCCAGCTGGGTATCCTCAAAACCCTTCAGTTCGAGTTGCTCCTGGCGTCTAAAACTTTGCTGGAGGAATTCCCGAAGGTCTTTGTTTCGCTAAGTAGCAACCAACTGTACGTGGATATCAACTGCCTGAGCCAGCTTCCCATCGCAGAGCCACCCAAGGGTTTACTTAGAAGTCCTCTTGTCGATGATGAGATCTACCGGCTTGAGTGGCTAGCATTCCTATTCGTGACTTTCGATGAAGAGTAGAATATCGTTGGTCTGCTTGCCGTTTTCCATTTGCTGGCTGATGTTGGCTATGTCGTATTCGAAGTTCTTGACCATAGAAGTTTCAAACACCAGCATCTTCATAATGCAGTCCACTTGTAAGTCTAGTCTCATACTCTCATGCTCTTGCAGTGAATTCAGCAGTCTTTCTATTCCGACTTGGAACTAATCGATGTAGCTGTTGTACTCACTAACAGCTGCTGTTCCCAGCGACTCGTACTACCTGATGTCCTTCATAAACTACCGGTTCCTAAATTAGAGTCTCCATACTTTGCAGCGTACTTCTGCTTCTTCTCTTTCGGGGTTGCTGACATGATGACAGCCACCTCGTTTGTTATTATCTGGTCCTCTGCTTCCCGGAAGTAGTCCGAATACTTTAAGCTGCACTTCTTTACTGCCTCCTGTAACCCTATCAGCTCCTTTTCTTGCCGACGAATCTCTTTCTGGATAAGCTTACCCTCAGCATTCTGCTTGGTTAGGGTTTCCTTCAGTTTCTGAATGATCTAGTCTTTGAGTTGTTGTGCAAAATTTCTCGCTTCTGCTGCTCTATTGTTGGAACTGAATTTAAAGGCCGAGTAAGTGAGGGAAGACAGACTAAGAGCTAACAACAGTGCTTTACCTGTTTTACCGTATGTATTTTTCAATGCTCCGAGAACATGACTCTAACGCTTTCGCATAGGACTATTCAGCATCTACCCTGCGAGTAAACGCGTCGATTAGATCAGATATCTCTTGGCGACGGCCGTCAGAGTATTTCAACACTGGTTCCGTTTGATTCTGAATTGATTGAGATCGTACCCACAGATTCTTGGCAAATGTCTTCATTGGGCTATCAATGACAATCATAAACAGATGAATCACGGCAATTTACAATAAGGTTCAACCGATCTCTACCAGATGGAAGGTTCTCATAGCATATTGGCGAACAAAAGCACTCCCGGTTACAAATCAAAATGGAACAAGCCTCACAGTTGCCATGATCAGTGCGTTGGTTGTACATACAAAATCACGAGTCTTTCTCATCCAGAGGGAATTCAGTTTGAATTGGTTTGTCGACTCGGACGTAGGAGCTATCAGGCAGTCGGGTACGAATAACCAGATTAGCTTGGATCATATCTTCGATGGTGTGAAGAGGACGAGGCACTGGTATGCCCATCTGCAGTCTGAGTTCATCTGCAACCACCTTGAATGTGAAGGGTTCGTTGACGGCTAAATCAGCAAGAATCTTTCTGTCGAGTTTGATGTTGGACCATGCCAGTGCATGAGCAAACTGCCCATACCTGAGGTTGTGGTCTCTGGCTGCAGCTCCAACAGTAGTTATCCATTCGCGTCTACGTATCCTCGGCCGAATACGTCGGCCTCGATAGGCATACTGTAGTGACTTCTCCACTTTCTGAATTGCGACCTTGTGGCAATTCTTCGCTCTTCCGAAGAAGCCCTTGGCAAGTTTGAAGTACTTCTTCTTGGCAAAGCCAGCCATCAATATTAATATAATGGATGGGTTGATGTTGAGACGGGTACAGCCTCTCAGAGACGAAGGTCGACACAAAGGTTGACATTGGTTGTAAAATTCACGAATTAGATCAGGCATAGATATCTGGGCATTAATATCTATTCTCGATAACTCATATACAGGCGACTCCCACGATGGAATACCGCAACCTCGGTGGTACGGGACTCAAGGTCTCGGTGCTTGGGTTCGGAAACATGATCAATTACAAACCGGAGAATGTTGACATTGATGATGCTATCGTCAAAAAGTGCCTGGACAGTGGAGTCAATTTCTTCGACACTGCAGAGTTGTATGCTGACGGTACTGTGAGTGTTATGCAGGTGAGTGTGAAAAGGCACTCGGTAGGGCGCTCCTGAAAAGCAAGGTTGATAGGCAGGATGTTGTGCTCTCCACCAAGATATTTACTATCGGAAAAAACCCAAATTTCGTCAGTAACACTAACCGAAAGCATGTTGTGGAAAGCATTGACCAGTCTCTCAAGCGACTTCAGACGGACTATGTGGATATCGTATTCTCCCATGCCTTTGACTAAGCAACGCCAATTGAGGAAACTTGCCGTGGATTCAACAGTGTGATCGAACAGGGCAAGGCCTTTTACTGGGCAACTAGTAACTGGTCAGCAGAAAACGTGTATGAGGCATTCGAGGTGTGTGAGAGGCTTGATCTTCACAAGCCTGTTGCCGATCAAATGCAGTACAACATCTTTGTCCGCAAGCAGCTGGAAGTGCAATATGAGACGTTGTTCAACCGCCACCATTATGGAATCACTGCCTGGAGCCCGATGGCTGGTGGATACCTCACTGGTAAGTATCTGGACAACATTCCTGAGGGCTCGAGGTAGCAGATTTGGTTTATTGAGACTCTCTGAGGATTCGTACTTTGGAAAGGACATCATCAAGAAGCATTTCTATGATCCCTACAATAACGAAAAGACCATCAAGAACCTCAAAGAGCTCCAGACCATCGCGAAGGAGTTAGGATGCACATTGGGTCAGCTCGCGTTGGCTTGGGTCATCTACAACAAGGATGTCAATACGGCTATCACTGGAGCTCGCAGCGTCGAGCAGATCACCGAAAGCTTGCAAGCATTGGAGATCTACAAAAAATGGACTCCCGAGCTGGATCTCCGAATTAACACTCTCATGGGCACCACACCAACTCCAAAGATGGACTACAAGACATTTACTCCGGGAAAGCCACGCCGTGCATGATCTATCGAGTAATACATACAACCCAGCATGGGTCGGTCAATATATTACAGTTGTGATTACCAAATGATAGGACTGGGAACCTTCCAAGAAATTGGTTCGGGTGATGTTCGAGTGAGACTGAACTACGGAAAGGCAGAGCTTTGCAATGGCTGTGGAGGTCCTTTTATGTGGATTAGGCGAAACGCTGACAGCATCAACCCAATCATTGACTCCGACGAAGTGATTAGACTTATGACGCCCCCACTTGAATTCCGCGAAAGGAGATGCCTGTTTATATTTGTGGGGGTAGCTACCGCTCTGATTCTCATCTTAACCATAGCGTTTATGGTTTATGCCGGTTCGACAGGTGTACAAACTAGAGCACCTGACAGCGTCGCCTACATGTTCTTTAGTGCAGTGTTGTTGTTGGTGATAACTGAATTCGCAAGTCTGATCTACTGGTCGTGCCAATTTAGAAACAAACTTCTTGAGTACGTCGATACCCTAAACTAAACTACGTTGCACTCTCAGGGTGTGCACTTCTATTTTCCTGACCATTGTTGCAGCTGCCTCGGAAAAAACTCAGGTAGGCTCGGAATCCGTCGATGGAATTCAGAGGAGACTGATTTTTGAGTGCCTTCATTATGTTAGTTAATTGCATGCTATAAGAAACTCAATACAGTCTCAGCGAGATTCTTATAGACAGCCTGTTCGCCTCTCTGAGTGACCTCGAGACCAACTTTGTGGAAATAATGCTCTCACGTAGAGATCTCTCTGAGAAAGTGGACAGTCTACAAACGGCTATGCTTGTGTTCAAATCAGCATCATTAAAGATACTCCTCGAGCAGATTGGAGAGCTGCTCTACCTAGGACATACCACTACAGACTACCAGAAGTTCCAACAACTCCGAGATAAAGAAAAAGCAAACACTATCCTTCGCCTCCAAGAGGTTTAAAAGCGGAGGTGCATTCATCAGCTTCGGAGCCTGCTCCGAGAGAAGATGCTGCAATCCAGTCGAGTCCTCAATGAATCGTACCATACACTCAGTCCTGCCGATGTGCATATTCAGGAATAGAAGCTGGATCAGATCGCCAGCAGCGTTAAAATGATGGAGAAGGATCTCGGTATTGAGGCGGATGATGAAAGAGCCAGCAGACTCATAATGCCGAGAAGCCCAATCACCGATAGGTTCGCAAGCAGACTAGAAGAGTCGTTCGTCCGTACCTAGCATGACTAGAGCAATATCCTCATCAAAAAGTCATTCCTGACATGTTCAGCTTCTTCTTTGCAGAAATTTGCTCCGAGAAGTTCGATGGACTCAGTGAAAATTGCTGGCATTCTTCATCGTAAATGCCAACAGCTTTTAAGATAATCCTTCGACAAAATCAAGACCAAATAAGCTGATCAAAAGAAGACGATACCTGTGAGCATGGTGACTGTCATTGATCACCTTTCCAAGACAAAGTCAACCAGCAAGGATAAGACTGCCAAACAGCCAATTCGGTAGACCCCCAGGCTTGTGACAAACCAACCCAAGCCAGCGATAACTCAGTTAAAGCAGCAGTCAGCTACCAGCACTTCCAGATAGCGAGTGAAGAAACAAGAGAACGAACAGCAGAAGAACCGTAGGGCTATCAAGCTGGATTCTGAACCAGGCCTTTTTATGAACATTCTCAAAGAGTCTTATGAAGACTTTGCGAAGGGACCAACTAGCTAAAACAAGAGATCAAATGGGTGATAATGCATGATAGTACTTTGCTAGATATATTGTTGTGCTGATAAAGGCACATACAATATGTGAAGCTGGTAGG
>ERZ724508.1992-NODE-1992-length-11248-cov-5.428839_pt1 | contig 11248 bp, 11 predicted proteins | sample MGYA00376041_ERZ724508 | MGnify/ENA primary metagenome ERZ724508 (study PRJEB28724, sample SAMN07190887) | wastewater metagenome | isolation source: effluent of sewage treatment plant in Hong Hong | place: USA: Christiansburg, Virginia | collected 2016-03-01 ... | reverse complement strand
ATACGGTTATAATTTTTTCCGGGTGGGGCTCGCCTGGCCCCTCAACGGCTCCCTACCCGCATATTGCATTTCCATCCTCGACCTGCCTTACTGAATGAACTATTGATGGATAGTTGGATTATGATGATGGGGATAGTACACCTGCCATTTAATAACTTTGCCTGTCGTCTTAGGTTGCACGTGCCAACTAAACTGTTAAATTAACGCTATAGAATTCCCCGTAGAATAGAGTTATAATCACTTTCAAACGCTTGTGAAATTCGTGATATTTGAAGCCAAAGAGTCTTTGGAAGCTGATTCGATGGGGGTTGCGGTGTGGATGTGCCAGGTTTTTCAAGTTGGGGGTGTTTCAATTTATTCAGATTTATTCACTCAGGCGACCGGAACAGGCATTCCCCTGGCTAAAATGACAGGAGCATCTGAGTTTTAGCTTACAGATAGTCCACGAATTCAACGGGATCGGTTCCCTCTCTTCCCCGCTAGGAATATTAAGAAATAAACTAATCTAGATGCACAGGAGCATAGGGGTATGCCGGAGCCGGTCGAGACCTACTCAGATCAGTCCGCAGAGTCAATTTGCACCAGCCCAAACTTTCCCGGAAGAAATCTAAGCCAGGTTAGCACACAGTTCTAAAAGAACAATGGCAGAATGTAAATCGCAGAAGTCAATGGCAGAATCTCATGGAAAGCCTTGGAATGTCGGGACGATATTAAGGCCGGCGACATACCTTAGGTATATAATAGAAATCATGACGAAGTTTTTTGATGATCCCCACCACCACTTAAAGGTCGCCATCACCAAAGAGGGTCAGGCAATGGCAGGAGCCGAAGTAGCTCAAGTTAGCATCGCTACTGGCCGTTCGGACGCATAGGTTAACGGCCAGGCCTTTAGGAAGGCATTTAGACCGTCAGCCAACCGCGAAGCTAACTGCCAAGAGCTCGCTACAATGCCGGCTGACGATGGTTATCTCTTGAAAGGCACCTACAACGACTACCTAAGCCAGGTAGTACCCGAATCGCTTAAGGTACCAACTTCCTTTAATTTAGAAAACCCTGCTAGGGGCAGCAATTCAAATATTGGAGTTAAGTGAACCGAACAATAGGGCTACTCGCGTCAACCGGGAGCGCTTGGGTGAGCTGATCTCGCTCAAATCTTCCTTCCCGGTCGACTATTCTCGATCAAATTTTCTCCCTGGAGTGATGGAGAGCCTCCTCAGGAGTTATACCGGGAAGATAATTTTTATTTCGGTAGTCCCCATTCAGGGCTCAGGCAGAACCGAAATACAGCTGGCGAGCATATACGGGGAGGTGCTCGCTGTGTTTGGTGATCAGCCATCCGACTTCGTCGAAGAAAAGTTAAGAGGATAGCTGAAGAAGATCACTAACTCCACGGTGTTAGTGATAGCAGAGGACGTTCCTGAAGGACTTGGGCTGGCACTATTCGAACTGCTGACCTTCAGTTCAAATCAAGTGGTTCTCCAGCAAAAGAACCCTTTCGATGCTGCGACATTTCAGCATCCAATCCTTGAACCGCAAGAGGGCCGTTCATGGGTAAAGGTCTATTGGTATACGAGGACCTTTACGATGTCCTCACGAGACTTCCCAAGAGAGTCCATCATCTTCCTGGTCAGCATGTACTAGAAGGTGGTTCGGGATTGCTGTGAGTCCTCGAGCCACCTGAACAGGGCACATGACACTCCATTTACAAGTCAACTGCTGTCACTCTGCATCAATCTGCTGTTTCTGGACCCGCCCGCCTTGGACAATTAAACTCATATGTTCGACAAACTTTTCCAAGTTGTGGAATTCTTGGCATAAGGAGTGGAATACCCTTCCATAAAGGACATCTCAAACGAGGAGCTGCAGAGCATGATTGGCAACCATTTCCCCAAGAAGATGAGACACTGCCTGAAGTGCCGGGCCTGTAAAAAGAACAACAAGCTCCGAGGACGGAAGAACGAGAACTGTAGGAAGTCCAAGTATGTCTGTGAAGGCTGTAGCGACTACTATCAACAGAAGGTACATCTCTGCGTTGAATGCTTCAAGAAATTCCACGCCAAGATAGCCTTCTTTATGAATGACAAGACTCGAAACGGGGTCAAGAGCTCAGCTATGAACCACCGTCGACCGCGCAAACTCACCAAAAAGTCATCCACTGAACCATCCTTCGAGGTTAAGCTCCAAGCCCCAGATCCCTCCGAGCGGGACGATCAACCCACTGAGATTTTCTCATCGCCACGCCAGATCAATATCATCCTCCAACGCTCAGAATGATTTTCATGCATGATTCCTCTCATTGGCATTTCGTGCTATCGAACTTTGCTTCCATTCCTCCTCATCGATATGATATCTGTGATTTTTTCTCCGATTGACTGTACCCTCTTTTTGAGTAATGGGTGTCTGGCTATAATCCTCCAGTCTATAAAACCTGATCAAATCCCAATATCAATAATAATTAAATTGTGAGCACAGAATGTACGCCTATCCTCCCCCTCCTCCTCAACCCTATGGCATGCAACCTGGCTTCCAGCAACCAATGTTCCAGCAGCCGCAAATTATCCAGCAACCCGTGTTCATGCCTCCCATGGGCAACCCAGGAACCACCATTATCAATATCCCAGGCAACCGCCAGGAAGGCACCAAATGTCCTTACTGCACTGAGCACAGTGAGAGCAACCTCCGCAGGACATCCGGCTGTGTGACCTGGAGCTGGTGCATCTGCCTGACCCTGACTGCAACTCCATTCTTCTTCATTCCCTTCTGTGTGGATGGATGTAAGGACACTGAGTACGTCTGCGTGAAGTGCAACCAGGTGAAGAACACCGTCAAGGCTAACTGCTGTTGATTTGTACCACGATATCAAATTCCAAGAAGAGATTGGGTTGCTTTTTCGTCGATCATGTTCAGTTATTTCGAAGGTGGGAGAGCTGGAGGCCGCAAGCAGTGGCCATAGGCATCATAATTGTCCTACTAAGGAGGGACTTCAGCTCCGTCAAGGCGTCGGTTTGTTTGGAAATCCACTCATTCTACTTACCCTGATGACGACAAAAAAACGTAACTTCCAGGCATGACGATGATCGAAGAAATACCTCAGCTACTCCGGCAAATAAGCATAGTAGCTGCAACCTTCGATAATACACAATATCAGCTGTTCATGACGGCGACGACTGCCGCTACCAGTTGCTTTGAGTAGGAGCGGTTGAGTTTCTGAACTAACTCGAGATTGGCTTTGGTAGCGCAGCATCGTTTGTTGTAGGCTGCCAAAGCACAAAGGAACCGTCGGTTGCTGTAGCATTCCTGCTCGTCGATTCTCCTCAGTACGCCTGTGACGTCCATATGCGATAGCTTCAGCTCTTGGCTCTGTTCGAGGTAGTACGTGACTGCGGGAATAGGGAAGTTCAACTTGGAATTGATCAGCTTACGGAAGAGCAACAACGGGTCGATTTCAAGGAGCCCCTCGACGAAGTCGGAGAGTGGCTGTTTGTGCAGCATCAGCTCCTTAATTCCTTCAGTTACGATTTGTTCGTCCAAACCTTTTCTCTCTTTCATCAGCTTTGCCCATTCGAGATAGTAGTCTATTTTATGCTTGGTGTCCATATCCTTCACTGTGAGCACTCTCAGCAGCTTCTCTCGTTCATCAGGCTTGAACAAACCTATTCTGTGGAACTTGGTGGCAACACCGTGGGGTGTTTTCAAAGAAGCCTTGAGCTTTTTGAATTGCTTTCGAGGGTCGATCGAAAGTAGGCTGGCGTATTGCTCTTCTTCAGTCATCGTCACTATCTTCTCGTCCACAATAAGCTTCTACAAGTGCTCTTTGATTTCATTGATGGTGTTCTCTAGCAACGAAGACCAGCTCTCAAGGGATAGGATGGTTATCATTTCCCGTGCGAGATTGCGACGGTCCTCTTCAGATTGCAAGGCAGTCAGTCCTTCCTCCACCACTGTCTTTATCAGTCCACTAAAGTTGATCGGTTGATTGCCGATAATCTATTCCCCTTCATCTACTTCTAAGGGGTTATCTAAAGCTTTCTCCTGTTGCCCATCATCTTCTTAAGCTGGATCTACGTCCTCTTCCACTGCTGCACCTTCCTCGGTTATTATCTCGGTCTTGGTCGTCCCACCCACCAGTTTGTTCTGTCTTTCCAAGACTATCTGAGCGAAGGTCAACTCAAACCTGAGATACTCTGCCCAGAACTGCCGGTCGAGACGGTTGGTCTTGAGTGCTTTGTGAAATACCTTTCTGGCCTTCCAAGGATTGTTGTTGGCTTCGACCTCATAGTATACACCTGCCAACCATAGCTCCAGGTTGAAGGGATTGAACTTCACAGCATTTGAGAGTGCCTTATAGAAGGTTTTGCGGCTCTTGACTACATAGCAGAAGGCAAGGTATTCCTTCCACAGGTCAATGCGATAGCGGTATCGATGCATCGTTCGATCCCATAGCCTGATTATCCGCTTAACGACTGAAAAGTCTTTAGTGCTGGCCTTTCGATAGCGTGGATCAAGCTGCTCACTGCATTTTTCTTGGCGGTAGCGACGGATGCGCTACACTTCATACTCGAATTCAATTGCCTTGAGGTGGTCGGTGGTACGGTGCGTACTGTTTACCAAAGCATGCTCAAATCTCTCCCGCTTCTTCATCTGCTGCTGCAGTTATCCCTGCGAGAACACCCCCTTTCGAACGAGGTAAGCTGCATCGTCCAACACATCTTCCAGGATAAACTGAACCTTGTCCGCCATATATTGTTGAACAGCAATTAATTATAGTGTCAAACTGAACCTGGTCTGCAACTGTCCTCCTGAGGATTAATATAGAATTTCCAATTCCATTTCTTATGCTCGAAACGTACCCAACTTCGTTACGGTAGACTTCAGCCATTCTTCACGCGGAAGAAGTCTCTGGCTACCCCACCGGCAATTAAATTGCTACTCAACTAAAAGTTAGGAACCAAAAGACTTTCCGAACTTCGGCATTAACTGTTGGTGAATTGTAAGGCAATCTGAAAATGTAGTGCAACGCAGGCTCGGCAAGACTGTCGATGTTGGGTATCTAGAACGAGATCTCTGTGGCGAGTGCATGCTCAAGGTTGAGGTCGATGGCCGGTGCGTACTTTACAAGCAGAGTGTGAGGGATAGCGATTCGCAGACGATTCCTCACTTCGTGTAGGGGTTTATACAGCAGCAACACGCACCTCAGCCAAAATGGTAACCCAACATAGAATTCGACTATTACGTAATAGGGTATATGGGAATGCGGTCGTACTTTGCACATACTGAAAGGCAGAAGGAGCAGAATGAGGAAGAGTCGGCACTATAGTCATCAAGGGTTTCGAAGCAGGCGAAATGCGAATAGTAAAAACCCGCGACTGCGACAGCGATATGTCGAACAGGCTATAGCCGTTTTCGGGAGTTAAAAAATACAGCTCGGTCAGGTGATATGCCGAAAGTCAACACTGTTGATTCCCATATCTCACCAAAAAAGAACGATAAAAGGAATGGAATTTCTGCGCTTTCGGATAAGTAAAATTCGACTGTTGATGGCTCCAGCTGCCTGCCGAAGCCAATGGGGCTACTGCCAGGCTACTCCAATAAGCTCAAGGTCGAGAGATCCCAAAAGACTCGAGAAGTTCAGAGAAATCACGCAGTCGAAAACGCTCCTCTTCAATCCTCCCCACCAATAAAACTTGTGAGGAAGCCCCAGCCAGTGAGAACGGAGACATCAACACCACTGGCAAGTCGTTCAGCGAACAAGCAGCCAACAACTAACAATACCGTTCCCGCACAAAAAGAAGTTGTTTAGGTACCTAAGAAGCCTTAGCAACAAGAATATTCCCAACCGAAATCAAAGAAAATTATGCAACCCACTTTCGTCTCACTCACACAGACAAACAAATCATCGGCCCCGGAAGCTGTAATTAAAAAAGTAATCGTCTCGCCGAACCGTCCTTTAACGACAGGTTCCGGCCACACTGCAACCAAGACGAAGCATGAGCCGTTCAAAAAACTCCCGTCTGCTATAGATAACCCAAAGATCAAGGAATTAGAGGAGAGCAAGGTGATTAGGTTTCGAGGGAGTAAACCCCAAACAGCAAGCCGATCGGCCCATAGTCAACCAGAGGCTGCACCTATCACCAACTAACCAATGAGCGAGCACAATTCCGCACCTTTGGCGGATCCTGAGACAGCCCCAAAGTAATAAAGTGTGTCAAAGGATGGAATAGATCTGAGACTGAAGCATGTCAGTGTGTTTGATGACCTAACTGTTGAACAAGGTTGCTTGGATATGGCAAATCCAGCACCTGCTGCTGGATTACCCCAACCAGAATCGTCAGACCAATTTGTGATGAAGAAAAGTCAATATTCCGGTTCAAAGAAAGAACAAACTCCACCTATGTCATATGTTGCCATTTCAGATCTCGAGCAACCGCCATCTTAACCTCCATCTTAACCACCACTTGAGCTTATCGTTGGAGCGAAGGAGGAAGAGCTATTCAAGGAACGATGCTCAGATGCCGAGGATGTACGAAAAACCATCTGGAGATAGTTGAAATAAGTGGAACTTCCGAAGGAGCCAGTTAATAATAGATCCGTTCTGGATTATCCACTTGAGCCATAAGCCTCAATACAATCGAAGACCATGCATGAAGTCTCCGCATAAGAATAGCCTTATTTGCAGCCTGCAGCGACAAGGCAAATAGATGAGACAATCGCCATAGTCAGAACTCTTCAAGTGAACAGTTAAGAAATCGAAGCTCCTGAAAATGTTGCTCCCACTGAGGATCCTCTCGTGCAATAGACTGTTGGATTAACTGGTCAAGTAGATTATGAAGACTAAACCTCTGTCTTTCCTCCGGCCGAGACCAATCAAGTTAGTAAATCCAAAGGGGAGGAAACACAACAATCGTTCATCAGGACAATAAATTTACAAGCAAAGCCTGAATAAACTGATAAGGCTTTAACAATCTTTGAACCTGAGTCCAAACAAGATAGCTTATCTGACCGAAAGCCGCTATTCGGCCATGTATAAGCAACGCTCAAGATTATACCACACGGGTAAATGCACAAACAAGAGGACGAGGTGGAAGTGCCTAACATGAAATAAGGAGGCCTATCTTCAAAAATTATCAATTCAAATGCTTCTTGTACGGCAAAGGCTCTCATCCACAGACAAACAACCGAACAGCAACATACCCACACCATCAAGCAAGGTAAGTCATCTTCTCCGGACTTTGGAGAAGGTTAGAATCGTGCTCCTTGTTCAATAGAATAATCCGATGCATCCCCTGTCTCAACCCATGATGCCCAGCCACAATCGAATACCCCCAAACTCTAAGGTAACCCCAATCTCGCAGGTTAGCCACTCAATCTACTCAATCGATCCATCGCAAGTTATTCAAAAGAAGCAAACATTCCTGATAGTAAAAGCTCATTGTAATCTCAAACACTCCCCAATCCAGAGCCAGCAGAAGAGGGAATTGCATATGACCGTTTCGAGGAGAAATGTGCCAACCAAGGGAATAACGATACTAATGCTGTAACCTAGGCATGTGAAAACCCATCTGTTGGTCAGCTCCTCAGTCCATAAGAAGGGCCTCAAAAGAACAATTAATAAGCTGTTCAGCCACCGCCTTCGAGCAAAAATGTAGAGATACCTTCCAGCTTCGGTTTGGAGTCCAAGACATTCCATGGATGCAGCAACCGCTCAATGAAGCGTGTATACTATCAACCACCACTTGAAGAACTTGCAGAGGCGAGTTCCGACAAATTACTCAGTCAACCACGTTATGGATCATCCAAAGGTAAAATCTACTCAGATAATGGCAAGTAAGCAGCTTTACAGCAATAAGGATTGGCCAATCTCGTCACGGGTTAGGAGGATTACACCTCTGAACGATCAGGCTTGGTCTCAACAGCAAACCAATTAATCAGCGATGAGCGGGTTACCTTTTAAAAGTAGGAACTGGGAGCTCCTCCCGTGCTCAAGCAGCCTTCTGAAATAGCAACTTACAAGACGCTAACTGACGACATGCTCCCCAGCAAGACCAGCATTATGAATCGGTACCGCCATATGGCAGGTTCATGCTCAGCAAGGGCATCGCTGTTACAGAGTAGCGAGCAGCTATAGACTGTTCGAGTTCACGAGAGCAACGATATGGTCGAGGAAAGCGAGAAGAGATGGTCTTATGATGACAGTGGTAAGGCTTTCGAGGAGCTTTACGGGTACTGTCTTCGCAATTCACAACACTACGACTATGTTGAGGGAGGTGAAGAATCATCCCAAGTGTCAAACAAGACTAAAAGCTCAAAGCACTGCATGCCCGAAGAAGGTAGTGAGTATAGTGCAACTCGTGGCCTGATCGAACGACCATTCGCATAAGCGGAGAATGCAGCAATTGATGTTGGTAGTTAGGATGGAGAAGTCAGCGAGATACAACCTTAGAAAGTATAAAACATCACCGATGCTGTTGAGAGAAGCGACTTACAGGAGAGAAGAGCAATTACAGGATCAAACGAACAACCTTCAAATCGGTCATCTCAAGACAATATTGAATCGGTAATTCAGGAACCAAAAGTCAACATGCTTGGCTCTGATTTCAAGGAATGTACTCAAAATGTTGAGCCTATCCCAAATTCTGAATTAGAGCACGAGGCAAGATAGGAGGAGTCAGTTCTCGAAGCTTCGCTGGATCCGATTTCACAAACCAACCTTAAGTCTCAAGGTCCGTGCCGATCAAGGGTCTTCGAGCCAGAAACTCAAAACCAAGCAAGTTGTATTCAGCAAGCCCAATAGATTTCCAATGCAGCCATATAAAGCCGAAAATCCAAATAAGAAGTACTCAAAGAAGAACTTGGTGGAGCAATCGGTTATAAGCCAAGTGAGTAATCACCCAATAGACCGACCTAAATAAATGGGGATGAGAACTCGGCTTAACCAGCGGCATCTAATGGTGATGCTCATACTGGCGAACATAAATAGACGATCAATCACACTTAGCAGGCTCTAACTTCATAACACAAGGTATGCCAACAAACTGTTGGTGAAGCCCCACACCCTTCAGCTACAAAAATGTGGTAATCTGTTGATGGCAAGTATGCATCAGATTCGTCCAATGTCGGCAAAGCCTCTCCTGAACAACAATTGGATACTGCAAGTAAGGCCGAGCAGTAGGATTAGGCCTAAGCTCGAAGATGTGCTCGAAAACAGGAACACAAGGAGAGCGTCTCAGAATCATCTGCCCCCGAAGATACTACTCCAGTTGTCCCCTAAGTAGATTTACCACAGCGTATCGGAGGGGATATTCCATCCCAAACAGCACAATAAGAATAGCTACAAATAATTCCACGACCTTCGCTGCCGACCAGCAGGAGAACAATGGATTAACAGGCAATCCAGGCCGATGCTGAGGAAGAAGACAAGACAGCAGTTCAGTAATGCCTACGGGATCATAGTACTCCGCCACAAGTACTCGCTTCTATAACTAATCTTCACGAATCAAACTTAGGAGCTGCAAATAACATACCAATGAATATCAGTCCCCAATCAATATAACACGAAACTTCCGCTCTGACTGATACCCCATCCTCTGATCCGATACCAACCTACACTCCAAGTAGCGCACTACGACCCGAAGTTAACGAGGAAGCAACTAACGACGAGCAATCATTAGGAAGATAACGTGAGGTGAGCTTGGCATCAAACCCGACCATTGATAAACCTCCTAACCCATACGAGCAACATTCAGTATCGCCACAAGATCCACCCGCCAACAATTATCCTGTGATAAGTTCAGATAGGTGGCTCAAATAGGTTCCTCAAAAAGGAGCTAGCAGTAACCATGTGGAGGAACCTGTGGATCCACCGAACAACCAACACTCTTCGCATGAAGCACTCCCCTCAAAAGGGTAATAGGTTTAAGCTACCCTTCCAGTCACCCAGCACCAGTTGGATGAATAACAAACCAGGAAGGACCCTGCACAGTTGGAATAGTCTTCAACTGCTGCGTATCCTGCTGCTGCAACACTGCATGTGGAATGTGCTAGATAGCAAAAGGAACTTGGAATGAACAACAGCAAGAACCTACTAGTTGCAATGTCACGTGAAACACCAGAAGAACAAGCTGAACAAGTTCGAACCTCAGTTGAAGAGGATGTGGAAATTCCATAATATAAACCTGGAGAAGCAGTCAGATCAGAATCGAAGATTAATTAAAACCTCTTAGGATAAGGTGTTAAGTGTGAGCATTCAAGCGAGCTAATAGAAAGAATAGCAAAAATAGATGAGCCCATTCAGCAACCTGCTGCCAATATCGGTGAAGCATAAACCGCAGGCGCAAGTTTTGAGACAACACCAACACCATAGCAGCAGGTACCTGAGGCTCAAGATAAAGCTCCGACGGCATCCCCAGCCTCGAATCCAGACACACAGAAGGAGGCACAGATCTAACCTACATACCAACAAACACAAGCCAAATCGCCTTCGTTGCATCAACCCAGTGGGAACACAGTGGAGACTGGATCAATTGGAATACCTGCTTAGTAACATCCCGATAGTATGAACAATACTTCAACCATCGAGCATGAGCGGATTGATAGTAGCCTCGGAGATTGCCCAACCGCTGCGGCAACGAAGATGGATACTGGCGAGGAAGCCCGACGAGCTTAACAGTATAACAGCAAAGTTGGACCTCAACCAACTCCAAAGTTATAGAGTTTGTCAGACTTACCGAACCCCTTGGAAACAAAGACTATCAAAGATGTTTCAAGACCAATAGAAGCTCCATCTGAAAATCACGATGCAGACAGGGGAGTCTTGGACAAACAGATCGCCTAGCAGATTAACCAAGACTCCCATAGCCCAAATACTTGGCTTGGGAAGCCTTAGCCGTAGCAGTATAACTAACAGAATCAAAATCTGGAATTCTAGCCTCAGCCAGACATCGTTGAAAGTGCACAAGAATCTGACGACAAGAAGGAGAGTAACTTAGAACTGCCTTATCCGTAGTAACAGCCTACGTCAAGCTTCCCCTTAAAATCATCTTCAAAAGAGTTGAATGAAGACGTTTCGATGGAGAAATTACCGTGTCCATCAGCAGAGCAGCCATCAAGAATTGAAGAAAAAGCGGCTCCAGTTGTCATATTTGATGGAGTTGACTAATTTGCAAGCAAAAAACCTGAACCAACAACCAATGCCAGACCTGCTGTGGAGCAGGAAAACTCTGATACAACAAAACAGCTTGAGGGATCCATC
>ERZ724508.1989-NODE-1989-length-11253-cov-4.880604_pt1 | contig 11253 bp, 15 predicted proteins | sample MGYA00376041_ERZ724508 | MGnify/ENA primary metagenome ERZ724508 (study PRJEB28724, sample SAMN07190887) | wastewater metagenome | isolation source: effluent of sewage treatment plant in Hong Hong | place: USA: Christiansburg, Virginia | collected 2016-03-01 ... | reverse complement strand
TCTCGCACCGAGCGCCAATGGAAAGCGGGAAAATACACCTATTCATGGTAATTGTCGATCTGTGCCCACGATGAGAAACCATTTATGAAAATGAAGATTGGTTGGTCCATTCGTTTATCGGCATCAGTTATCCAGAGGAATTTGAAGGGGAGATCGAACTCCAAATGCTAACCGTTATCAAGAAGTCGGACGGTGGCAGTGCCTTCTTCTTATGGTCCCACCCTCATCCTCACCGCCCCTATCGATCTATAGTATGCTTTACGCTTAACAATCAATAGCTACCTTCACTTATAGGTAAGGAATCATAACAATACAAATGAGTGGCGGCGATACTGCTTCAGCCCGAACTTACTTTGCCGCAGAGACGTGCGTCATTTGGAGAGTCAGTTGCGTCATCGAGGCTCGCTTCTTTGAAATATCCCTATGAAGCGAAGACCTGGTCCAGCTGACCTAACAACCAATCATAATCTCCTCCTTCACCAATAGACAGTTTCTGAATCCATCCTAAATCTTATAGTTTTCAATATATGGCACACACGTTTAACATTTGTAGCGCACTGCTGGCTGGGCTTCTGCTCATCAGCGCCGTCACCGCCTATGAATAGATCAACGTCAAGAAGGAATACGACGCATACCTCGAACTCTACTCTCAGTTTCCAGTCTTCCACGTGTACCACAACCGGCACTTTAGCCGAAGTCGCCAGTTCCCGGACTTCCTTGAGGTTCTTGAGGATACTGAACTCAAGGCTCGCGACTTCGCCAAGTTCCTGCTCACGGACTGTGAAAAAGTGAAGAGTAAGTATGTGGCTGATTGCAGAGGATTAGTTTGATACCTGCGAGGCTATGGCAAGGAACAATGAGAACAGGGCTATCCATGGGCTAGCACCTTCTGACCAGCTGTTGACGATGGGCGACAAGAAATTGCAGAGAGCGCCAGCCTACAAGACTTTCCGACATCCCTCGGATGTCTATAGTGTGGACGAAATCATGGATTTCATTGACGGATTGATGCCTGCCTTCGTGACCCGTGTGTCTACCAAGGAGGACCTGAAGGAATTCCTGCAGCCCCGCTATAGTCCCAAACTATTGTACTTCACCAAGGAGGAATGGGTACCCAAGAATATCGGTAAACTAAGCGTACACTTCAATCTGCGCATCGACGTACTACCATCAGCTTATGCAGTTTGCTTACATCGAAGACCTGTCAGAGGATTTGGTGATGATGTACAACATCACGAAGTTCCCAACACTAGTGGTTCTGACCTACAACTACAACAACCGCGCCTTTAACAGTCATACATACGACGGGCCACAATTCGACACCAACGGCTACTACCGGATGAAGGATTTCCTGGGAAAATTTGCACTTCAAGAACCTCGAGTGGATCTTATGTTCCACAGCATCAAACGACCCGTACGCAACGATATCGTCGTGCTAGACAACCAACAGGACCTGTGGAGGGAACTTGATAAGGCACCCGGATGGACTGTCATTGAATATGGTCACGTTGCTGAAAAACTTCCGTCCTATGAGAAGAAGAACGGCCTGTTCCTTAGTTACATTCACTACCAAACACCTAAGGGTTCGACACCCCGAATCGAAAACTATCTCCCCAGGCTCAATCAGTCAATAAGGATCCCTGAGACCAACGAACCCGGAGAGCTTCCACTACAAACCATTGACGCTGAGCACGCCCTTTCGAACATCTCCGGTCTGATTTCAGAAGACTATACTGTGATGATCGTGCGACAGAAATACGGATATCTGTGTCCCATCACTGAGCAAACCTTTTTCCGAGGCCTTGTATTCTGTTTGGTGCTTGACGAAAACGATTACGAAAAGTTCAAACAAAGAATCGGAAAGGACATGGAGATAGGCTTGGTCTGTTCTCAGGGCAACACTCCTGGCCAGTTTTCTGGTCAACCATTGGACTCAATCAACTACGAAAAGTTATACATGCTCCTCGAATTCGTAATGCTGTTTACTAGTTTAGAATGTCAAGACGAAGCTGAACGCGATGATGAGGGATTACTTCAGCAACCCCATCAAGGAATTTAAGGAAGTAAAGTCCATAGCTCTGCTCTGCCGCGATCCCCAACGAAAGTGTGTGATCGCCTTCCTTAGTTCACATAAACCTTAGACTATGAAGGTTGAACTGTAATACCTCAAGGATGTGGCAAGCGACTATTTCACGGAATTCAAGTTCTTCTGGGTTGAGGACAGCTGTAACACTGAACTAAAACTTGCCCTTAGTGAGCCAAGAATGACAATGATGGTATACGATCCTCGAAACGAGGCGTATTCTCCACTGCGAAATCGCATCAGTAAGACCATCGTGAGCAAGTTCCTCAACAAGGCTAGGAGAAACGACTTACAGTTCAAACCATTCGGAGATCCGTTCTTTAACATCAACAGCTGTCGATAGGCTGCCGAGGAAATACGAGCTAAACAGGCCGAAACGGCCTCACCAGTCTCACCAGAACAGATTGCGGAACTTTGACCCTCGTTCTTGTGAGTAGATTGAGGGATGACTAGAGAAAAGGAAGTTGGTTGTCAGCCGAACACAACGATGTTCTCTTTGCCTGTTCGCTTGGTCGTGAAGGAGTTTATCTTGCCTTTGATAACCTCCAGGCTGGTCTCGACAAGCTTCTTTCGAAAGGTTGGGGTTGGGTTGATACTGGGAATTAGGAAATTCTTCTCAATGTCCAATAGTTTCTTGCGGATGCCTTTGGCAAAGATGTTCTAAATCTCGTTCGGCTCCTACTTTCGAGCTTTCCGTTTATGCTGCCTTAGCACTTACTCGAGATTAATGTCTACCCTGAAGGTCTTCCGGAAAGTCTCGCCAAGAGGCTTCCGCTCACTCGATTCGGGTTTATTACTTGGCGAACGACCACTACTTTCGCTTGGGGAAGTCAGTAATCGAGGTGCCGAAGAGTTTCGTAGCTGATGCTTCCTACTATTCCGGTTTGAGCAGTTTGTTTCTGCATCAGAGCATTGTTTCTTCAGCTCGATCTTTGCTGCCTCTGCTCTAGCGCCACCAATGATCTCCTGAATGACGAGTGTCTCCTCATCAAGAGTATTATGCCGTACCTCCAACTTAAACTCCTCTTGGTCACTTGGTTGCGTACGTACGACTGGTTTCCTCTTCACGGCTAGACACTATGAGGAACGCTTGCGTTGCAGTATGGGTGGTTGCCTTGCAGGACTGTTGTTGGAAGTCTGTATGCGTGGTGGGTCGAGTGTGCGCTGACGACTGACCAAGCTAATACCCAACTGCGGCTTGTGTCCGCTTTTCATATTATAATTATTTTTAATTTAGTAAGAATCATCTCGCCGCTTACCGAATAGCTGGGGTTACTCTGCATTGCTTACGCTGGGATTTGGAGATCGCATAAGCAATAATTTTTGGCGAGTTAGATCAGTGGCGAGCATGTTCTAAATTGATTACGTCAACCATTTGATATCGGGTGAACTGTTGTGAACTGTTGTGAACTGCTGTTATCGGTATCGGCCTGGCTTAAGACATTACCGAACCACTGTTGATTATTTTTGGAGGTTGCGCACACCAATGACGAAGTGATGAATGCCCTCAATAACAATCAGAGAAATTGTGGAGTTAGACGGTTGAGTAGCTTCTACTTTCCGTTCGAAGGTACAGTAGATTGGCTAATTACACTCTGTTTCCGATGGTTTTCAGATTTCACTTGCTAAGGTATTCTTTCTCAAAGCATTTCAAGTACTTGTTCGTGTTTGATCCCACAATTGGTGTCATGGCCAGTTGACTTCTTCGTTGGAAAGCAACTGGTTCCTTCAGCAATCCAAGGGTGCAGGTTCAAGTTCGTCGTTTGCGCCGAACTGTTTGAATACCTTTAGTTTGTATCTGACTTCGCCCTGAGGGCATCATTTATCAGCGGTCTCCACGGTTCTTCAATATGAATCCACATACCACTAGATGAGCTCGAGGTTCCTGATCCAAACTTCTCTGATCAGGTACTTCGTTAAGTTAAACGATGCTCACTTCTGCTTTGATTGTATCAGACTCTTGTTGATTTTTCGCATCAACCTCTATGCGACTTTTACGTTGTCGTAACAAATCTCCCTGCTCCCCAAACTCCTTTCAGCACCTTAGCTAGCATTCGAAACTTTGATTTCCGTTCTGGTCGTTTAACCAAATGTGTTCTGATCTCTTGTTGGTTCTACCTGCATCGTGAGCTTCTTCGGTCGAGCAGTAACCCAAGTCAAGAATTAAGACGACGCTGCCTATCTCGCCTGATTTTGTTAGACCCTGTTCATATAGACGCTAAATTAATTATCGAACAGGCAGTATATTTGGCGCCGACCAGCCGAACAACGGCTTTTCATAGATGACTCTTCCACTCAGCAATGCAAAAGTCTCTCATCATTCTTACTGCAACCACTTCAACTACCAGGCGGTAAGTTGCTTCATTCAACTTCTCCTTCGGATGCCAATCATGAATCGCGAGCACGACCCATCTCTTCCCTAACCCACACATAAACACAACAAACATCCCGCCTCGGGCCCCAAAAACGGCGACTTCTACAATCATCACACAATACTTCCTGATCAGATTGAAATTGGCCGGTGTATCTCAACTCAGCATCAATGCCGCCATTTTTTGGCGCTCCGCTAGTATCGTCTATATCCACTACCATCACCACACCGTATAATTAACTTCGCGACCAATTATTTATTTTGCAGCTGCTTGAAAATGAATCATCAACCCACCAGGATGAGTCCCAACGGCAAGCAGACGCGCTTCAACAATTCAGTGAAAGTTCCTGCACAGCCTTACCCACCAAGTCTGCAGGTTAGCACGAAAAAACTCACATCTCCTGACCACCTTTGTAATACTGCAACAACGAGTAAAATCGGGGAAGGTTTCTCATCACCCATCTAGCACTACTATTCTACGAAGGGACTGGCCGCTTCTGTTGCAATTCAGAATATGCACCCTCTGCAAAAGCAGACTGTGCGTCCAGTAAGCACTAAACGGTTAAGGGCGGCAAAAGGCAAACTTGAAGGTCCAACTACAGCTGCTCCTCAAAGCCAATTCAATTCTCATAAGCATTTAAGCAGCGCCACTAACCTTGCTGGGCAACATCGACAGTCAGCTATCCATCACACCCGCAGTCAACGGCGACTGGAAACGCATCGCTCTGAGGCTAAGGAAACTGTGGCTGAAGTGTAGCGTCTTCAATGTCAGGTTCAGCAGCTAAAGACTTAACGCAACGGTCTCATCCAAATGTGCAATCGCTTTAGATAATAGCGAGAGGTGGATCGAGAACGTATTCGCGACTACGAGAACCAGATAGCCCTGCAAGTAGTTAACTTTCGGAAGCGTATACGAAACCTACAGTACGAACTGCGGGAAAGTCGCTCAGTTGAAAAGCGCATCTATCACCTAAGCTGCTACGAGCCCAGTGATTACGACCAGTTTGCACCAGTCCTCAACGTCAACCGGATAGAGGAGACAACCGAGAAGGAAGAGTAGTCGCAAGTGAAGTCTAGCGCTTCCAGACAGGACCATCTACCATCTGAATTCTACGAGCCAAGACCATCGGTAATAGCAGAGGAACTGTCTACTACTGAGAAGAAGGACGAAAGTACAATAAGCGATCTATCGCTGGAGTCGCTCAAGGTTCGATGATTTTTCATGGTTTATTTTCTTGGGGAAGCAGGATGCTTGAGGTTATTTCGATATTGGCCGAGCGCAGGAAGGTACAGTCATGCAGCTGGGAAGAGGTAGTGGACTGGCTTGTGGACCACTGTTCAGCAAGGTTGGCTATTTGTTTGCTGTTATCCACACGAAGAAGCACATCCAAGGCAAAAGTTTTACCACGCGAAGATTGAGGCAATCGTTTTAACTTGTCCGTCGTGTCTACTAGGAAGGATTTGAAGTCGAGCTCCTGGAAGGCCCAACGTGTTGTTTCCTTGGCCAATGGCATTTCCACAGGCTGGAGAGTGAACTCATGAATCTCCAATGGCTGGTGACTGTGTTCGTCGATGATGGATAGTTCAACCCTGCATGGCAATACGCTGTACTTGCTTATCCTACTCAGATCGTTGAGTTACAAGTCCCGCATAAATTCCTCGAGATAGCGGCTAAGGAGGCTCGTCTTGGCTGTATGCACGACCAGCTGAAATGCAGTTCGTTCCTTAAAGTGATGCTCTGGATAGACGGCTCGCAAATACAGCACCTCGTGCACCCAAACCTCTAGTAGGTTGAGCACATCGTTGTAGAGGTTCGTTCGAAGCAGACCCTGCATATGCAGTAATATTAAAATACGACGGTCAAGGCGCCAGCTGCTTCAGGATGTCTGTTTCGATCGGTGCTGTCCTACGATACCCGATGGTCGGTACCTGCTGCTATTATACCTTCCGTAATACAAAGATATTCAAGCATCCGGTTCGGCAGTCAGAACTGCAATTCGAAGAAGCGGTGCTTCAGGGCATCCTGACAGGTGGCCCGTCGTCTCGGGTCGACCTACAAGCACCATCGTAGCAGTTCTACCAGCTCTGGCTGGTCGGGCATCAGTTCCGGCAGCAGCTTCATACGCTGGACGCGCTGTACACTAGCACTGTTGGAAGCGAGTCGTGGCCAATCCAACCTTCCCTCGCGGAAGCTGTTGCGAAACTAGCCTGAGCGGTATATCATCCACTCAGGAAAGCCTCCGGCATGCTTCTCCATCATCCTCAAGTGTTCGATGTTTTAATGCGTCTCGAAGAAGAGCTCTCCTGTAAGCAGCTCTACGATGATGCAGCCAATCGACCACACATCGCTTACATGGTTCCACTCGCAGCAAGCGAGGATGACCTCTGGTGAGCGGTACTGCCGAGTGTTTATTGTTCGACTATGGTGTTCGTTCTGTTCGGTGGCTCCGCCGAAATCGATGATTCGCACCTTATCGTTCTCGGGTAGCAAGTATGGGTCCCTCGAACCGTTGGATTACTGTCTCTGGAAACGGTTTTATTCCAGTAAGATGTTCTCGGGTTTCAGGTCGGTATGAGTGTAGCCGACGTTGTGAAGGAATCCTACGGACCGGAGCACCTGACGGAAAAAGGATTGGACCAGACCAATAGGAAAGCCTCGATACTTGTTCTGTTTGAGCACATCGTAAAGGCTCTTGCCTAGCGGTTTAAAAACCAAACAGTAGTTGCTGTAGTGATGAAAGCACTCCACAAACCTCACGATGCCCTACTTGTCTTAGGGATCCCTGCTATTGATGTACCTAATGATGGACTTTTAGGTCTTTGCGCTCTCGACGTAGCGACTGACAGCTTTGATAATCTATACGTAACAACTGTACTACCTTAACAGCGTATAGCCTATTGTCGTACTCGGCTTCTACCACCCTACCGAATGTGCCATCGCCAAGCAATTACCTGACCTTATACTTCTTCCCAAGTAAATCGCCAACTCGAAACTTGTAATGCGGGTATTCAGGGCTCGATGATGAGCTACGCTCGCTTTGGCTGTAGGTTTCAGTGCGCCGGCTGCGTCTTTTCGAAGTTCGGTCGTGGCGGGTCTCCTTCCTGTACTGTTTCTTGCGGCTCTGTCGAGAACGTTATCTGCGGTAACTGTCCTCTCTCGATCTCTCTCTTCGTTTATTCGGTTTGAATCGTGAATGCTCTTGTCTCTGATAATACCTCCTATCGCTTCGTTCATAGCTCCGGCGACGATCAGTGCTTGACCGCCTTGCAGGGCTATGCCTTCGATAGCTACGTGACCGACTGCGACGGTTCTTCATGCACCTCGAATAAACTTACTATTCTAAAGTACGGATAGGGGCATCACTCTAGAAACTTTTTCTGCTTGAGTCCAACCAATGGGTTGGTGGGTCGCATTTAAGAAGTCAACAACTATTGGCACTGTTTGAGCAGCTGGTCGTTATTCACAGTTTCCAACCTCCCATTGTACAGGAACTCGCAGTACTCGCTATGTAGGAAGAACACACCAGCAGCCGCAGCTGTAGTCACAATTGAGGAGTTACCCAACACGAACAACCGGTTGCCAGTGCCCAGCTGACGATACTTGAGGATAAAATTGCGTCTCTGTACGTGGTCTTCGAATGTTGACTCACTAAGCTTACATGCTCCTTCCTTCAGCCGCTCCTTAATGATGTAGGTAACGATGCGTGGAACGTATACCAGTTTGCCACCGGTGCGATCACACACGTACTTATCATTGAGAATGACGTAATTCTCACCTTCTTTAATGACCTGGCGAATGCCGTTGGTGAGGTACACTATCAAGTACTCACCCTCCGCATCAATGGAGTAGATGAGACAATGGGGATGGTATTGAGTGACCGATGGTGTCTTCGCTTTACCTTTGGGTGGCATGCGAAGTGTCTTCGCTTCCGTAATCTTATTGAAGTATACCTTTGTAACTTCCTCTTGGTTAACTGCAGGTCTCCTAACTTCTGTAGTGACTGTGCTCGTGGTCCCAATATCCTTCATACTGGCGACATTCTCCTTGGTCTTCTCCTTCAATATTTCCTTAATATCGATCAGATTTTTGCATGAGTCGACCTTCTTGATTGCTGTTTCGGGTTTGGTCTTCTCACTGCTAAACAGCCTTTTGATGAAGCCCGAAAGAGATGAGCTCTTTTTCATCGACGGTTTGTCCCCTCCAGTGGCAAAGAAAGGATGTTTCTCTATCTATTCTATGGTTGGCCTCGCATCATAATCCACTGTAAGAATGCTGCTAATGAGATCGCGAAGCTCATAGCTGATGTTGATCCACTTGCTGAAGTTATAGTCCACCATTTTGATGCGCTGAATGGTTTCCTGAAGAGAAGCTGTTTCGAACGGACACACCCCGTACTTCATCCTAAACAGAATGATTCCGAAGGACCAGATATCGGATGGATAGCTATGCCCGAAGCCGCCGGCAACCTCTGGTGACAGGAAGTTCGGTGTACCGCAGGTCTCGCGTTTGAGTTATTAGTTGGATTGCAGCTTGCAGGCAAACCCAAAGTCACCTATCTTGATCTGATCACCGGCTCCAAGGAAGCAGTTACTCAGCTTCAAACTACTGTTAGCTATAGCCTGTACTCTCTGTGGAGGATTTTCCTGCTATGCAGGTACTTGACAGCCTGGAGGATCTGCAGCCCAAAGTGTCGGATGTCATCCTCAGGTGCCGACTGGTACTTTTTACACTTCTCGTCGAGGGTCTACATTGCGAAGTGGTCGTACCCCATTTGTGCAGTACTCCAGGAAAATGTATTTGTTTTACTCATCTTCAAACGAGTGCTAAAGGAACACGATGTTGGGGTGCGAGAGTGCCTGATGAATTTGGATTTCGTTGACGAGCTGCGTAACCCTATCCGTACCTTCTCCTGCTCCAGTGACTTCAGACTCTTCTTCGGAATCATCTTCATTGCGTACACCTTGTCAGTGCCCACCGGCCTCACCTTCCAGCACTTCGAGAAGCTGCCAGAACCTATTTCGGCGAGCAGCTGGTAGCGCTTGACGGTGGTGCTGCCATCAACAGTTAGAACCTTCTCGTCGACGTAGCTCATAGATTATATTAGCGGGTGGTGCAAGTGGGTCCTACCTGATATTGTTTCAGGTCTTAGTAATATCAATCGATCCTCACTATTATCAGCAAAACCCTCACCAGAACCCTCATCTTAGCACTTATACGTTATAGTCTGGGAACGTTTACCGATTTCTCCTGGTCGGTTGCCATCCCATACCCATAAATGGCGCGAATTGGCTCACCGGGCCAGTACTTACTGAGATGCAGCACCTTCCGTGGATATTTAAAATAAAGCCAATAGCAAATGGAGAACTTAAAGCAAGTCGCGAGGCAGGATTACTACACAATGCTGTTTGCTTGGCTCAACCACACAGGTAAGTGCTTCCAGCATACCGTAGGACCAAGTATTAGCTGTTCCGACCTGCACGAGCATACGAGCTGCCTGCGTGAAATCCTGCGTAAATACGAAAACGTGCTCAAGCATAACTGGAGTTTTTACTTGGTGCTGCACGTGCTGCCATTTATACTGTTCAAGCTGCGCAAGATGAAGGATAAGAGTACGAAGGAACGGTGGAGTATGCTGCTAAGGTTGGTGAAAGGGTACTGTGGATCCATCATGTTCATGGGATCGTTTGTGGCTGTGCTCAAGACTGTCTGCTGTTTGGTGAGTACCCTGCAGTCGAAGAATATCGGTACGGTGGTAAATTGATATAGACGCTTGGCTCACCGGTGGTAGTCTCGTCTCGAGTGCAACTTTACTGTTCGAGGAATAGCCCCGTCGTGTAGAGATCGCACTCTTCACCTTCGTCAGATCTTTCAAGGCTTACTATTCCTTTCTGTACCGCCGAGGTTTACTACACATTCCGCATATCGACAAGATTTGCTTTGTTAGCATTTTCGCAGCCCTCAGCGTTCTGTTTCATGAGTTTCCTGAAACTCTCAAGCATAAATTCATTCTCGATAAGCTCTGGGGTTCCTCTTGATCGTTTATTGTTTGTTCTCAACCGCCAACCGAGCGCATAACCTTTGGCGGGCGACCGAAAGATTATTAAATATTGGTTGTAGAGAATGGAGATTGAAGAGCAGAGGCAATTGCAGATATTGCCTCACGGCAGGAAGTAGAGGACGCGTATGTTCAACTTCCCCATGCTGGGAATCGACAGCACCTACGATTCGCTGGATCAGGCAATACACAGCATTGGCGAGATGGCCTACAATGTCGGTTGTGAGGGGCTGGAAGACCTATACAAGCAGGAACTAGCCAGCAATCCAGACTGCAGGCCCGTGGTAAATCTGGGGTGTAGGAAGTGTGATGCCTACATAAAATTTCTCGAGGTCGGGGACACATATGTTCTGCTGGAGAACAACTCGCGCCATGAGCACGCAATTCATGGACTCACCGAGACGGAGGCACGATACATGTAGTTATTTGGATATGAGGAGAAGGAAGTGGGTGACAATTCATCATACTTGGAATCACTTGAAGATCTCAACCAAAGCAGAAGGTCTCACAACCGAACACCATCCAGTGCGCCTCGATCAGGCAATGCAAGCTTCCAATCATCAATGTTGAATGAGTAGCCCATCGAGAAGAAGCAGATTCGTCCTCCAATTTAACCTCCAAAGAAAGTTGTAACTCAAGTGGATGCTAAGACTCAACTCAAATATCTCCAGGACAACCAATTTTACGCGGCAGTGAAGTTTGGACCCGAGGCAACAGGCAAGCAACCTCAGGTATTTGTGCTG
>ERZ724508.1988-NODE-1988-length-11254-cov-5.519600_pt1 | contig 11254 bp, 9 predicted proteins | sample MGYA00376041_ERZ724508 | MGnify/ENA primary metagenome ERZ724508 (study PRJEB28724, sample SAMN07190887) | wastewater metagenome | isolation source: effluent of sewage treatment plant in Hong Hong | place: USA: Christiansburg, Virginia | collected 2016-03-01 ... | reverse complement strand
GCAAGCATTCATTTTCTTGGATTTCTCCTTGCCACATTTCTCCCGCAAATGCCGTTCCAGTCAATGTGTAAAAATCTTTTACTGGAGAGGTGCCATCCCAATAAAAAGCGATGCCATCTACTGCTGCTCTATTGAATGGCGGATAATTTCTATCGGCAATGATATCTTCCGAATAAAAATTTCCAATACTTTCCAATAACGGAATCAGAGTAGGGGTAGTCTCAATTTTTTTATTCAATACAAGTTCTTGCGCTTCTTCAAAAGATATCATAGTTAATGTCCTCCGCCTTTCATCATTTTACGTGCATGAAATACGGCAGGCATAATTGCTTCCAAACATTCACGTACACCATTACTACTTCCTGGCAAGGTTACAATCAATGTTTCATTGATTGCACCTGCAACAGCTCTAGACATCATGGCAAGTGGCGTACGCATTTGTCCATACACGCGCATGGCTTCTGTAATGCCATCTGCATCTCGTTCTATAATAGCTTTAACAGCTTCAACGGTTTTATCTCTTGGGCCTAATCCGGTTCCGCCTGTAGTAAATACATACGCATAATCTTCTGCTACCCACGTTTTGATTTTTTCTTGAATTTGAGTTGGCTCATCTGGTAAAATTGCATACGAAACATCTGTTATACCAAGTTCGCCTAACATCTCCACAATCTTCATTCCTGAAGTGTCTTCACGTTTTCCTTCAAAGGTAGAATCGGAGCAAACCAATACGGCACATTTGGGAGGCGTGTTAAAATATTTTTGTCCGCTTTTACCACCCGTTTTTTCTAGTAACTGGATAGGGCCGATGCTTAATTTTTTATCTATATTTTTCAATAAATCATAAACCGTCAATGCTGCAATCGAAATACCGGTTAATGCTTCAATTTCAATTCCAGTCCTTCCAATGGATTTTATTTGAGAACGAATAACTACGCCATGTAGTCCTTCAATGGAAATATTGAATTGATTCGCATGTTTTATGGGATCTAAAATTTCAAAATCTACAGACATTCCATCGATGCCTACCGGGTGACAATGTGGGATTAACTGAGAAGTATTTTTTGCGGCTAAAAAAGCTGCGGCACGCGCCACATCAAACATATTTCCTTTTGGTAAGGTATCATTTATAATGTGATCTATGGTTTTTACAGAGCATGTTACCAAGCCAATGCCGGTTGCTGTTCTAAGAGTAATTTGTTTTCCGCTAATGTCGCGCATTTTAAATGTAAAGTGTAAAGTGAAGAGTGTAACGTGTAAAGAAAGTGTAAAATACGTGGATTGCCTATGAATAGCAAACTTGTGGGATTGTTTCCAAATCAGTATTGAACGTTATATGCTATTTAAGGATTCCTGTACGATAGTATAAATTGTAAATTCTTAGTCCCAATAAAAAAAGACCCCTGCATTACACAGAGGTCTTTTAAAAGTATTATTCACTCAATCCTTAAGCTACTTTAAGTTTCTTGAATTTAGATCGATCAAGTTTCTCCTTCGCGTATTCATAGGTTATTACATAGCTTGTTTGCGGTATTTCTAGTGAAGGTAAATCAAACATTGCATCCGTCATGATTGCTTCGCAGATTGAACGCAAACCTCTTGCACCTAATTTGAATGCCATTGCTTTCTCAACGATATATTTTAATGCATCATCTTCAAACGAAAGTGCAATGCCTTCCATCTTAAACAATTTTTGATATTGCTTAACGATGGCGTTTTTGGGTTTTGTTAAGATTTCCAATAACATTTCTTCGTTCAGTGGATCCAAATACGATACTAAGGGCAATCGACCAATTAATTCGGGTATTAATCCGAACGTTTTTAAATCCAATGCAGTTACATATTGCAACAGATTTTCGTTGTCGATGTCATCGTTCTCATTGTTATTCTTGAAACCTATAGGTTGAGTATTTAACCTGTTAGCAATGATTCTTGAAATGCCATCAAATGCACCACCGCAAATGAAAAGTATGTTTTCAGTATTTATGGCAATCATTTTTTGATCTGGATGTTTTCTGCCCCCTTGTGGAGGAACATTTACCATACTGCCTTCTAATAATTTTAATAGTGCTTGTTGTACACCTTCACCACTTACATCTCTAGTAATAGATGGATTGTCGCTTTTGCGTGCAATCTTATCAATCTCATCAATATAAACGATTCCTCTTTGAGCTGCTTCTACATCGTAGTTTGCTGCTTGTAGTAAACGTGTTAAAATTGATTCTACATCTTCACCCACATAACCTGCTTCAGTTAAAACAGTGGCATCTGCAATACAAAAAGGCACTTGCAAAATCTTAGCTAAGGTACGTGCTAAATAGGTTTTACCTGTGCCTGTTTCTCCAACCATGATGATGTTTGATTTTTCAATTTGAACATCATCTTCTTCATTTATTTCCGTCTGCATCAAACGTTTGTAGTGGTTATACACCGCAACAGACATAACTTTTTTTGCTTCATCTTGTCCAATTACAAACTGGTCTAGATGGGACTTCATTTTTGCAGGTTTTATTAAATTGAAATTCGGCTTCGCATCAGCTTTGCTTTTTTGCTTAATTTCTTCTTGTAAAATTGTGTAAGACTGAGTAATGCACTTATCACACATATTTGCATGTAAGCCAGTAATCATTAACAATACATCTTTTTTAGGTCTTTCGCAGAACGAACAGGTTTGTTGCGCCATTTTATATAACGGAATTGGTATGGGGTATAAAGCAAACATAAGGTAAGAACAAAATAGTTCCTACCTTATGTTTTTAAAGGAAATAAATAATTAATATTAGCTTCTTGTTAATACTTCATCAATGATGCCGTATTCTTTTGCTTCTGCAGCTTTCAACCAATAGTCACGATCTGAATGTTTTTCAATCGTTTCGATGTCTTTACCTGAATGTTTGGCTAAGATTGCATACAATTCTGCTTTCAATTTCATGATTTCACGTGCAGTGATTTCAATGTCTGAAGCTTGTCCTTGTGCGCCACCCAAAGGTTGGTGTATCATGATTCTTGAATGGGGAAGTGCTGAGCGCTTATTTGGTGCGCCGCCGCACAATAATACTGCACCCATAGAAGCTGCAAGACCAACACACGTTGTAGATACGTCTGGATTGATATAATGCATGGTATCGTAAATACCCAAGCCTGCATATACAGATCCACCGGGACTGTTTATATACATCATGATATCTTTCTTAGGGTCAACAGATTCCAAGAATAAAAGTTGTGCATTGACAACGTTTGCTACGTAATCGTCAATTCCTGTACCTAAGAATATAATACGATCACCCATTAAACGAGAGAAAACGTCAATTACGGTTGCACGCATCTGACGCTCTTCTACTACATTTGGTGTCATTCCAACAATGTAATTAGGTGCAATGCTTTGTATTTGATTGATATAGCTGTCAACGGCAAGGCTACTAATTCCCTGATCCTTTACAGCAAATTTTCTGAATTCGTTCGGGTCGATCATTTTGTTTTTGGGTTAAAATGGTATTCGTTCTACAAATGTAAAAAAAAAGTCCTCTTTACAAAGGACTTCTTTTCATTGTAACGTATTTCGTGTATAATTAGTTTGCTTGAGCTAATTTTTCGAATTCGTCTACGCTTATTTTTTTCGTTTTATAACTAATTTTTGATTCAATCAATTTTAAAACCTTATTGTAATATACTTCTTCAAACGTACGGTTGTAGTTTTTGCCGTTTTCAGCAGCTAAGTAATTATCTGCTAATTTATTCATGGTTTCTTCCATCTCTTCAGATAGGGTAGTCATGCCTCCAAATTGTTGCATAAACAATTCTTTGGTTCTAGAAATAACTTCTGCATGGTCAACTTTAATGCTGTTGTCTTCACCAATTTTATTGCGAATCAACAACCATTTTAAGTCATCTTGATACAGGTTGAAATCAGCATCAATTTGTTCTGCAGATATTTTTCCTTCATTATTAACTAATAGGAAACGTTTTAAAAAATCCTCAGAAATGTCAACTTTCGTATTCGCTACAAACTCTTTACGAATATTCTTAGCAAGTAAGACTTCAGCTTCGCGATTGTAGTTTTGGTTAATCGTTTCTGCTAACTTTGTATTGAATTCTTCTTCAGAAGCAACTGCTCCAGGACCAAATATTTTATCAAAAAACTCTTGATTCAATTCTGCGGGGAAAGAACGACGTACGCCTGAAACGGTAAAAGAGAATGTGCCAGAAGTTGTTTCTGCTTCTTCTTTTGTCATTCCTGTTACATGTGCAATGGATGTTTTGTCGCCAAATGCTTTGTCAATGTCAAACTCAATAACATCGCCAATTTTTTTACCAACAAATTTATTCAATTCAGATTTTTCTACTTTTTCAGTAGGTATCATGGTGGTAGTAACGAAATCAGTTGATAAAGATTTCATTTCACCATTTATATAATCGCCTTCTACAACGATTTCTGCTTCGTCCATTTTACCTTGCTGACGACGAATATTTACTAATGTTTCAGCAATATGTTTTGGATCAGCTTCAATTTCGAATTTCGTAACGTGTATTTTATCGGATAAATCGTATTTGAATTCAGGAATTAAGCCTAAATCATAAAAGAATTCGAACTCCGTACCGTTATCCCAGTCGATTTTTGCTGCAAGACCTTGATCTGGTAGAGGAAATCCGATGATATTTAATTTTTCATCTTTAACATATTGACTTACAGTTCTTGAAAGTATTTTGTTGATTTCTTCCATTTTCAAGTTCTTGCCATACATTTTCTCAACAACACTTGAGGGCACTTTTCCTGGTCTGAAACCTTTTACAGATGCTTTTTTACCATAATCCTTCAACTTATTTTGAATGGTAGGTAGGTAATCAGCCGCTTTGATTGTTACTTTTAACGTAGCTGCTGTTGCGCCTTTTTTGTCTAATACGATTTCCAATGGGGTAGATTGGTTTAAGTTTAAATCTTATGTTAAAATAAAAAACCCTCGCCCTTATTAGAGGAGAGGGTTTTCGGTGTTATTAAAAACGTGCGGATGAAGGGACTCGAACCCCCATACCTTGCGGCGCTAGATCCTAAGTCTAGTGCGTCTACCAATTTCGCCACATCCGCTTATTTAATTTTTATACTTCTTCCAAGTATAACCCATTTCATCTCTGATTTGGGAATGCAAACTTAGGACTTTTTTTTAATATTACTAGCATACATTTGAAAAAAATATTTTATCATATGTTAATATTCAGGTCTATTTTTGTTATTTAGAACATTAATTACGTACAATGGTGTTATTAGATTGTAGGTTGAATTAATATAATTGCTTATCTGTTGAATAACAACTAGTAAGGTATTTTAGTAGGTGATGATATGGTAATTGATATAGAAAAGGAAAATAAAGAAATTATAAAGCGATATCGTCTATTGCTTCGGGCTGCTAAGCCTGTTTTAAAAGATGGGGATGCCAAAATTATTAAAAAAGCTTTTTACACATCTGTTCAAGCGCATAAAGACATGCGCAGAAAATCAGGTGAACCCTATATTTATCATCCCTTAGCGGTAGCACAAATTGCTGTAGAGGAAATTGGATTAGGTACAACCTCTATTGTTGCCGCCTTATTGCATGATGTAGTGGAAGATACGCATCTTGAATTACGAGATCTTGAAAGAGATTTTGGACCGAAAGTAGCAACCATTATAGATGGGTTAACGAAGATTTCAGGTGTTTTTGAGCATGGAAGCTCGCAGCAAGCTGAAAATTTCAGAAAAATGATCCTGACGCTTTCCGAAGATGTTCGAGTTATTTTGGTCAAGCTTGCCGATCGCTTGCACAATATGCGGACTCTTGGTAGCATGCCGCGAGATAAGCAGCTGAAAATCGCATCAGAAACGATGTATTTGTATGCGCCACTTGCTCATCGCTTAGGTTTATATGCAATCAAATCTGAATTGGAAGATTTGTATTTAAAATACACAGATACGGAACGATATAATTTTATTGAAGATAAAGTTTCAAAATCAAGCGCTGCAAGACAAAAGACTACGAAGGAATTTGCAGGGCCGCTAGAGGTTCCATTGAAAAGTGCGGGTTTAAATTTTAAAATTAAAGGTAGAACGAAATCCATTTATTCGATTCATACTAAAATGCAAACACAAAATATACCTTTTGAAGAGGTGTATGATTTGTTTGCCATCCGATTGATTTTAGATGCTCCATTGGCAGAAGAAAAGAGCGTTTGTTGGAAAGCATATTCCATCGTAACCGATTTTTATAAGCCCAATCCAGATCGATTGAAAGACTGGGTAAGTACGCCAAAAGCCAATGGCTACGAATCTTTGCATACCACGGTAATGAGTAAATCCGGGCAATGGGTAGAAGTTCAAATCAGAACTCAACGGATGGATGACATTGCAGAAAAAGGATATGCTGCGCACTGGAAATACAAAGAAGGTAAGCCCGTCGTAAAAGATTCTGGTATTGAAGATTGGATTCGTAAAGTGCGAGAGTTGATTGAAAATAATGATTTCTCTGCACTTGAATTTGTAAACGAATTTCGTCAAAACTTATTCAGCGAAGAAGTATTTGTTTTTACACCAAAAGGTGATCTGAAAACCTTACAGTTTGGTGCTACGGCATTGGATTTTGCATTTGAAATCCACACTAAAATTGGAGAGCGTTGTTTGGGTGCCAAGGTGAATCAGAAACTGGTTCCTTTAAGCTATCAACTGAATAATGGGGATCAAATAGAAATTTTAACTTCTGGGAAGCAAAAGCCTTCTGAAGATTGGTTGAAGTTTGTTGTTACTTCTAAAGCGCGAACTAAAATAAAAGAATCGCTTAAAGAAGAAAAGAAGACAATAGCCTTGGATGGAAAAGCAATGGTTGAACGCAAGTTGAATCACTTAAAAATCCCTTTGAATAATGAGACCATAAACAAAATGCTATTGCTCTTTAATGTTAAAACTCCTTTGGAGTTTTATTACAATGTGGCAAAAGATATTATTCAACCAAGCCAGCTAAAACGATTAAAAGACCCCGAAAAGAAACCAGAACCATCCAAACGAGTCGTGGATGTAGATCATGATAAAAAACAGCATACTGTAAAAGGTGCTGATAAAGACATGATCTTGATTGGAGACAATCTAGATAAAATTGATTATACGTTTGCAAAATGTTGCAATCCAATTCCTGGAGATGAGGTATTTGGTTTTGTAACGGTAAGCGAAGGAATTAAAATTCACAGAACAAATTGCCCGAATGCCATGGAATTAATGTCGCAATATGGCTATCGAATAGTAAAAGCCAAATGGACTTCACAACAAGAACTAGCTTTCCTAACAGGTCTTAAAATTGTTGGTGCGGATCGTGTTGGTATCATAAACGACGTTACAAAAGTTATTTCAACACAATTGAAAGTAAATATTAGATCCATTACAATAGATACGGATGATGGGATTTTTGAAGGTACAATGATGGTGTTTGTGAATGGTACTGAACATTTGAACACCCTCATTTCCAAACTGAAAGAGATTTCGGACATCATTAGTGTGTCCCGTATAAGTAGTTGATTTGGAATAAGAATTCCTTTATTCGTATATTTGATACCTATGTCGCCATTGGAAGATTTATTATCGCAGGTTAAAAAGATATTTACCGCATATCTTGAAAACAAAAGTTTGAGAAAAACTCCTGAACGGTTCGCAATTTTAGAGGAAATCTACTCTCGGGTGGGTCACTTTGATGTTGAGAATCTATACATTAGTATGAAAAATAAAAATTATAGAGTGAGTCGTGCAACCGTCTATAATACGCTTGACATATTAGTGGAGTGTGATTTGGTTACAAAACACCAATTCGGAAAGAATCTTGCACAATACGAGCGTTCTTTTGGATATCGCCAACACGATCACTTAATTTGCACAGATTGTCATAAGGTAGTTGAATTTTGTGATCCTAGAGTATACAACATACAAACTATGGTTGGAGAACTATTGCATTTTAATGTGATGCACCATTCATTGATTTTATATGGAAGTTGTACCAATTCTACCTGTGAAAACAAAAAAGATATAAAGCCTGAAGTGAAAATTCAAATTGAAAAATAAGCAAGAACGTAATAAATAAATAGTAACAGATTTTAAACTTAATCATACATGAAATACAATACATATATCAAAGAGAATATTTTATTCCTTCAATTAGAAGGCGATTTGATTGGTGAAAGTAATGGTTTGGAACTGATGGATCTTGTTAGTGAAAAATTAAATGAAAATATCAATCGTTGTGCGATTGATTTAGCTTTGGTTCGTTACATGAACAGCAGCGGTATAGGTGTATTGATTACACTATTAACTAAGTTTAGAAACAAAGGAGGTGAATTGGTATTAATCAACCCTTCTGAACAAATAAAGAAATTATTAATCATCACAAAATTGAATTCTATTTTTGTGATTGTTGAAAACGAAGAAGAAGCATTACAGAGATTAACTAAATAAGGAAATGGCAGTTGATGTATTATTAGGGTTGCAGTGGGGCGACGAAGGTAAAGGTAAAGTGGTAGATGTACTTGCTCCTAAATATGATTACGTAGCGCGTTTTCAAGGCGGGCCGAATGCAGGGCATACACTAATATTTGATGGAAATAAAATCGTTCTACACCAAATACCTTCGGGTGTATTTCGTTCCAATATCACTAACCTTATTGGTAATGGGTTGGTATTAGATGTAATTGCTTTATTTGAAAAAGAAATTGATAAGCTTACCGCTTTTAATTTAAATCTAAATAAAAATTTATTTATATCTAAAAAGGCTTCTTTAATTCTTCCTTCACATGTTGAATTAGATGCAGCATACGAAGCTGCTAAAGGTGCTAATAAAATCGGTTCAACCCTTCGTGGTATTGGGCCAACATATACCGATAAAGTATCCAGACAAGGTTTACGCGTAGGTGATATTCTTAGTCCGAATTTTATGGACAAGTATACTAAATTGGTAAACGCACACAAGCAAATATTAGATTTTCACAAGCACGATTATTCAGCAATGAAAGATCGTGAAATCTTATTTTTCAAATATATTGAACGTTTGCGTACAATGAATTTGGTGGATAGTGAATATTTTATAAATGACGCCATTCAACAAAAGAAAACAATCTTAGCGGAAGGTGCTCAAGGATCTTTATTAGATATTGATTTTGGTTCATATCCTTTTGTTACATCTTCCAGCACAATGGTTGCTGGTGCATGTACAGGTTTGGGTATTGCACCGAAGCATATAGGAAACGTATTTGGTATTTTCAAAGCCTATTGTACACGCGTAGGTAGTGGACCTTTCCCTACAGAATTACACGATGCAGTAGGAGAAAAAATGCGTAAAGAAGGGAACGAGTTTGGCTCAACTACTGGTCGCCCGCGTAGATGTGGTTGGTTGGATTTGCCTGCTTTGAAATATGCATGCATGATTAATGGTGTTTCACATTTATTAATGATGAAGGCGGATGTATTGAATACCTTTGAAGAGCTTGAGGTTTGCACACATTACAAATTAGGTAATGGGGATGTTGTAGATACCTTGCCATATGATATGTGTACCGATGATTTGACTCCTGTATATAAAACATTAAAAGGCTGGAATCAGGATTTAGCGCATTGCGAAACATTTAATTCCTTGCCAAAAGAGTTATTAGATTATTCTGCATTTATTGAAAAAGAATTGGGTTTACCTATAACTCTAATTTCAATTGGGCCAGATCGTAAGGAGACGCTAATTAAAGACGAAAGTTTTATAACGGCATAAAACAATAAATACCTTAAATTTTAAATACCTTCTGTTTATTTAACAGAAGGTATTTTTTTTAGAATGAATCGAATTTCGTCTATAACTATTAATTTTTAAGTATATTCAGTATTACACCTACTTAAAAAAATATATGAAAGGGAAATTGACATTTATACTAAATCGCTTGAGAGAACAACTGTGGTTTAGACCCGTTCTTTTTTGTTTGTTTTCTGTAGCTGGCGCTTTAGTAGCTCATCTTTCAGATAATACTGAATTATATAAGTATGTTCCAAAGATTAAGACAGAATCCATTCAAGAATTACTATCCACGCTTTCAGCAAGTATGTTGGTGATTTCAATTTTTGCAGTTGGTTCGATGATTTCTGCTTACAATGCCGCTAGCAATACTGCAACCCCTAGATCTTTTAAGTTGGTTGTCGCCGACGATAGTTCTCAAAATGCCTTGTCCGTATTTATCGGCTCATTTATCTTTAGTGTGGTTGCTACGGTCGCAATGAAAAATGGCTATTATGGAAAATCAGGACATTTCACCTTGTTTGCATTAACGGTAGGGATGTTTACCATTGTCATTTTTACATTTTTAAACTGGGTTTCTAAGATATCTAGCTTAGGTCGTTTGGCAACAACCATTCAAAAAATAGAAGACGCAGCTGCAAAATCCATTCGTGTAATTCATTCCAACCATTATTTAGGTAGTATACCCTATGATAAACAAGATACTACAGGTGTTCCTTTATACATTGAAACAATCGGACATATACTCCAAATCAACACTTCTAAATTACAACAGATTGCAGAAGAAAAACATATTTACATTCGGTTAAACTGTTTGCAAGGGAATTTTATAACGCCCAATAAGCCTATATTGTATATTACAACAGAAGGAGGGGTAGCCGTTGATTTCGAAATGAAAGTACTCGAAGAAGCGTTTACCTTAGGCCCTGTTCGTTTGTTTGATGAAGATCCACGTTTTGGCTTTATAACACTTAGTGAAATTGCGAGTCGTGCCTTGTCGCCTGCAGTAAATGATCCAGGAACAGCAATTGCAATTTTAGAATCCCATTTACGTTTATTTGCAGAATGGATTAAAAATGAGTCTGAAACAAAAGCTGTTGAGCCGCTATTCTCAAGAATAAAAGTACCCGTAATTCATGTAGAAGATTTATTTGAAGATGCATTTAGACCAATTGCACGCGATGGTGCAGGAAATATAGAGGTGCAATTGCGTTTGCAAAAAGTATTGCAGTCCATATATAGCATGGGTGATGAAAGGTGTAAAGAACTTGCAAAAAAACATTCAATACTTGCATATAAGCGAGCAGAAGGTGCGTTACCAATAAAAGAAGAAAGTGAGATGTTAAAATCAGTTTCCATTTTAAATTGAATCCGCTTGCGCTTTAAACAAAATGTAAAATTCAGGATTTTCAACACTTTAAGGGTCACATCCATTTTCTGGGGAGCAACTGGTTTAGGCGAATAATTTAGACAAT
>ERZ724508.1987-NODE-1987-length-11255-cov-4.795446_pt1 | contig 11255 bp, 5 predicted proteins | sample MGYA00376041_ERZ724508 | MGnify/ENA primary metagenome ERZ724508 (study PRJEB28724, sample SAMN07190887) | wastewater metagenome | isolation source: effluent of sewage treatment plant in Hong Hong | place: USA: Christiansburg, Virginia | collected 2016-03-01 ... | reverse complement strand
TGTTCTATCGGCATTGTATTCTATACTTCCGCCGCAATGATCGAAATGCAAATGCGTTAAAAATACATCCGTAATATCATCTCTGTGAAAGCCATGTTTTGCTAAAGATAAATCCAAAGTATCATTGCCATGTAAAAAATAGTAGCCAAAAAACTTATCATCTTGTTTATTGCCCATGCCGTTATCTACTAATATCAAACGCTTACCATCTTGTATTAATAAACAACGCATAGCCCAGCTGCACATATTATTGTCATCAGCGGGATTTGATTTTTGCCAAATAGATTTTGGTACAACGCCAAACATAGCGCCTCCGTCTAATTTAAAATGTCCGGTGTTTATAGAGTATAGTTGCATGTTTTATGTTTATTGATGAACTAAATGTAATTAGAAAATAAGATTAGTGCAAGCGTTTTGTTAGTTATCGTACGTTAGAAGATTTGGGCGCGTTCGGCGGTGGCCGAACCGGGCTGTCACTTCAATTTTTTATTCACTGCGTTCATAAAAGGATTTTCGTTTGCATCCCTCGCGCGGCTTTACTGTAAAATCAAAGTGTAAGGTTCAAAGGTCATTCAAATTTGCGTGAGGGATAGAGGCATTGTTTGAGCTCTTTTTATTGGTCACTGAGCGGAGTCGAAGTGCAAATAAAAAAGCGAGTGCCGAAAGCCCGGCGGCGCTTTTATTATTGAGCGAAGCAGAAGTAGCTTGCGCCGACACGCCCAAAAGATTAATAATAATTAAACTTCAATTTCCCTTCACTTAACTCTAAATTAGGAAAAGGAATTTTAATAATATTTAAACACGAAAAAACAGATTTCAGAAAACGAGATTTAGTTTTTATTCTCGTTAAATCGACATCTAGCGAAAAATATCCTTGTCGGTAACGATTAAACGAAGTCACGTTCCCACTTTCATCTTGAATGACTATATTGTTGTATCTCGCTCCAATCATCCCGTTGGCGCCATAACCAAAAGCAACATTTAACCACTTTGGAAATTTAGTTTCTTTTTTCATGAAGCTTGATGGATTAACACTCAGCCAATAAATTTGTCCGTTATAGTCTTTTAATATTTGCATGTAAATTTCATCGCCTAATAAATTTGGGCGGTATTGAGCATAGGGAGAAGCATAAAATGAAAATTTTAATTGAATGCGTTGTTCTTTCCATACTAACTTTTGTCCTATTGCCATGCCTGTTCCTAAAGCATTAGCACACATGTCGCCCCAGCTAAATCCCCATCCTGCACTATAGCCATCCATCATTTCAACGGCGGTCATGTATGTAAAACCACTTAAACCGCCAATTAAAATTTGTTTTTTTTGAGTATAACCTGCCCAGTCCATGGCTCCCATCATCACTCTTGCCACCTGATAGTTTGTAAAGCAATGACCATATTTATCCATTTGCAGCCATTCATCGTTATCATTAAAAAAATGAAATTTTCCATTACTGTATTGTTGAAACCATGCTTGATTTAAATAAACTAACGATCCGCCTGTTAATGCAACAGTGGATGCTCCCAAGATGATCTTCCTTTTTTTGAAAACAGACAACGAATCAGATGCAAATGCACTTTGATTTACAAATAAAAATAGTAGTATGACAAATTTAAAACGCAAGGTATTCTTTAAAAACTAGTCTAATTTACTAATAAAATCAGTAATAGTAGTGTTCACTTTTTCGGGATGTGTTTCCATGGGGCAATGACCAGCATCCTCAATTATCAACTGTTGGGTATTGGGTTTACTTAAATAATCCGTGGCACTCACAATGGGAACCCATTGATCTTTTGCGCCCCAAATGATTAGCTTTGGCAATGCATTGATAATTGAATCATTAAAGCTAGGATAATTGTAGTTAGCTCCCATTTTAATCACAGCCGAACCGCTTCCTTTTGTTTCAAATGGTTTCATATATCCATCCGTACTAATTGAATCAGCATCTTGGCCATAAGCCGAACTCAATAGTTTATGAAAAGAGTGTTGTGATAAGAAATTTCTTTCTAATATAACATCAGCCCATTTTAATAGAGGTGGATACAAAAGTGTTTTTTGTAAGAAAGAATGTTCGACTTGCATAAATGGTAAACCGTCAATAAATATAAGGGATTGTGTTAGTTCAGAATACTTGCTCGCAAATTGCCCAATAGTGATGCCACCCATGCTATGACCTACTAAATGCCACTTTTTTGAATTAGTATGTTTGTCAATTTGTTGCAGCAAAAAATGAATGCCATTAATTTTGGTAAAGTCGTTGTAGTCTCCATCTTCCGATTTGTCGCTAAATCCAAATGCTGGCATATCGATGGCAACAACAAGAGCATGGTGACTGACTAACGAATCAATATTATTTCTAAAAGAAAAAGTACTTCCACTAAATCCATGAATCATAACCACTTTATGTGTTATGTGTTTTGGAATAAATAATCTGTAATGAAATCTAGTGTGATTAAATTCAAAAAAGTAAGAGTTCTCGAAAGGTTTTGCAGGTGCTTCTTTTAAATGATCACTGAAAAAGTAGGGGATAATACTAAGAATGCAAAAAATGAAAATAAAAATAATAAGCAACCATTTAAAAAAACGTTTAAGGAATTTCATCTTGTAGTTATACTAAATCTTTAACTAACATATTTCCTTTAGACGTATTTAATACTTCATCCATATCTTTCATTAATCGATTTACGATTACTAATTCTTTACCATTTTCAATAGGTAATTCGTTCACGCCTTTTTCATCGAGCTTATCAATAATAAATTTTACCGTTAGTTTAGAATCCGAAATGCCTGGTTGATAACCTATTTCTTTATCGGTTGTCATTTTTACTTCGTTAAACACACCTGTTTCAATAAATTCATTAATGATGACTCTTGCTAATCGTAATGGTAAATCTAATTTTTGAGCAATTTCAATTGAGGTTAAAGCTGTTTTTCCTTCATTAAAATTTTTTACCACCATATTGGCTATTAATAGAGCAATAACGCGTTTGTAACGATCGCTAATATTGGTAATATCGCTTTCTAATTCGTAATGATCAACATTTTGATGAGCAAACGTTAATTCGGCTCCAAATAAAACGACAAACCACGAATATTGAATCCAAATTAAAAACAAAGGTAAGGCTGCAAAACTTCCGTAAATTTTATTGTATGAGGCAACACCTATTTGAGATGACACATAAGCCCATTGTAATAATTCAAATAAAATAGCTGCAATTAATGATCCCATTGCTGCGCCTTTAAATGTGACTTTGGTATTTGGTAAAGCCATGTATAAGAAAATAAACATGCCCCACATTAAACCAAAAGAAAATAGTTTTAAAAAAATGACAGTTACAGGGCTTATGATTTCTACATTTGACGCAACTGTATCTAATCCTGTTTTTAACCAAACGGTTAAGCCTCCAGACAAAATGATAAAGACAGGGCCAATGAGCATAATGGACAAATAATCGGTGATTTTTCTAGTCCATGTTCTATCACGTTTTATTTCCCAAATCTCATTAAAACTTTCTTCTATACTACTTAATAATTTAATGATTGACCATAATAATAATACAATACCAACTCCTGCAATTAAACCACCTTTTGTGTTTGCTAACATTTTGTCAGCGTATACAAAAGCCTGTGTTAAAATATCTTTTTGGTCTTGAAATTTTAATAGTAAATCTTGTTGAAGTGATTGTTCAAAACCAAACCCCTTGGCAATAGCAAATGCTAATGCAATGATTGGAACAATAGAGAATAAAGTATAGTAGGTAAGGGCTGTAGCTTTTAATAAACATTTATCTTCATTAAAGCCATTGGTAGCTAATGAAAAAATACGAAGTTGTCTGATGAAAAAACTTTGTTTTTTTTCAAGCTTATCTAATCGAACTCTCCATAAGTTATGATTCAAAAAATGAGAGATGCGTTTAAAAAGAGTAACTACGTTTGCCATGATAGTGTAAATATAATCAATCCTAGGTAGATTTTAAATGGCTTATTTAGATTTTAATTCAGCCCTTAGTTGACTAGAAGTTTTGCGGCTGCCATCATGACTCCATCCCGGAGGACCAAATACATACATGATTTTGTTTTTAAAGGAGGTTTGTTTCTTTAAATCCTCATAGATGGCTTTCCATTCGTGAAATACCATGGTGATAGGATTGTAGGTTTTGATGTTAGTTGTTAAACCATAAACTACTTCTTCTTCCTCTTTAGCAAAGGTTCCAAATACTCTATCCCAAATAATTAAAATCATCCCCATGTTTTTATCCAAGTATTTGATATTACTAGCATGATGAACTCTATGATGCGAAGGAGTTGATAAAACCCATTCTAAAGGACCTAATTTGCCAACTGTTTTTGTGTGAATTAAAATGCCATAAATTTGAGTGGCTGCATACATAAACATGATATCTAATGGGTCAAAACCAACTAGTGCAATTGGAATAAACCAAACGAATCTATATAATGGCTGAAATACCGAAGAACGGAAACCAACGGTTAAGTTAAACTCTTCAGACGAATGATGTGTAACATGCACTGCCCAAAAAAAACGACAGTAATGATCTACACGATGCATCCAATAAAACATAAAATCTTCGGCTAAAACTAACACACTCCAGTATAGTATTGGATGAATAGATTTATCAATAGCTGTAAATTTGAATTGATAAAAATACCAAAGCACTGCCAAACAAATACCTCTCACTAATACATCTAAAGACAAATTTAGAGAGGTTAAATATAAATTTGATAGAATCCCCTTAGTACTATAAAATCCTTTATGTTTAAAATAACTATATAAAATTTCTATCCCTATTACAATAGTGTAAATAGGGATAGAAATTAAAACAAGAAGTTCTTCTCTAAATTCGTTCATGAATTATTAAAAAATTGACAAAGCAAAGATAGTAAGGCTTTTTAGTTTTCTGAGTATCTTTTACTGTCTTTTTATTATGACTTTAGTTATTAAACAAATTCAAGTAACCTTTTTCGGTAGTTGTATTATCCAATAAGTCAGTGTAATCTACAATGTAAAAATAGGTTCCATCTGGAGCTTTTCCTGATTGAGCACTTCCATCCCAAAATCCATTAACGCCATCCCACTCATACATTTTTAAACCCCAGCGATCAAAAATAACGCAGTGTAAACTTTTTAATCCAGTTGAATTAATTTTAAATACATCATTTTTAGTATCTCCATTTGGGGTAAACACGTTCGGAATAATTACGACAGCTTCTTTTACGATATCGATGCACTTGTATATAGTATCGCTACAACCTGCTAAGTTTGTTGCCACTAAATTAATACAACAACTTCCTGTATCAACAAAAGTCGCAGAGAAATTCTGAGATGTTAAAGAAGTCCCATCGCATGATAAGTTCCACAAATAAGTATCTGCATTAGTACTTGTATTTACAAAATTTACAAGTGTACCAACAGTTACTACATTACCTTCTGTGATATTAAAATTCGCTGTTACTTGCGCCCCAACTGTTATAATTGGAAGCGTAAATGTACTTGAACACCCTAATACGGAATTTGTAGCTGTAGCTGTAACAGTAAAATTACCACCACTTGTATAGCAGTGATTTGGATTGCTTGTATTTGCAGAACTACCGTCGCCAAAGTTGTAAGTAATTCCGGTTGCAGAAGGGCTCATTATATCACTAAAAGTTGTGCAAAAAGGTGCACATCCATTAAGCGATGCAACACTTGCTGTAATTGTAGGCGAAGGTGTTACCGATACAGTTGTTGATTGGGTAGACGAGCAGCCTCCATTGTTTCCAACAACCGAGTAGGTAGTTGTGAAAGCTGGCGATGTAAATATACTAGCAGTTGTTTCTGTGGTATTCCAAGTAACATTAGTAGCTCCTGTTGCCGTTAATGTTGCAGTTTGCCCTGCACAAATAGATGCCGAGTTAATAGTAATTGTTGGTGTGGCAGAAACACCAACTGTAGATGTTGCTGCTGATACACTTACACAACCATTGATATCAGTTCCTAATACAGAATAAGTTGTTGTTAAAACGGGGCTTACTGTTTGAGAAGCACCTGTAAAGGTATTAGACCATGTATAGGTACTTGCTCCAGTTGCAATTAAAGTAGCAGTTTGACCTGAACAAATACTTGCGCTATTTACAGCAATTGTTGGCGTAGAATTTACTGTAACAGTTTGTACTGCTGTATTGGTGCAACCTTCAACGGATGTTCCTGTCACAGAATAGGTAGTTGTAACTGTCGGTGTGAAACTAACGCCATTTGTTATTCCGCTGGTCCAGGTATAAGTGGCAGCACCGCTTGCGGTTAATGTTGTTGGATTTCCATTGCAAATAACTGAGTTAGTAGCACTAGGTGTTACAGTTGGTGTTAAATTTTCAGTAATAATAATTGTATCAGAATGAGAACATATTTGTTGATAGAAAATATCATCTAAAGCAAAATCATTAGCTCCTGGCGCTGTAAAGTTTTGATCAACAATCGTTATAACAGCTGAAGTACTAACACCTGAGTTCCAGTTTGTGGCAAAATTTGCCCATACACCACCAGTAAATGGTGCACTGAATGCAGTACCAAGTAAACTGCCATTGATAGAGAATTGCAATTGAGCTTCATTGCCAGCAGTTGTATTATAAACAGAGGCAACCCATGCGGAGAAATTATAATTTGTATTTGGAGTTACAGAAATAGTTTCAGTCCATACAATATCGTTGGCGACTGCCGATCCATTACACACCATCATATTTCCAGTTCCAGTTGTATGGTCTCCAAAACTTAAGAAGTTAGTATGTCCCAAATTTGGATCCGTTGTAACTAAGTAAGTACCTGGATTAGATAATAAACCGAATGGACCTGGTGTTACAGGGACAATATAGTTACTTGCAAACAATGTATTTCCTAAACTAAAATCGCCATTAGCAACTAAGTCATTACTTAATATATCTGCTGTGCAAATATATGTCCCCGTATTAGTTGCCGTGATATTTTGCGTAGTGGCTCCTCCTGGTGTCCAAGAGTAAGAGTTGTATCCTACAGGCCCGTTAATTGTATAATTCATTGGAGAACAAAAAGCAGTATCTCGTCCTAAACTAAACTGACAAGGGTTATTACAATTAATTATCGCTACAGAAGATGTCGCCGAATTAGTACAAGTTCCATTTGCTCCAACAACTGTATAAGTTGTATTGGAAGAAGGTGTTACAGTTACAGATGCACCCGATAAGTTACCTGGATTCCAAGTATAAGTAGTAGCTCCACTCGCTGTTAAGGTGGTTGTTTGTCCTGCGCAAATAGTAGTTGAGTTTGTGGCTAAAGTTGGCGTAGAAACAATTGTTACAATAGCTGTATTGCTTCCGGTACAAGCTCCATTGACACCCGTTACTGTATAAGTAGTATTTGATGAAGGTGCTACCGTTACAGAAGAACCAGATAAGTTCCCTGGATTCCATGTATAAGATGTTGCTCCATTTGCAGTTAATGTGGCAGTTTCGCCTGCGCAAATTGTTGGATTATTGACTGTGATTGAAATTCCTGTTCCAATAGTTACAGAAACTGTAGCTGCGGTTGTACAAGTTCCATTAGCTCCAATTACCGAAACGGTTGTGTTTGATGCAGGTGCAATAGTGTAAGTGCTTCCAGAAATATTTCCAGGATTCCAAGTATAAGTTGTTGCGCCGCTTGCTGTTAATGTGGCTGTTTGTCCAGGACAAATAGTTACTGAGTTAGCAACTAATGTTGGAGTAGAGGTTACGTTAACTGTTGCATTTGTTGAAGTAGTACAAGTTCCGGTTGCTCCAGTAATGGTATAAATAGTTGTAGAACCAGGGGTTACAGAAACTGTAGTTGTTAATTGTCCACCTGGCATCCACGTATAATTGGTAGCTCCAGTAGCAGTTAAAATGGTTGAGTTACCCGAACAAATACTTGCATTAGCAACAGCCACTGTAGGTTGAGAGTTAACTGTTACACTAACAGTTCTTGTATTAGTACAAGAATTTGTTGTGCCTACAACTGTATAAATAGTTAAAGATGTTGGCGAAACAGAAATTGTATTGGTTGTTGCTCCTGTATTCCAACTATAAGTTGTCGCGCCAGTAGCAGTTAAGATGGCAGTTTGTCCCGAACAAATTGTTTGATTACTTACCGCAACAGTTGGATTTGGCGTAACGGTAATTGATGTGGTGACTTGTGAAGTACAAGTTCCATTAGCACCAATTACTGAAACAGTTCCTGATGACGCAGGGCTGGTTGTATAAGTAGATCCTGTTACACTTCCTGGATTCCAAGTGTATGTTGTTGCACCACTAACGGTAAATGTGGCAACTTGTCCCGCACAAATTGTTCTTGTGCTAGTTGATAACGTTGGTGTAGATGTTACACTAACGGTTGCTGTTGTTGAATTGGTGCAAGTTCCATTGGCACCTGTAATGGTATAAGTTGTATTAGTTGTAGGAGTTACTACAATACTTGAAGTAGTTTGTGCACTTGGCATCCACGTATAGTTAGTGGCGCCAGTAGCTGTTAATGTAGCAGAATTCCCAGAGCAAATAGTCGCATTTCCAACAGAAACTGTTGGAGTTGGAGATACTAAAACTTGTGTTGTTTGCGTTCCAACACAGGTACCGCTCGTTGCGTTTACTGTGTAAATAGTTGTGGACGCAGGAGCAACAGAAATAGTGTTAGTTGTTGGCCCCGTGCTCCATGTATAAGTTGTAGCGCCATTTGCTGTTAAGGTCACGGTTTGTCCGGGACAAATAGTTGGACTATTTACTGTAATAGTTGCACCGCTACCAACCGTAATAATAATTGGAACGCGATATAAACCTGGGCAAGAACCTGCATAAACGGTGTAAGTACCAGTAGCTGTATAAGTTGGTGTTGTGTAAACTGTTCCTGATGCAACTGAATTTCCACCAGCTGCCGCATTATACCAAAGTACCGTTGCTGTGCCGTTGGTTGAAGTAGCCGTTAAAGTAGCAGATTGATTGGTACATAACGTTTGATTAGCTGATGCTGTTAATGAGAATGATGGAGATATAATTTGATTATTGGTTCCAGTGCCTCCTGAAGTTGCACCATTCATGGGAAACTCTGTATCGAACGCACTTGCGTTGGTTGTACCATTAGCACCAGCATTTACGTTTTGAGTAAATCCAATATTGCTAGAAGCAATATAACCGCCGCTACCACCACCACCTGGCCCTTGAGCTTCGCTATTAGTAGTACCTGATTTTATTTGATTCCCTCCGTTACCTCCGTTTGCATTGGCTGTAATCCCTGAAATAGCTCCGTTAGATTTTAACACAATAGTTCCGCCAGCACCTGCACCACCTGCGCCATCAATACCTTGCTGCGGATTAAGAATATTTCCTGTTCCAAAAGCATTACCGCCGTTAGCGCCATTTGAAACAATAGTTCCAGAACCTGAAATTGTACCGTAGTTTAATAAGAAGATAAGTCCTCCACCTGCACCACCTGCACATGCACCAGCACCATTTGATTGGCCTGAAGTGGTATGTCCTGCGCCGCCGCCGCCGCCCATAAATAGTTTACCTGTAGAATAGTCTAGAGGTCTTCCGCCAAATCCACCTCCGCTAATACGTCTGAATGTTCCCCATGATGTACTATTTGGACCAACAGAATTAACATTTGCAGTGGTAGTTGTTGAAGTACCATAACCGCCTTTTCCGCCACCACTTGATGTTACGGATGCTTTTCCAGGCCACTCCAAATTCCAAATGGCATTAAAGCCAGCACCTGGATTTCCATGACCATTATAACTACCAATAGCGCCTCCATTTCCGCCGCCGCCGCCGCCGCAGTTATTGGCATTTCCACCGCCACCTGCATTTCCTGGAGCTCCTTTACAATATCTTCCTAGTGAGTCAATAGAATTATCAAGTCTATCACTTCCAATTCCTTCTCCTTTTTCAGAACCATTGTTATTAGAAGTATTAGTAGATAACGGTCCGAAATTAGTGCCTCCTGAAGCTGTAGGTAAGCCGCCTCTAAAACCTAATCCAGTAGCAGTAACAACACCATCAATTATTGTGTTTCCACTTACTTCCGCTACTAATACACCACCAATCCCAGTGGTTCCATTCCATGCGTCAGTTGTTAAAGTTCCTGAACCGTTAACAGTTAAAGAGCTATATCTTGGTACACGAACTACTTGTGTTTTACCGGCTGATGAATAATTAAAAGTTAAACCACATTCTAATTCAATTTGAGTAGCGGAAATAACAGTTTTTACCTGAGCAAATTCGTAATTGCCACAATTTTGGTAACTGTAAATCAAACCATATAAACTATCTGTTACAAATGGCTCCCATGGGTTATATGGCTTTACTTTTATCAAAGCCCCTTGCATTTGAATAATCATCACTAAATCACCCGCTGCTAAATTAGCCGAAAAACGACCATTGGCATTTAATGAACTTGCAGCTACAGTTATAGTAGTGTTTCCAACATTGGCATTAGCTGTGAGTGCTGTGAATTCGTTAATTCTTGTATTTGCTGCAGTTACAGTTAAAGCACCATTTTTTCCTTTTTGTGAAAAAGCAGTTGTACAAATAGTTAAGCAAAGCGCAAGAGTAAAGTATTTTAATGTCATCATGAGAACTTAATTTTAATCCCATAAATATACAAAATTGAATGCTTTTTTTAAAAATTACTTAAATTCTCCAAAAAGTATTGAGCTGTATTCGGTAAAGTCCCAATTTACGGAGGTATAGAGGCAAGAATCGTAACTAAAAATGAACTTAAAATTAACAATAGCGAGGGCTAAAATTGTTAAAATGATCGACTTTTTTAGCTTTTCGGAAAAAATAAATAAGTGAGCAAAAAATAGTAAAATAATATAATTAATCGCAATATGTAAAAAACCGTAACCTAATGAAAGACTCCACCAAGAAGCATAAATTAAAGTATAGATGATAAAAAGACTCAACAACAAAAATTTAAGTTTGTGATTTGTCCAAAAACTATAAAATACCATGACTAAACAAACAGGGTAATAAATTAATAACCCATTATTGGGAGAGAATAGTAGTTCAGTTATTCTAATTAAAGTTGGTGTTTCAAAAGGCTCATTTTGGTATGATTTCACCAAAAAGCTTCCAAAGGCATAGTTATAATACAATAGTTGAGGTAATATGAATAATAGAGAAACCGATATGATTAGAATGATTTGCTGTTTAGTGATAGTTAAAATGGCACTTCTATTGAAATAGGTTTCATGATTTTGATATAGAAAATATATCAAAATAG
>ERZ724508.1985-NODE-1985-length-11257-cov-5.247545_pt1 | contig 11257 bp, 18 predicted proteins | sample MGYA00376041_ERZ724508 | MGnify/ENA primary metagenome ERZ724508 (study PRJEB28724, sample SAMN07190887) | wastewater metagenome | isolation source: effluent of sewage treatment plant in Hong Hong | place: USA: Christiansburg, Virginia | collected 2016-03-01 ... | reverse complement strand
AGCAGTGATGGCTTGCACAGGACTGCAACAGCCAACTCCCAACATTTTTTTTTTTTTTTTACAGAGAACAACTGCTTCCAACATCTTTTCGAATTGTTGCCCCGCCCCCACCTCCACTAAAACAGCCCCAAATGACCCGAAACCTGAACAAAAGTCTCGCCACAGCATCAAACTGGAGTTTAAAGAACCCAACCCCGACAAAACAGAGTCTTCTGATAGCTCAAACGAGCATTTCGAAGAGGTTGAGGATATGCCACCGCTTAACCAAGCACCACACTCCAGGAAAACCCAACCGCAGCAGTTCTCCAACAAGCCACCTCAGTCAATCTTCCTCCAGCAGCCCGCCTAAACACATTTTATAAAAATGTTCGATACCCAACAATCCAAGAATCCCGTTGGTTTCGCTGACCAGCCCATTCAACCACCCGTCATTGGAAAGGCAAAAACCACCGAGCCGAATAACCCTCATCCTCTCAACGGCAATAATCCCAGAAACAGTATGCTCAGCGATAATCCGTTCAGCTTCGGAACTGTCCCACAGAACCCGAACAACCTCTCGGGGGATACTGGCTTGTTCCGTTCAAGGAATGATACAGGCAACTCAAATCCATTCAAATTCAGCAATAACAATGCCATGAATGGTATGAACAACACGAACGTTTCATCGGATCCTTGGGCGTCAAATGCATGCTGTGGTCCCAACACAAGTATATTCGCAAACCCCAATCCAACCAACATCTTCGAGCCGGCAAACAAAATCAACTCCAGAGCATCATCCAACAGCCTATTCAACAGTCCCTCGGCTATCTTTGGAAATCCAACAGCGTCAAGCAGTTTCGGAGCAAATCCATACTTCGCTAACCCCTTCATGTCCAATCCGTCGATGTATGGTTGGGGTTGTAATCCCTTCCTCAATACTGTGCCAGTGCCTAGCTCGGTCTACTACCAGATGATGGAGACCAACCAGCGCGTATACGAATTGCAAGTCGAAAATAACCGACTTCGGGCCGCCAACCAAAATCTCCAGAGGCAGCTGAACCAGCACGAACTCGATCTCGAGTACACGCGCAAACAACACATGCGAGTGCTGGAGCAATCCCGCCGAGAAAAGCATCATCAAGATCACCATGATCACGAAACCTCCTCCGTGGAACACTCATAGAATCGGAAGAGGAGTAATTCGCGTTCTCACACCCATCTGCATCCCCAACTACTGACCGTCAAAGAACACATCACAATTCAACGACATGACAACCCAAACAACATCTTCAGCAACTCCCTGGTTGAAAAGTCGAAGGCTAAGTATAGCGTTAAAGTTGAATCATTGAAGGATGATTTCTGCTTTGTCGAGGCTCTCCGACAAACACTGATGGACCGCATGGTACTCAACGGTACGAACAGCTGTCTCATTAAGCTCCAGAAAATGGAAGGGAAAGATGGAAAGTTCTATGCCACTATTGAAACTACCTACTGGACAAATACCCGGAAGGATATGTAAGGTGTTCTACAGATCGAATATCGAGAAAAGTCGGTGAGGCTCAGTGGCAACAGCAACGGCTACGCTATATGGAAATACCAGAGCATGTTCCCAGGTAGTAGTTCAATGTTCAAGCTGGAAGGCTACGACCGCCCATTGAAGCTCGACAAGATCGAAAGCAAGGAGGTGCAGGTGGTGCTATTCCCCAACCTTATAATGAGCCCAATGGAACTCAAAAGGTTCTGTGCTATGACAGGCGGAAAGTTCCAGTACCTCCGTGAACGAGACGATTGCACCCAAGAGCTGAGAATCCATTTCAGCAAGCATTGATGATGATCGTAGCGAAATGACATATATGGTATTCGATTAGGAATGTTACTGTCAGCAGTGAAAGTGTGCTGTGCTATTGGACTGTTTCTGGAGGTTGTGCTCGCTGGGAGGCTAGTTGCAAGGCTCAAGGTGTTCCGCAGTGGTGGAAAGCTTGCGACTGTGCTCGCTTTTAGTGGAGGGCTGTTCCTTGCCATCTCTCTGCTGCATATCATGCCGGAAGCAGAGCATAACTTCAACCTTGCGCTTTCAGCAGGCAGGCATCCACGAATACGTAATGAACTCAACCAGCAGTGGTTCCTACCATACACACAGATCATTGCATGTGCAACATACACGCTGGTGATGCTATTAGACAGGGTAGTGATGGGAGACCATCACCATGACGACAAACTGGAGGAACAGGCGCTAACACCGAACAAACTCTAAACAGAACGGAATTTCATTGCAGAACGTGAGAACAATATTCCTGAAGAGTTGCGATAGCAGCCAGAACCTTTAATCAAAGAGAAAAACAAGTGTGGGCCTCTGGTGCTTCAACTCGGCATGAGCATTCACGCTTTCTTTGAATGCTTGGCGGTTGGACTGCAACAATCTTTGGCAGGAACCGCCTCTCTAGCAGTGGCCATATTCGTGCACAAATGGGCTGAAGGACTCACGTTGGGGCTTATGTACGAGAAGGATGGGTACAGCCGGCGTACAGCCAGTTTGGCCGTCCTGTTTCAAGGGTTAGTCAACGTCGTGGGGCTTCTCGTAGGTTGTCTGCTCGCCGAATAGGGACCATTGGTAGTTGCAGTATTCATGAGCATTTCAGCTGGCACCTTCCTGTATATTTCCACTGGAGAAGTGCTCCCTTAGCAACTCAAAAACTTCACAAAAGGCAAAGCAATCGCTCTCTTCCTATCGGTCGTATTAGTGTCAAGTATATTCTTCATCGAGCAAGCCGGATAACACTCGTGATTTGGCATACTTATATAGTCATGCAGTAGTCTCCGAGAGCAAAGAACGATCGATACATTCTTCATGTAAGCAGGCAATCTTTATCTGCGACGTGCCTCTGTTTCGGTTTGCGAGAGTTATCTAGCAAAGCTGGCTTTCTTTGTTCCTTGCTGCACACTTTTAGCAACGGTTTGGGGTTATCCATACCTTCGTGACATTGTTGTTCAGCATTGCGAAGTTCTTGCATTTCGGAAAGGTGTTGCACCCCACTAAGATCATGCCTGTCTTGGTGGGTCGGATCACTAGCCTCCCCAATTTGCATGATTGACACTGCCCGATTCCCCTATCCTTGAAGCTCGGAGAGAATTGGCACTCACTTATCACACATTTAAAGCAAGGCATCTATATATTCCCTGAAGATATACCCTGCTGGCTGGCTCTTGTTGCATATGTGGTTGAGGATTGCTGAAACACTTCAGGCAAATCGTGTAGTTGGTCCCTTTTTGGTCGTTTATCCCCACTACCTGCGAATTACATTCGAGGCATGTCTTACCCGCTGGGCTTACAGTACCCTTCTGCGGCACGAAGTACGAAACGTTACAGCGTTCGCACATCAATCTTCGGGAGTTACCTTCGAAGAGCATCTGCATAGGGAGCTTACATTATTGGCACTGTATGCTATTGTTATCATGTGTTGGCGAATTCGAAGATTGTTTGAGCTCGGCCTTATAGACCCTATTGAAGCCTTCAAGGAACTTCGACTTGGAGGCTTCCACCTTGCTGTACATCTCTTCGAACCTCTTCAGATCCTTTGTTAAGGCTTCATTATAGTCGAGCTTGCCTTCTGAAATATCTCTAACGTTCTGTTCCATATCAGCTCGAAGATTAGTGTTGCAGAGCTCGCTACCGATGGATCGGTAGGCGTTGATAACCCCCATACCGAGTTTGGTTGGCGTAAACTCCTCAAGGATTTTGGCAGCATAGCCCTTTTCCTGGATGTTTCGGATATGTTCATGAATGGTACTGTCAGTCCCGATCTTGTGAGCTTCCATCCTCGATATCAGCATGCTTTCGGTGAGTCTTGGAGGTTCTGGTGTTTGTTTGGTGTTCATTTTCAATCGTTTAAGCGTTAGTTTATCGCCTTGTTTTAGTTCGGGTAGTTTTTTTGTTCTCAGACTGTCAGTGGTGCTGTAAGCGAGAAAACCCTCCTTGATGATTTGATTGGCCTGCATACTGAACTTCATATCTTCCTTCACAATGGCGATTGTTTTCTTTTCGTATTCGGCATCCTCACATAAGCACAATAGAAAGTTCTCGGCGATTAATTCGTAGAGTGCAGCTTCGACATTCTCCAATGGTTTGTCAGGGGCACGTGTGGGGTATATTGGTCCATGTGCTTGATCGTTCTGATTGCCAAAACGTGGCTCCATCTTCTTCTCGAGAAGCTTTTGAGCAAGGTACTTGTACTTATCGTGCTTGAGTAGTTGTGTGACGCAGTTGGTGAGGTTAACCGACGGATGGAACCTATTGGTTTCAGTACGTGGGTAACTAATGAGTCCCGACCGATAGAGATTTTCGGCTGCTGCCATCACCTCAAATGATGAGATTTTCAGCTTGCTAGTGGCACTTTTCAACAAGGCAGAAGTAGTAAAGGGAAGCGGCCGAAGCTTCTTGAGCTGTTCGCTTGTTACCTAAACTTAACCAAAAGCTGTACCTCGACAACATCAAGTAAAATCTCTTACTAAGGGAATCGATTGTATCGAGATTCGGCTTCTTCTAAGGTCTTGATTGGTGGGTTGCTCCAGTTAAACCAAAGAAGTTCCTACGGTTTGTCAGGTAGGAAGCAACAGAGATCGATTTCCCAGTACTTCTTGGGTTGGAAATCTTTACGCTCGAGGTAATCATCAATGATGAGCGACAGTAAGGGAATCTGGCAAGTTCCGTAGGTTAGTGGCCCTTTAGTATCTATTTCGAACTTTCCTTGAATTGTCAGGGTCTGGAAGTTTGTGAGGGTGCACCCAATTCTCAAATCCAGCTCCTGCCGGTACTGCACTGCCTTAATCTGGTGTTGGTTGAGGTCGGTTAGGTTGTTGATTGCACGTCTAAACTAACCATGGGCTCTTACTGAAGGTCGGAACGAGTCAGTGCTGAGAACCGTGCCCTCTTGACCTGTAGGTTCCGATTGATGCGAAGACATACCTACTCGACTTCCCGTGCGATTGCCTCTCCCTCCAGATCACAGTCTAACCACAACACGAGCATTTCAGCTGCCGATGCCTCACTCTAGAGATTTTGTATGATTGCACCGATGTCGTCCTTGGTTCGTTGGTAGGTAGCAGCTGTGATTAGATGTTTGGGATCATAGCGATCCCAATACTTCAATGCGGGATCCTTGTAAGCAAGATCTTTGAGATGCCCACGAACACTGGTGAAGCGCATCTCCGCCTTCAAAGAATCCGTGGTCCACTCAAACTTGTAGATAGGGTTAAACTTGCTGAGTGATGGCATCGAACGACTTCCTTGTCCCAATACAAACGAAATCTGCCGAGCGACGCTTGCCTTTTCAGCGACGTTGAGTGCTCGAACTAACCTTTGGGTTGTCATTCTATAACACCACCGAAGGATATTAATTTGGGTGTCAACTTTCTCAAGGCATTGTGATATTGAGATCCTGGCAAATTCCAAATTTCAACCTGCTTCCGATCGCCCTTCTGCCGTCGTAGATATCCGTTATAGTGCTGACTAATTCTCAAACGCTCAAACGCTCCCACTGACCCCAATATCTTGACCACCTTAATGGCTTCTCTTACTTGTAAAAATCGACCCGATCGCTTCGCCGTAACATTTACTGTTTGGCTTGCCAAGTGATATTATTTGCACCTCTTTGGAAAATGGGTCGAGCATAGAAATTTTCCATGATGGAGTGGCTTCTGAGGTTTGCGCAGTGCCTTTATTTCCGCCTCAAACTCAATAACAAGGAGGAAGCAACCAACATCTATAGGAATTGCTAGCTGCTGCAGGCAGTTCTGTGGGTGATTATCGCAGTTAGCATGCTCATCACCGATGGAACCAGCTTTACCTTTCGCACTGCAAGCGAAACAAAAGTGCACTGTAATGTACTCGCTGTGTTACTGGGCCTATCATTTCTGGTGAAGTTACTGCTGGTGATAGTGGTTGCACAGCCCCGTCAATCATGCCGGGCAGTATCGTTCGCATTACTCACCATTAGTGATTCAACGCTGCCGCTGATCGATGCAGTCGCTACGAGCGAACTTCTCCTGCTCACCAACGACAACCAACAGATGAAGCCGTTCTTATCCATCGGCTTTCTAAACTTGCTCATAGGATTTCTATTTCGACTTCTGAACGAGCTTAGCAATGGAAGCTACTTACTAATCAACAGCTCCCCGGGAAAGCGCCTACCGTGCTACTGGAACGTTATCCTCACGGAAGCGCTGCTACTTGCAGTTACACTCCAGTTTAGCTACCTGTCTCTGGTTGATTTACGGCCAAGCCTTGCTCTTTCCAGCTTAGCGTTAGTGCTGTGGAACTGCAGTAACCCAATCAATTATTGTAGGTTACATGGCACGATTGCCATTTCTCATACCAGCCATCGCAACTATCAAATTGTTGAGTTGTACTGCTGCATTTTCAATTCTCGTGTGCATTGTTCTGGGGGAGTTGGAGTTCTTAAGAAGTAATCTACACATCCTCTATGCCCTGGTAATTGCGTTCTCGGGGACTCTCGGTGTCAACTACTACTTCTATCGCAAAAATGTACTGTATCTGTGAAATCAGGAATTGCTACTAAAGAGGCTTGAACTCATTGATCGGTGGGAGGAGGCAGTAGCAAGAGTGCACCATATGTCGGAAACCATACTTGACGAGGAGGGTAATTCAGATGACTGCATCAACGCTGTTATGAGGGATCATCGGGGAATCTGTACTGATGTTATTTGTGTCTGTCGACAATCTCCTCCTGGAACTTTCCAGATCACCAAAAGCTAAGATTCCTCATTCGATCCTCAATCGAGCTCAAAGGTTTACTACAAGTACTTTTTGTTGAGCGAAAGTCAACTTTGCCGGTCAACTTTCCCAGAGTAAATTCCTCCTGAGCTGTCCTATCTCAGTGCTCTTGCGCTACTCGGTCTCTATCCCAGACTATTTGGTGAATGCAAACAGTTGGAGACTTCTGTGAATACCGAACTATCGTTTCTCGACAAATTCTCGCTGGGGGTTCTCAAGCGAGAATGCACTTCGGAAGTACACAAAGGACCTGGACGGCCATCCCATATTAACATCGAGCTGTATAAGGAATACGAGACTGAGCTGAGTAGCCTGGAAGCTATCATAAACAAGATGATCGAAAACAAGGTCGTGTTGTGGAGCACCCTTCGTTCGAATAGCCTTACTTACTAAGAGATCGAAAGAGTTTTGGATAAGGAAGTATCTCTTGGAGATGATATTGAGAAGTTATACGACTCAATGCTGAACAGAGGTCTGGAATCCATAAGATTGTGGAGCCTCATGCTGAACTACTGCAAATACATCTCTGAAAATTCAGAATTGGAGGCACGAATCAAACATCGTTACCGACTGGATGCTATCAGATCTACGGGCTTCGATATCAGTAAGAATGCTGTAAGCATGCGCCACTACTTCGATACAGATAATTGTGCCACCTTGCGAATCTCCACTGATAAAGATAGTTTTGGGAGGATTTAATGGTACAGTCATCACCTACGAAATATTTATGGGGGCGAGTCAGACTGGAATCCACAGGGTCAGAGCATCAACATGTTCCTTCCCGAATAGTTCAGAGAACCGCATGGGAAGGTGATGCTCGATTGGTATAACACTCCCAACCCGAAGATACTGGAGAGTACGAATACCTTCCTCTTCGAGAACATCAAGGGAATTGTCAAGGACATCAACCTATCAGTGCGGGTGCTGCCATTGGAAAGTGAGATCCAACTGTACATTCTGATTGAAATGTTATCTTCGAGCGATGAGTATATCATACTCAACGAACAGCTAGCAGTACTGAACCGGCCAGAGTCCTTGGGTGAATTGGTGAGGTGTGCCAAGCTGCACTACAATGAACTTAATTTTGGGTTGCTTTCGCAAGATTTTGTGGATTTGGATTGGTCAACGTTGCATCGTCGGAGTTCCAATCAAATTGACTTTGAGCTTCGTTGCAACGACGAATATAAGGTCCTGCACAAGGAGTACATTGAGTCTATGAGCTAACTCAGGAAGCGGTCGGGTACTTAAGATGCAGTGCTGAGCCTATGCAGGTACTACCTTAGCCGGCTGGAACGGAGCGACAGGCGAGCAGGTTGTTGGCAGCTAAGTGGCCACCTTCGGTTGATCAAGCTGATTGGTGACAAGCAATTCATGACTATCAAACTACACCCCAATTTCAACAAATAAGGAAATGAACCAAGTGCTAATCTGCTCGGAATGTCTGGCTCTGGCATTCGTTCCAGCAACCATTCCGGCTCTGACGCAGTAATGGAGAATGTCGAAGCAGTAGACCAGAACAACCGTCCATCTTAATCCTCGGTGGCATCGCAATCAACCCTCCGCAGAAGCAACCTTGACGAGATGAATCATTCGCTACTGAGGAAGCTCACGATATGCATGGGAGTACTAATGACTATTTCCTGCACAATGTTTGGCCTGAGAAGTGCGTTTACAGTGACGTTCCTAGAAGCCTACCAAGACAACATCAACCGGGGTGTGGGTGTAAATGATGTGCTACAGATGACCCAACTCACGTATGACTTTACCATGCTGTTACGACAACAGTTGCATACGGGAAAAGTGCTGTATCCAGAGTAACTGGCGCCCCTGAACAGCTTCATCATCAGCTTTTGCGTGGGACACATGGTGGAAGACGAGAATAACACTGCGGTGTTCCAAGTACCCTCCTACCTCAAACAAATCGACTACCTAAAAGAACCCGTGAACATGGTGTCATTCGATAGCAACACCAGCAACAAAATATTCCTACGCGTGATGCTCAAGGAGGCACAAGAAGTTATGGACGAACTCAAAATCAGTTGGAGTAGCAGCAGCGGTTCCCTCTCTGATGTCGGTTAGCGCTCCTTTAAAGTTCTTGTAGATAACTATCCGATCCTCGCCAATATGAATCAATACATGCTGGAGATCTTCCAGGGTGCCTCCACTAATATTCTATTTACACTCCAACTGCTATGCGTGGCGATGCTGCCATCCAATTTTCTGTGCAGCCTGCTGATCGTATGGTTGTTGGCTCGCTACCAACGGAAGACAGTCATATACTCTCGGCAGCTCATCGAACTGTTCACCACGATCGAACCCAGCCAGCTAACCAGCTACGAAGAGTACTACAGAAACCTTAAAAGTAATGTACCAATGCAAGGCTACGAACGGGGTCTTCCACAATCAAGCAAACATTCCGTTCGGAAGTGTGTATTTGCCCATCCGAAAGAACGCAACTGTTCTTGGTATCACATGCTCTTGTTTCTCCTGTTGGTGACCTGCGAAATAATGTGTTGTGGTAAGACTCTTCTGCTGATACCTACCATCAGCCAGGATCTCAATGACATGAATGCACTGCTTCAATCAGAGAACCTTCAGATTAGTGCACAAGTGGAAATCAATGAGCTTATCATTGGAGTCGATAAGATGGGATCAACCAGATTCAGAAGGGCTGTCGATAAAATCAACATGCCCCAAATTGCTTTTCCCATGGCTGCACAGAGGTTGCTGGGCAGTCGGTTGCATAGTAATACTGTTAATTTCGAGAGTGTCCTGACCAGCAACATTTGCGAACTCGCCAAATAGACCCTCTCAGCCGATCAATACCGAAGTTGCAGCAGTAGACAACCGAGGGTAGCAATGTACGGAATACTGGCCACAATGTCTTACAGCCAGCGAACATTACAGCAAGCATACACAGCGATCAAGTTAGGCAGTACAAGTCTACAGTTATAATTGGGACTTCTCGACTCACTATACTACTTCCAGTTTCGAGTGTTTCAACTCATACGACAGCAGATCCTGCTCCAATCGAGTTAGCTCATAAGCGAGCTGATCACCGTGCTGAGCTATTTGGAAGGTGCCAACGTAGCCTTCCTTGGAGCAGCTTTCGCCTTCTACGCGTGGTATGCACTGCAGGAAAGGTTGAAGAATCGCCGACGTTTCCGATACCTCCTAAGCTTTCCAACTATCGAGCTGAAGCACAACAAGTATATCGGCAGGTATGTTGCTCAGGTCAACTAACAGTCACTCTTCGGCTGAACTAATGCGTTACTTGTAATTACTGACGAGTACTATCATTTATGCAATTGTTCAGCCCAACACCTTGGTATTTTCCTTGAGCATTGTGAGAATTGTCTGCATGAAGCGGAACTTCTTGATGGTTTGGTCGTTGACTCGGTCGGTGTGGGGTTGCCCAGCCACCTTGCACTACCCACAGTTCGGGTCGTATCCTGCCTTGCATTTCTTGCAATACACATGCCCGCATGGAATCAGTTTAACACTGTCCACTGGCAGCTCTCCACAATGGCAACAGTTCAGGTTGTTCGTGCAGGCAGTCAGCGACTCACCCAGATCATCGATGGACTTTCGAATAACTAGAAGCTTCTAATCGTTTTCTCGTCGCTGCCGATCGAGCTCCTAAAAGTTTACCTGGGACAGTTTTTGTTCGAGAGATGCGGAATGTTGCTGTAACCGTTAAACTTCAGTATTGAGTTTCTTATTCATTTCCAGCAACGACTCGGCCTGCTTGCGATCCTTCTCGAGTGATGAGATCTTGTCGGTTAGGGCAGTTATCATCGATCCGTGCGATTTGGCTTCCTTTCGTAACCTGAATCAACTTTAAAGGTACTTTTAGTTTTCCTCGAGATAGACATGCTCAGCTTCCTTAAATCGTTTTTCTGTGCGGCCGACGACTCCTTCCAGTTACTTATTGCGGTTGCGATAAAACTCGAGTTCAGCGACTGTCTTGGATAGCTCCTGCTCGAGTTTGCCGATATGGTTGCTCTTCTGAAGCAGGATGTTTGAGAGCTCACCGTTGGTGGAGATGCTCCTCTTGAGGTCTGATAGCTCCGCCTCGTACTTCTCCTTGAGTTCACCAGCACGCTTCTCCAACTCCTTCTCCTTCTTCTGCTCCAGTTCCTTCAGTTCCTGCGACTTCTTCCTCTACAGCTCCTGATGTTCACGTTCGAGTTGGGCAAGCAGCTGCTCCTTCTCCTTGAGCTTTTTGTTGTCTGACCACAGTAATTTATTGTTGTTGCGCTCTTGCTCCACTTCCTGCTACTTGAGTTATTTTTCACTGCTGAGTTTGAGTAGCTGCTGCTTTTCAACATCGATTATGTTACGAAGCTGTGCTTCCTCTTGCTGGTAGTTTTCGAGCATCAGCATGGCTGCACGACGTTCAGCTGCCTCTACTTCTAGCCGTTCCTTTTACTATTGGATCATTCGCTGCAGCTTCTATTCCTCCCTTCGGTAGCTCTACAGAGATTT
>ERZ724508.1983-NODE-1983-length-11262-cov-5.114214_pt1 | contig 11262 bp, 16 predicted proteins | sample MGYA00376041_ERZ724508 | MGnify/ENA primary metagenome ERZ724508 (study PRJEB28724, sample SAMN07190887) | wastewater metagenome | isolation source: effluent of sewage treatment plant in Hong Hong | place: USA: Christiansburg, Virginia | collected 2016-03-01 ... | reverse complement strand
AGCGAGTCGTTGCGCAAGGAAGAGGATCGACTAAAACGTACATTTAACGAAAGGTTACTGGCAATGGTGATGTGCATACTCTAGCTCAAGGCTATGGAGGTGGCAGGGTTAAGTGCAGTCAAGAATGATTGCACTGAAAGTATCAAAAGCATTCTAGCAACTATCTCGAGGAAAGGAACTCCCTTCTGCAACGTTGTTGCAAACTGTCTGCACGAATCTCGAGAAAACTATTCCAGCTTATTACTTCAAAATAGTACGTTTGCAAGCTTCAACAAAACACTGTTCAAAAAGGCGACCGACGATATTGGTGCTGAAGAGATCTCAAAGACTATTCCAGGTCTGAAACATGAAGAACGCCTGGAGCTTTTGAGTAAATTCAATAAGTATCTGAGCCTTTACAAGCAGATTACGGGATAGTACTCCAAATCTCCCTCTCTATCTATCGTCGACCACATTAAGGGAAGTCTCAACGGTCTTGCGAACAACATTGCTATAGACTATCAAAGTCGCAACAGAACTGAGAGAGGAGAGTAACTTGTCGCTTACATCTTTGCTCTTTGGAGTATCATCAAGGCTGATGTTTGTGATCGTGTTGTGCTGTACCTGTACGAACCCCACCCAGCTCAAGTTATGACAGTATTCCTACTGTTAGGCATATGCTGTAACAAAAGAAATTCCCTTGAAAAGGGGCTCGCTCAGGTCTTAACTGGAGAGGGGAAAAGTGTGGTGCTAGCATGCCTTAGCTGTTACTTAGCATTGGTGAAATTCAATGTATCATGTGTGTGCTATTCTCGAGCGCTAAGTCAGAGAGACTACAATGCATTCTTGCCGCTGTTCGAAAAGCTTGAGATTCTGGACTACGTGACGTATGGAACATTTAGTGACATTGCCGACAAAGAATTCAACTCTCAACCGATCAATCTCGACGTAATGATCAGGGATATCCTGATCAATGACAAAAATTATAAAGAGGGTTGGTGGAGTTCGGCTGCAAATGCTCTCCAAAAAATCTTTCAAAGACGGAAAGATTAACCACGAAAGAAGGTTGTGCTTGTCGACTAAGTGGATGTATTCTTCGACAAAGAATACTTCGGAGGTCTGTATAACATTACCACGACCATTGAAACCCCTGCTATTAAGCAACTCGCGACATATATATGGAACCACCGAGACCAACCGAACCTGCTCGAAATCATTTGGAAGAGCGCTGAGTACGCTGCCTGCTCCAAATAGCTTCACAGAATCCCCAATCTCCTGAAATCGAACGTTATTGAAATGGTTCAATGCGCAAAGAACTTCAAGCACAACTATGTGATCCAGAACAATTCAATTGTCTACTCCCTGAAGGAAGGGCTTGCAACCAACGTCGATTACGGATGGAAAACGACATTCGCCTATTATTACGAGATTGGGCAGGGAACGATAAGTGGCATTGCTGAAAAATACGCGAAGATGAGCATTCTTTGTGCAGAGATGTCTTACGCTGAACTGCCAAAGCGCTTTGATTTGCTGATGGGTGTAACCGGCACCCTAAAAAATCTTCCAAGGTGTGAAGAAGGTATTCTCAGAAATGAATACTAAGTAAAAAATTTCTTCGAGATTCCCTCAGCATATGGTGTAAGCAGGAGAATGAAATATTTAACCAAGATAGTCCCCCTCCAAGATTTCCCACTTGTGATTATCGGTTCTATTAATCGATAGATCTAGAAGAAACGGCCTGTGCTTGTGTTTTTCTCTGATGACGATACCATGAACAATTTCAGCCAAAGCCCATATTGTAAAGAATTGAGAGACCGCCTCATCATCTTCTCAGAAAAGAATAAGCCAACAGAAATCGAGGAGAATATTGTGTTTGCAACGCTTCCTGGGAACGTCTCGTTCGTATCAAGAGCACTTGGTCGGGGAACTGATTTTGTATCAGGAGAAAAAGGAGTCAATGAAGGAGGTGGGGTTCACGTAATTCAAACCTTCATCTCTGAAGAGGAATCGGAGTCCACGCAGATCGAAGGTAGGACTGCAAGACAAGGTCAAAAAGGCAGCTATTAGCTCCTCCTCAGCGACGAGTCCGTTTTGTTGATGGGACTTGACCCAGCAGCTCTCCTCATGATGAATGGTTAGCAAATAAACCAAACCCTCAATAAAAGGAGAAATGAATTGTTCGAGATAAAGTTCCAAGATCAGATCAAGAACGCGATCATTTACAGTAAGAACCATAAACTCGGAATGGAGATCTAAGCTTGCATAAACCATGGCGAGAATGACGAAGTCCGCCAAAAGATTACCTCACTGAACATGTCCAAGGCTAATGTTGTTGGAAAAGCAATACGAATCGTAATCGGAATTGACGCCACGGTGTCAATGGGCCACGCACTAGCGCAGGTACTTATGAACATCCGAGTGTGCCTTGAGAGACTGTAGACGATTCTACAAGAGCAAGGAGCGAATATGAGCTTTGAAATCCAGATAGCAACCTACCGCAACTACAGTTCAGGGACTGAAAAGATCTTTGAGTCCTCTCCATTTTCCAATAAAGCAAACGACCTCATCAACTTCCTCAAAGGTATCAAAGCGCAAGGCGGGCAAGGCAACGAAGCTATTGAGACTCTTTTCCACCACATTCTTTACACAGAGCCTGATATTGGCCAGCTGATAGTCATCGGAGACGCCATCGGAAACACTCCTTACGAAATTGCCAATAAACGACAGCATACTCACTCGAGTGGGGAATACTACTGGCAAAGCAGCCGCTATCCGGTTCCTCTTAACCCCACAGCCTTGCTTAATGAGATCGTTCAAAGGAAGATTCCAATCCAGAGCTTCTACATCGGAAAGAAGGCAGAGCAATACTTTAGGGAGATCAGCTCGCACACAGGCGGATAGGCGGAAGAGTATATTTTCGCTGCGCCAGACGCGTCCCAACGGCTGACCGACTTTATCGTGAAGGCCATCTTGGCGAAGATGGGAGGCAGCGCCTACGTAAATGCATACATAAGACACTATTCTCGCAACGTCTGATTCTATTCGCAATATTATTCATTGTAAAATTCAGGATCGACTATTAGCTGCTGAAGGAGTCGACAGCGTAAGTTTATAAGCAAAACCAGAAGACCAAGATGAACATTTCAAAGAGAGGCAGGGAGCCCGATGAGAGGATTCAAAGAGGCCCAGTGAGGAAAGTTGGAGTTTGCAAGCACCAACTCTCAAGCGAATTCGCCAGGAAAAGCGTACCTTTATTTATCAATTCAGTTCTCACTACCCTCCGCAGAGCCAACGACAATATCTTCGAGCTGGAGCGCTGAGGAGAAGATGAGTAAAACTCGTGTCAAGGATTTGTTTGTGCTAATTGAGGTCCTCGCTAAAAGAATCGGTAGTGGAGAAACTCAAAATATTGTAAAATACGAGGTGCTTATGTAGTTGGCTCGGTTGAATGAGACACTCCCTGGCTATTTACTAGTTATGTTGGACTGTCCCATCCACCGTCATAAATTTATCGACATATTGGTGTGCATACTCGATTGGTGTGCTATTATTCCATCCAGCCGTCTGATGGGGGCTATAATTTCTATCCCGTTTCGCTTGGTCGAATTCGTATGGGCAAAGTTGTGATTAGCCAACTACAGTGAAACCAATCTGCTTGATTCCATTATGAGAGTAGTCCCATAACCACACATACCAGAAAGGATCGTCAAACTAAACCAAAAGTCGATTTAATGCGGACAGGTCCATTCGGAATGCCGTTTGGCTTCCTAATATCCTCGATCCAGTGAAATCGATTGGCCTTTGACCATCATTCCCCATGGTAGTGGCATCAATAATATTTAAATGTCAAGGACTGCTTTGGTGATTGCTGCCGTGGCCTGTGTGGCTGCTTTCTTGGCAGTTGCCGGGGTCAACCACGACACTTCCGACGAGTTTGAGAGCTGGAAACGTCAGTTCGGAATTACTTATGCCATCGAGGAGAACTCCTATCGCAAGGGAGTGTTCCACTTGAATACTGAGCGCATCAACAGGCACAACGGCCTCCTTGGACGCAGCTACGAAATGGGCGTCAACCAGTTCACTGGACTCACCACCGAAGAATTCAAGGAGCTTTACTTAATGACTCCACTGGAGTACAAAGCGGATGAAGTTGAAGCCCCGCGCCAAACCGTAACTGGGCCGACTATTGACTGGGAGGTCTCAGGGCAGGTGACACGAGTGCGTAATCAAGGCGCGTGCCCAGCTAGCTACGCCTTCTCGGCAGTTGGTGCCGTTGAGAGCCTTTCGGGGATATTCTTCCGTTCACTCCAATAATTTTCAGCCCAACAGGTCGTCGATTGCTCGAGCACCTACGGCAACACTGGATGCTCTGCCGGTCGTGCAGACAATACCTTTGGCTTCATCAAGGATCGAGGCATCAGCACTGAGGCCAGTTATCCTTGGGTTGGATCGCAAAGACAATGTCAGTCCTCTACTGGTGCGTTCAAGAAGCTGACAGGCTACCGAAACATCACAACTTGCGATAATTTGGCTTACTTCCTGGCGACTCAGCCGATTTCGGTTCTAGTGGATGGAACCAACTTCCAGTTCTACCGAAGTGGCATCTTTGCTGACTGCGGCACAAGCCTCAACACTGCCATTCTCTTGGTGGGCATGAACGATAACGCTTGGAGGCTCAAGAACTCGTTTGGCTCATCTTGGGGAGAGCAGGGCTACATCCGTTTATACCGAGGAAACACTTGCGGAGTTTGCTTGCAAGCCAGCTTCCCAACGGCGTGATTGCATTGAATGGGCAAATATTCAAGTATTGAGTGCTTTGGCTAATAAAAATAATTTTGGAATGGAGATCAGCGATAAACCTGCATCCCCTAAAACACTTGAAGCACATAAACCAGCTGCTTTGGTCCGCATCCGACCAATTCCTGGAGATACCACGCCCTTCGCAGAGTCGACCAGGAAGAACATCTTTGCATATTCGAACCAGAAGGGCTGCCAACATGCTCTCACGCACTCATCGAAACCACTATTGGCAACAACAAGCCAAAGCATCATCAGGAGAAGGTCCACCTTCTCCCCATTCAACACTCCCTAACGGTCACTCACAATGGAATGGGCTGGGAAGTCCAAAGCTTGGAACTAAAGTAACCAATAAACGAACGAAAAGTTCATGCATTCCATAATGGAGGAGGGAAGTTCATACGAGTTATCTGACCTCGAAAACAAACAAAGGATGAAAACAAAGCTAAACGAAAGTGAGTCAACAATTCCCGACGTCACCAGCGATGGTATCTTCCAGGATAGCGTCGACTCCTTCAAGATAGCGCACAGACGAAGGCCCACAACCCACTCGAGTTCTATCCTTTCGAAGGAGAACAGTTTGGACGACCTTTATAAAAGACTCTCAGACTTCAAACTTAATGCGTTGGGGACCGACCGATGAAACCGCTGCCGATACTGTTATGTGATTTTCCTCTGCTATAGATCTCAACAACAAACTATGCTTTAATTAAAAGTGTCATCATGACATAATCAATGGGTTACGCAACCTTCGAACCCTTTCGATTTGAAGCTGCAATGTTCACGGCTCATGATCAGCATCGAGATGTAAAGGCTAGCTCCTCCAAGCCTTAATAGTTTAATTACTGCTCCATGTAAAAAAGGATATAAAGCCGGCAAGATTGCACATCACCCTCCACCGTTGTTCGAGCTGTTGTACGAGCCGTCGATAGCAAGACACCCTCTGAGAGCGGATCAACTAATTTCGAAAATGGAAGGCATGAGTTTGAGCTGGAGATGCCCCCTGCTATTCAACGGCCCACTGGAAGGATGACTCAGAGTCAGCAACCTCGATTCACGAAGATAACAGCCAGAAGGGCCGATATAATCAAAGGGTGTGGTCAACTTGTAGATATTGCACAACTGTCTCTGAAGTGGGGCTTCGAAAGGCTTCGGAGAACCAGCATTATCAACGGACAGCAGTCAATAACATCGTTAGCCCATACAGTCCAGTCAAAGCATCTTGCAAGCTAGTCAAATTGGCACATGCCTGCAAAAGATCTCATACATCGGAACTCAAAAGCCGAATAGCTTCTGGAAAGCCTCCCGATGAAGTACAAGAAGAAGATGAGAGTAATGATCGAAGACTACGAGCAGGAGAGAATAAACCTGATGAAAAGCGTGATGCAGCTATCGCGCACAGGAACCAGCGATATTTCATCTGAGAGAGATCGTCTGTCGGAGAGGCTTGATGGTATCGGCAAAGAACTGGTGTATTGGCGATCTCGCTGCTAGAAACTCTAAGCAAACATTAAACTTTTGGCAAGTGGATAAAGCTTAAATTCTGAGGGCAACCTCGCTCACGAAGAGGTTATTAGACTTGAGACAAAAATGAATGAGATGCAAAGCCAACTTATCAACAGTCAACTGGAGGTTCAGATACTTAATCAGCTCATTCATTCTCAGTAGATGACGTAGAAAAAATCTCTACCGAAAGTAACGAAGCAGTAGACTAAGACTTAACCTGCTGCGGAGGTTCAGAAACCCGATTCTGAGTTTAATGTCAGCATCGGAAGCCAGTTTGAAAGGACTATGAACAAGGCATCGAGTTCAAGTAAGTATCTTATGCCGCCAATCGAAAGGCTTCCAAGAACGGTCACCGACCCCAATGCAGACTATATCCGAGCTTTCCATCAGACACCTCCATCAGCGTTAAGACCCCCGAAACGCTCACCAGTCCCTCTATTACGGAGAGCACTATCGAAGGGAAGCAATCAGTGCATCTCCTCCGTCGCGAGCAGCTAACCCGAATCAGAATAGGATTTCGGCAAGTAGAAGGTGATGGAAAGAAGGCGTGTGCGCCAGCTCCTTCGGAAATTTCTCACAGCAAGCAAAGAATCGAAGAAAGCAGCCTTTGTTAAGCTGGCCAATGAGATCGGCATGCGCTCCGAAGAGAGTGATTCTTATTCAAACTTATTCTGATCTGGAGAAAAGTTATGGCTCGTGTCCGCAAGAATGACTGGACGGCACTACTGACTTGATATTGGGTATGGTGTAGGTAGCTTACCAAGCAGCATTATATTTCCACGACTTATGTTATTGCTAATATTCTGGGTCGCCCGGTATGGATTATGATCGTACCATGAAGCTGTTCGCTCAGGAGATCTAAAAGACCAATCGCAAGATCCAGATGTACGTCAATCCACCCAATACTCGCCTACTTCGACCCACCACTAATATAGATAATCCCCCTTACTTGCAACAGAATCGAACAAGCCTCACAGCAGCTGCCAGCCGTGTTCAGAAGGTAAGGCATTCTCTTCCGAATAACAAGCTCACGCAGCAACAAGTCTGTTGCATTACAGTCTCTCCGGGACGATAGAAAGAGGAGGTTCGGTTGTTCGATCCTCTGCTACGCCATAAAACTCAAGAGAGTAGCGAATCTCTCGCCTCGCGAAAACTTTCAAGGGTAAAATCAACAGCAGATGAAAATCCAGAACTGACTCCGAAGAAGAGGCCGTCTCTTGCCGATACAGGGCTCAGCAATCGTCTGCCAGTAATAAACTATGAGAAGACCTACTACGATAGTCTTTCCAGGCAGGTCGAACTCTCGAAACTTAGAAAGCAAAAGCATGAACTTACTTCGAGAATGCAGGACATTGACTACGTAAATCGCAGTCTCGAGTAATTTCCCTTTGGAGGCGAACACATAAAAATCATGGAAAAGGTCATGAACAAAAGAGAGATAGCTGACCGACGCAACTAGCAGACGCTCATGAAGTTTGAGCAAGAGCAATAATAATACAAACGGCAGAAGAACATTGCAGCGAAGCTTCTCCGTGATTCTCGTGTACAACGCCCAGCAACAAACAACCTTGGCACAACCTTGCAGAGTGAGATCAGGATGGAATACAACTATGCCAGCAGATAGAACACGCAGTCGATCGTTGAGGAAGTCAGTTAAACCTAAACTATCAACCAAGATCAGCATCAGTAGACCACTCCCCTCGAAGAAAGCATCCTAACCGTCAAGCTGTAACCCAACACTTCGGTTCTGACCACCCAATAGAAGCCCACTGTCAACCAGCAATCACGAATGAGCAACCATCAAAAGCTACCTTTGGTGGAACAGCAGGTTATTATGGATGCAACCCACTACCCAAAGATCAACTACAATAGAAAGCCGTAGAAGGTGCACTACACACTGATGCCAAAGAAGTAGGAGAAGAGCAGTACCATAGAGTCAAAGAAATCGTAGCCAGCGGAATAAAAAGACGATATGGCCAACATTCGAAAGCATCTGGAGCTGCTGAAGAAGCGGCGGTTAGACAAGCTCGCCAGGCAAAAACGGGAGGAACGATCGATAGAGTAGCCACTTGCTGAAATCAATTAAATGCTGGAAGGACTGCATGCTCAGGTGGTCCAAAGTCGCAGCTTCAACCACCCAGTGACCAAGCGTGAAATATCCAGTAGGGAAGAACCACAGAATTGAACAAGTCATTTCTTCGTCTCGTATTTGTTCTCGAAGTAGGTCTTTATCTCCTGGTACTGCACTGTACCGCTGCGATGTCGACTCTCGTCATGCCTGCTCGGGCTTTTACGAACTGGCTTCAAAATTGGCTGCTTCAGGAAGATCCTTAGGCTCACAGGTTGCATATCGATCAGGCTCTGCGTTTTAGTCTCGGGAAGCCGTGCCTATGACTTTTTCTTTGGCTAATGCCGATGGGGTTTCATCGCATTGGTTATTGGGAGGTGTCTCAGATAACTGAACATATCGCGTGCATTGAGCGACTTCCGGGCGGTGGTCTTGCCATCAATTCCTCCATATCGAGTCCTCCGTTAATTCTTGCGAGCAATTGGCTGATTGTATTCATCGATAAACACGTTGGGGAAGTCAGTAACCCTCACAGTCGCAACATCCTCCTAGTTCTCTAAGCTCCGAAACCGACGCCGCAGATTAATCTTGAACTTACACGTTTCCTCATCAGTCGATGTTTTAAGGCGAGGAACCAATATTCTGGGTTGGATGTTGGATTGAGAATATTTGTGAGATTGGGTGCGGTGCCGTGCGGTGGTCTTAATTACTTCCTTCGATTCGTGTGGATCGTCTGGAATAAGCGGATTCTTGGAGCTGTTCATTGGTTTCTACGGGTGCAAGTTAATTGATCAGATTATAATCACACGATAAAGTAGAGGCTAGGATCCACCTTGAGTTCCTTCATAGCCTCGAGCATCGCTCGATTCATCGAAGGTGGACCACAGATGTACACCATAGAGGTACGCTCGTCGAGCACCTTGGCACGTTGGATCATGCTTGCATCGAATTTATCCTTGATGAATGTGATGGCTGGATGCTGGGCTGGATTCAAATTCGTGTCATTGGTCTTGAAAATGACTCTGAGCAGAGCTGGGTTTTCCTTCGCTATGAACTCCAGCATCAACAATTGGAGGACATAGAGGTCAGTGAGTTTGTTGAATGCTGCGAACAGAACGAACTAGAATCCTGCCAGCACTGCTGGATTCGTGATGCTAGGGGAAAGAGCCAGTCTATTTTAAGAATGATTCGTACATATCGTTGGGAGGTGCCAGCTGTTTTTGGAGTACTGTGAACTTAAACAGAAGGTCGATTAGATCAACAAACGGGTATATTCCAGTGCCTCCAACAATGATGACCACCCGACCTTTTCGGATTTTGTCGAGGCATAGCCCTCTCCCCATTGGTGTGCTCACATTGAGATGGCAATTTCTGTACTTGCTAAATAGCTGTTGAGTTAGCTTGCCCGCATCGTACTTTTTCATCATAAGTGGCAACTGGTTAGTGCCGTTGCCAGGCATGGCGCTCATTTTAATGAGGTTTCGTTCGGTGTTTACAGCCTCCTGGCCTCCCATTGAAAGTGCCTCTCTGTGGTAGACCTGTTAAGTGCCTGCCAGGACAATACCGAGGGTCTGAAACAGCTTTTCGATGTAGAATCGATTATTCTTGTTCATGGAATGGATTGTTGTGTAAAGCCGAGTGATCCCAAAAGCGCTGATGGTGTAGTAGTGCCCGATAAATGAAATACTAGTCTGTGGGATGAAGGTAAGTTCGTGCTCTGCTGATTTCAGGTACAGGATGAAGTTGTTCTTGGTGTAGCACTCTATTGAATTCACGTAGTATGAACCAACGGAAGGCATTCCTTTGTATACGGGCGTCTGTGAAATTCGGAACAGAGGGTTGCCGGGTGCCATCATTGAATTCTTGGAGTGTTCCACTGGGTTCAGGTTAGTTGTTGTTTCCTCAGTATACATGCCATAGATGAATCGGTCGATCTCCCGGCCTCTGACAAGTTTGATCAGCCTATTTCCACCTGGGTGCACCCACAGCTTTCTATTCAGATCCCAAACGTAGTCACCGAAGACGACGTAGTTGAACTTTCTTAATTCCATGGCGTTGGGAGGGTATGCCTGGATGAGCTGAGCGTTGAGAACAGACTTTTAAAACGTCGGATCGTAGTGAGGATATCCCCTAAACGAATGGGACATACTTGTGAGCTTACTAATGAGGGTCCACCTGAACAAATAGAGGAGAGTCAGGAGTATGCACCACCCCAGCACAATCCAGAAAGCTATCTTGTTGAACATCCACCACCCCACCAGACACGTAACTTTGCCGAGCAGCACCATGAGATAACCAAGTACTTTGTGAAAGTATCCGATTATCTAGATTATCCCCGGATGAACAACCCAGAATACCTGCAGGAGCCGTGTCATAATTCCAGTCATAATTTGCAGTCCCGACCAGCTCATGACTGTGATGGCGAGGATAAAGTGAGCCTTTTAGATAATTTCGAGCTCAAACCATCCAGAAAATCCACCTTTTTTCTTCACCACCGGAAATATTAAGCCCAAGCTTGCCGCGATTGCCACAAGCATGAGACCAGCATGAACCAATACAGCCCACCACCGATACCGGAAGGTCACCACAAATAGTGCGATATCAGCAAGCAAGCACCAACATATAGTCAGCACTATTCCATGTGCCAGCATTAGGCTGTCCACTTTTGGTTTTTGGGTGTGAGGAACGGGTGCGATACTATTGGGAGTACTGTTATCCTTAGGCGGGGAATTAGCTAATTTTCCATCGAAGAACAACAGATTCTTTCCGTGAAAGGCAAGTTTAGGATTGCTCCTAAACGCCAGCGAGAAGTTCCTGAGCTCTCCAGCCTGTAAAACATTGTCCTCCGCATCTCCAGTATTCAATGGCCTCTCATACTTTACACGAACATAGCTCTTTCCGTCTGTATCAGA
>ERZ724508.1982-NODE-1982-length-11263-cov-4.685314_pt1 | contig 11263 bp, 4 predicted proteins | sample MGYA00376041_ERZ724508 | MGnify/ENA primary metagenome ERZ724508 (study PRJEB28724, sample SAMN07190887) | wastewater metagenome | isolation source: effluent of sewage treatment plant in Hong Hong | place: USA: Christiansburg, Virginia | collected 2016-03-01 ... | reverse complement strand
TATATCTATTGTTATATTTTTTTTTTTTTTTTGCTTTCTATCCTCAACAATTGTTCTTCGATCAATCACTTCACTTTCTTTTAATAAATTCGAGCTCTGCTATTAGCTCTAAATGCTTTCTGTCTTTATTGAAGGAGATTTCTAAATTTATGGAACCTTGGAGTACCCTTTTTTGTTCTGTTATATTAGAGGGGGTAGAGCCACATAAAAAAATATATCTTTTTAGTACATGGCCAAAGTTTTTTATTTTGATTAAATTAGCCTTCTTCCAAAGTTTTTATTAAATTATAGTTTTTCTAACTTTTGGGCCCAATCTCTCAATCCGAGATGAGCATGATACTTTAAAAAGGTTTGGAATTTAACTAATATAATTGACAAAGAATCTTCAGCTTTTTACGAGACCATATTATAAAGGTCAGCTAGAAAAAGTTCTGCAGTTAGTTGGGTGGGATTTAGATCTTGTACATAATCAATGTTCCCCTTAAAAATTTGTTTTTGTTAGGCTAAAACCTGAGTGAAAATTCTATTGAGCTATTCTTTATGGGTTTTAATTAAATTATGATGCTAAGATAAAATAAAAGCAAAATTAGTAATATAATCGAGTGGGCTGTTGGAGTACTGAGCTTGAGTTAAAGTTTGGATTAGTTATTGGGACCATTCTATAAAGAATGATTTTGATTTATCATTTAAAATGATTGGTTTCTGAATCTCGCTGGTGAGGAATAATTATTTATGGCGACTGCGAATATTTTCGATGCATTGGCTATAGCAGATGCAGCATCTCAGAGTGAAAGTGCCCTCATCTTTAATAACTAAGTTATTTGGCGAGCAATGGTTTATACAGCTTGACACAGATGGATTTTATGACATTTTATTACTATATAATGGAATAATAAAAATTAAAGATTTCTTTTAGGAAGCTATACTTACCCTTGATAAACTCTGCTCCTCTCCTGGGTCGATTTCTACGATTCCTTATTTTATCTCGACTCTTCATGTATGTTTGAAATGAAGAATGTGCTGACAAATGAATTTAAGCATAATTTTGGCAATTTATCTGTTAAATATATATTCTAACTCAATTTAACTCATTATTTTTGAAGTCCTTAATAATAATAATCAAATCTTAATTTAAGCAGAGTTTACTTATTTTTCTTTTCAAATTCTTATGAGTTAAACTGTAATATATTTTAATATAAGTTAAGATGATTGAGTTCTTTTTCTTATCGATTCCAGGTACCCAATAATTTACATCAGCAAACATTACCTACGAAAGGCTGAAGAAGCCTCTGCTTTTCTCTGAGAAATTACAAGACTATGCGTGCTGGGCTTTCAAATAGCCCTTAGTTATATACTCGAACGATTTGAAACAAAAACATATTTTTTTGAATGGCAGAGTCGAAGTCGAAAAAACATTGGCTCCCAATCTTTAAGAGAAATGGAGATATTTTGTGATGACAAGAAGCAATAATCAAAAAGTTTACTGCACTTCCTATATTTTCTATGTAAAAATTAAGTTAAAATTAGTAAAAATGCCCTGTTTTATGTGAGTCGAGTTCCATCTTCAATATCAGCGGCGAAACTTTCAACTACTTATAGTTCTTTATACCAAAATGCTTGATAATAACGTCGTAGAAGCCCTACTTCAAGCTAGAAACAAACTTAATAAAAATTCACAGAGAGTTAAGGAGAAATAATCCGTCAATTGACATATTGTCAAATAAAGAATCTCTCGAAGCCTGTTAAGAAGACTGCAAAGCAAAAGGAAATAATTTTAAAATTAATTCGAGAAGAAGCTTAGTGACTTCAGTTACATCTAATCAATCCTCGAAATAAATTAAAAAGAAAGGAAATCGCAGTTGTGTCGATACTCTTTTCAACTATTATGTGAGTTTGTGCAATGAAACTCCTGTGTAGCAAAAAATATATATCTCTGCGTAAACAAAATTATAGATTTTGCACATGTACAATTTATCAGATTCTCTGTATCGCTTTAACTATTTTTTCCATATGCCCCTGTACACCAGCAACCTGATGATAGTATTTGCTGCTATCCTTCAATAAAAACAAATTATATTCACGTCAAGCAATCAAAATTCTAATTTAATGCTGATGTAAACTCTTATTTAGATGCTCACTCCGCTGAAATGGTAGTACATGTATGTGCCTAATTTGCCTGAGTCTATGCTTGATGCGGCAGAGGAATCCTTTATGCCCTATATGGTGGGCATCCATAAAAAGTACTTGTAGAGGATAACTACAAAGAATAGAATCGTTGTTCATGTTGACTCTAATTATATTCAATTTGAATAACCCTTGTTATAGCTGCCTGAAAGTCTCAAGAATATGTTCGTTTCTCTGGAAAAAACTCATGAAAATTCCCCTTATTTAGAATGGGAAAAAGAAATGAGAATTCGATCTATTCTTTTAGTCAGTACATTGCTCACTCAATTTCCCTGCCTTTAGAATAAGCAAACCCAATGCCCTAATTATCTTTTCTACTCTTATTTCTTTTAACACTCGACCATATACAATAGTTTTAGGGAGTAATTGAGTCGACAGGCTAATATGGAGATATGCTAATTGCTATGGATGCCCTTAGCGATGAAAATAAAAACTATCCAAATGAAATTTGAGCATTTGATATTCGAAATAATGAAACCTCGTTTTTATGATAATGAAAAGGAATGGATAAAATACTACTATAACAATATAGAAAAGAGAAGGAGCTTGAAGAATGTTTCAAGTTCCCAATTTGCTTTTTCAAATAACTCAATCCCGACAATGATATCCTCAAGCATGATAATGCCTTCGAACAGCGAAATGAAGGAGAGGAAAGATGGGGAGACGTTGATAAGTTTAAGAAAGAGCCTCATGCCGAAAAGGGGCATCGGCTTTATTAATAGCACAAAAAACTGATAATTTATATTTTTCTGCATTTAATCATTTTACTGCTCTGATAAAAATATTTTGGTTCCTTTTCATTAAATATCCATATTGCTGAACTATTCTATGAGCTAGGACATATCAGGGTCTTCATTTTATTAGTAGGCTTCATGAATAGGTTCGACTTTGGTGACGAGGTAGCGAATTTTTTTTATTATATTTTCAGTCTGTTTATTCTTGAGGACTATTTGGTCATCATTGGTTATTTCGGCAAAGCAGGCTTGCTTATGCTCTGCATCCATTTCCTCTGGTACCATTTTTTCAATGCTGGCAGTGCACGACGAGTATGCTTTTATTTCTGCTGCTTGGGAGAGCATTCAATATTTTTATATAAAGTATTGCATTTAAAAGCGGCTGATTGGAAATTTGTATAAAGGAATAAATAATTATTCCAATATCTTAGCATTAGTAATTTCGTATATTGTTTAATATATTAACTTTTTATTAATATCAATAACCAATGAAAAAAGAACTATTTATTTTTCTCTGTCTCGCTCTCTCACTCACCATCACTCATTCTCAATCTGATGATAGCGAATTTCTTGGAGATGATGACTTGCAGGCCTAAAGTTCAGTTAAGAAACCCGATACATAACTTAACTATAATCAAACAACTCCTTCAACACCTCAAGTCTCCCCCAAAAGATAGTTTAAACTTGATGCAGAAATGTTGCATAAATTTCGTTATGAGTTAGCAGCCATTTTTGCAATTTTCCTCTATCTCATTATGTACAGGAGAGGAAAATCTCAAAACTACGAGCTGATTTAGTCATTTTATAAAAAAACCAAAGGATGTTTAAATTCTAATTTTACTCATATCGGATTTACCAAGACCAGTGGAGAGGACCCCTTTGTCGCAGAGTCACCCAGTGAGGCCATGTTCTACGCGAGTGGGAGAGAAAATGTCGATTATCTCTAGATAAAATTCAACGTAATTATTAATTAATGAAGATGTTGAAAAGGCAGGATTTGTTGTATCACTTCATTTACTAAACAATCTACCCAGAAAAAGATAATATAACGATCGACATTCCAGTCCAAACTAATCATCAAATGGTTTTCTGTATTGTAAATAAAAAGAAACTCAAGAATGTCACTGAAAATAATTTGGATTTAGCAAAACTAGCAGGCTCTTTTGAAGTCAAAGGACTAAGCCCCAATTTTCATACTCTCAGTGAGGCATCATAAGTCATAGATTCTCTTCTAGACTCTAATACAATAAAAAAATTAAATTAAATGACTTCATTAATTCATTCTATTCATTACACTGATCAAAAGTCATTTTCAGAAGGATCAGGCCATTTGAGGGCTATTTTTTATGCATCATAAAAAAACATTGAGAAATATTTGCCAGCCCTAGAGTTATTATTGAGTTTAGTAGATAAAATATGCAATATAAAGCTACCTCAAAACTACAAGACAAAAGCATTGAAATCAAGGGAAGCGTTTAATGCAACAATATAGAAAGAAAAACTAGAAAAACATAAATAAGAGCTCAAAAAACAGAAATAATAGAAGAGAAAACAAGAATAAGCCTGGCTTCGAAGCTTGCCACCATAAAAACAAAAGAAGGAAGAGGAAAAGAGAAAGAAAAAAGAAATGAGCAAGTTACTCAAGTCAAGAGTAATGAAAGTCGCTTGATGTTGTAAATGTTAGTTCTTCTAATGAAAAGTAAATTTATAGTCATTTATAAAATATTATATCTTATCTTAGTTCATATAGTCATTTGAATTTATTTCTCATATTTAATTGTAAATTTCTATAGAAATCTTCGCCAATAATTACTGATAGTCTCGAGCAATGCAAAAGAGAATATTATATAATCGAAGGAATTCACCCAAAGATCCAGACAAAGATTCAGAATAGATTTCCACTTACAAAAATTAGAATGTAATCTTTAAAATTCACTCTCCTAAGGGATAATAAAACTATAACAGCAAAACATTTCCTGCTAAATTTTCCATCAATATTTGTAGCGAGCCCACCTAATTAGCAACAGGGCTCTACAATCGAGATCATTTTCAGTCCATGGATTCTTAATACAATTCCCCTAGAAAAAATGAAGATCCTCCGAAAAGTTAGAGAACCAAGTCTAACTTCGATTTGGAACAATATGACAAACAAATCAAGCTGGTGTTAGATGATAAAAAAAAATGTGACAATCTTATAATAGAGCTAGAATAAACTTGCTAATAATACTAGAGGCAAATTCTCGATCTAAATTAGCAGTTGAGGGAAAAAGATATGAAGATCTCATAGCTATAAAAAGAATGCAATCAAAGGGACAAAATTTAAAGCTAACTTCGATAATTGCTATTACATAAAGAATCAGAATTGAAATAGATGGGCCGAAGAATGAAATTGTTAGAAGGATAATTAAAAAGAATCAAAGACCACAAAATATTTAACTAAAAAGATCATAATTTTGAAATAAAAAACTTAGAATCTAAAATATATGAGCTGGAAGGTGTTATTAATGAAAAGGAAGTGACAATAAAAAACCTATCCAACTTTAACAATGAAATAAGCAAAAAAATGCTGGATGAGCACTTATATACTTCGAGTTCTCACGTGAAACAAATGGAGAAATGGTTAAAAATGATGAGCAAAAAATGTTCAAATACAAATAAATAAAATGGGAAAGATTCCAATGACTCTCATCAGAACTCTCTAATTTCATAACTCCTTTCTAAAAACTAAAAAATATCATAAAAATTACATTAAATTCAAAAAAATAAAAGCAAATTGGAAATCGATCTAACAAAAATTATCAAAGAAAATGATCAGTTAATGAAAGTAAATTCATAGCTCAATGTTATAATCACAGAACTGGAGGATGCTCTTCAGCATAAATAGAATGAAAGAGATACACATGAAACATTTTACAGAAGAAGTATGGGTTCAACCTTTTCCCAATATGAAGGCGGAGTTATTTATGAAGGGACAGTCAAAGTTAGAATGGAATGCCTACTCATTGAAAAGGATAAGCGTATTAACGAACTCGAATCATAACTACAAGATAGTAAAAAATAAAGCACAATGCTCAGGACAAAACTTTATCAATTAGACTGTGAACAATAATTTTTTAATGAGACTCAAACCATTAATAATATAGACTTAAAAAGAGGTCGATCAATGGGAAGCTTCTACCGAGAAAGAATTAGGAGTGATTTTAACAATGGTTATGAGTAGCCTTAAAAAAAACAAAATTCAAATGAATTTAACAAAATTCTCTCCCAATGCAGTAATTTAACCAAAACTTTGGGTAACTTTATGGAGAGTCGGCAAACAGATAGGCCCTTTTTGCAGAAATAGGAGCGAAGCTATCAAAATATACAAAAAGTGAACTCTGGCTAATAGAACAATATGGATAAGCTAAGATAATTAATGATGCTTCAAAGAAATACATTCAATATATTAGAGCAAAACCTTCATCAGTCGAACATGGAGCAAGTTCGTTGGAATAATCAAAATTGTGAAAACAAAAAGGAAAGAATTTCAGATAGATAATTTTCGCACAACCCAGGTCCAATAACTGAAAGAATTTATTTTGGAAGAAGAGGAAATGGACCACTGAATAATTATGGTAAATAAGCCTATTGATTAAGGTTTATTTTTGATATTAATTTTCTCTTTTAAAATAGTCTGCACATATTATAACAAAAAATATTCAAATAAAAATGTTTTTCACTGCAATGTTTTGTACTTTGGAGAAATCTGTTTGTAGGGATTCATGCGAAAGAAAATAGGACAACAAAGTATAAAAACTATTTATTTTAAAAAGAAACTCTTCAAATTCAATAATAGGCTTATATAATAATCTTTAATGCAAACGTCGGTGGGGTAAAATCAATTTTAAAACCCAACTGCAGTTTTTTAAGCTGTTAAATAAGTCATCTAAAAAAACAAAGCCTCTGATCTCTTTCATAAAGCCTTTTTGAGGCCGCAAGAGATTGCCTTAAAAACTTGGAGAACATAAAATGATACAAGTAAGCCCCATGATGCGCTTCCTTATGGTTTAAAGCAAGTAATTAAAAAAGACATATCATTAAATAAGTATGTGCTCACGGATTTCGAATCATTTGACGCACTTTAACCTCAGAATCGTAACATTAATTTCATTGGATAAAAAAACTACGATAATCTAATTTCACTTATAAAACCAAAGGGAGCTGATGAAAAAATTAAGCTTTGTATATGTATTTGCATGTACAGCTAGGATAAAACAATGTTAAGAAAGACTCTAGCAGGGGTATCGAATAATATTGCAACTTTTGTGCATAATGGTGTGTCCGCTGACGATATAGTTGTGGCAGTTGTGATGGACGGAATCGAAAAAGTCCATCATTCCGTCGTTGATTTCTTTGGAGAGATGGAAAAATAGTCCAATATTTATTTAGATGGCTAAGTTGAAGTCATGTAAGCCAAATAAATGATCAAAGATAACATCAACTAAGTGGATGAGTAAGAAGTGATCAATATTAGTAACTTCATTTTTGATTAGATTGAACTTGAAGACAGAAAAAAGAGAAGATTCGCAGAAAGAAAAAGATAGTATTAGGAAGTCAAAGGCATGAGAAACAAAATATAAAAATTGTAGCTGAATAAGAAAATTATTTACGATGATCTAGATGCTTTCTTGAAGCCTTTTTTCATTGACAAAGCTAGAGAGCATAGAAAAAGATAAGCTGTTGATGAAGGGCTCGAAATTGATAGAATGTCAGAAGATCAAATTATTTAGCATTACTCGAACAATCTGAAAATATGTCGGCCAATCATATTTTAGGCCTTAAGTTAAGCAAAGTCTTATTGTTAAAAATATATATAGACAAGAGACCCTCTTGCTTTAATGAATTCTTTTAGATTTGAAGTTAACTTTGGTTCTTTTGATCGAACAAGGCAATAGAAAAGTAAAAAATATTAAAAACTGAATGAAGAGTAAAGAAACGGATAAAAAAATAGGAATGTTAAAATGAATTTATTTTTGATCACGAAGTACAAAAATAGTGGTAAGCTTTCATCGCATAATTGGTTTTTTAATGGACTATGCAGAGAAATAAAATCTGAGTATGCAGTTTTGTTGGATGTTGGACTGTGTCCTGAAAAAACTGCTCTTTATAAAATGTATGAGCATATGAAAAATGAACGCAGATGCGGTGGAGTCTGTGGGTATATGAATTTGCGGATTGAAAGATTATAAGATGAGGATGAGTCACACTTATCGAGTGTAGATTGCTTGAGTCGATTTTTCTTGCATTTAACTGACATCCAAAGAGCACAACAAGTTTAATATCATTTTTCGCATTTAATTGATAAACCTTTCGAAGCTCTTTTTAAATTTATTCACGTTTTGCCTGGTGCTTTTTCTGCCTATCGCATGAAAGCTCTGCAGCCATCTGACTAAGAGGATTCGAAGCTTATGAGGGAGTACTTCAAATCGCTAGAATAATCAACATCAAGATAACTAAAAAAATCAGAGTATTCAAATTCAAAAGCTATATTAAAAGTCCTTCTTCCAGATTTTATTTTCTATTGCTTCTACCCTAACTCCAAATAAATAACATAATAACAATTGCTGTATGACTCCAACGTGTATCTCGCTGAAGACAGAACTCTCTGTATGGGGATTCACCAAAATGGCTATTAGTTGGAATACCTACCAGATGCGCATGCATGGGTGGATCCTATTAAGCATCTACATGGACTTCTTGGGCAAAGAAAAAGATGGATAAATGGAAGTTTCTTTGCATTCTAATCTGTGAAAAGAGGACTGAGTGAGCAAAACTCGGGAGACTGCTGCCTGAAACTGCAAATATTTTATCTGACAGTAATGAACATGCTGGCATTTGTTTCGCCGGCACTGTTTCTGTTTACAGTCCATATTGCAATGTTTGCGTTCAGGGATTGGGTGTATGGGACTCTCTTATATCAAATCACCTACACTGAGTTCTATGCCACATAGTTTTACAATTCGTTTGTGTATTTAATGGACTTCATATATATTATGCTGATGCTGGGCCTAGTCTTTAAGAGCATGCACTTCACTCACCGGACATAAAAATTTATTCCCTATATTTACATCATGTCAACCATTATGGGCTTGTTCTCAATAGCAGTATTTATTGTCCTCTTCTATGATATGATTTTGGGGATCGCCGATACAATCAAGTGTCTCAACCCCAAAAATGTTTGCACTCTCACATGTAATATTCTAGTTTTATTTAGTTTTGGCTTAAGTTCCTGTGCTCAGAGAAAAATTTTTTGCTGCACTCCCTGGTGGCGTTTCTACCTTCGTCATCTACAAATGGCTAGTCGTTAGTGTAGTTTCTCTTTACATCATACCGATTTTTATTTATGCAATATTTTATTGTCGGATGTAATTTTTAACTGATGTGCTATTCGGGACCTTTTCCTTTCTTTTTTATACTCCAACCTACCTGAATATTTTAAATACATTTGCTCTGTGCAGGATAGATGATATATCGTGGGGTACTAAAGGTCTAGATGCTGAAGATAATCGAAACAATGACTTAAAGTAATCTTGGAAGTCGATAAAACTTCTCCATGTCGCTAAGTTCGTCTTCTGGAATGTGATTGTTGGGGCAGTAATGCTCATTATCAGCTCCCCAATTAATTTAAAAGGGACAATCCTCCCCGAATAATATGATAACTTGCTGGTTGATTCTTACATTCGAAAATTTTTTATGACTTTCTTTTTGATGGCCATCATCGGATTCGCTTTGTTTTTGAAAATAATTCTAGGGGCCATGTATACGATTAGTTATAGATGTTCTCATATGAAAAATTAAAAGAGAATAATATAGGAAGGAACTTTTGTGAGTTAATCAAGAGCTGATAACTTTTTTGTTCAAATGAAAAATTCGATGGAGGTATAGTTAAAAGACTATATTAATGGGATGGTGGATAATGTGAAGAAGAAGAAGCTCACAAAAGGATTGTCGATCAATAATTTTAATTCCATAATTGTTGCTAATAAAAAATATACGGATGGCGCATCAAGAAAAAAAGCTCAAGAAAAATGGAATAACAATGTGAGTAATCGATCAAAAGTAGAGAAGAAGAAAAAATAAAAGAGACCCACAGTCAAACATGTTGTGGAACCTTCACTTGATAAAACAAAAGTATCTCAGCCAAAGCCGAATTAAATAATCCCACCCATACTGCCAGAAAAAAATGTTACTGTAAACAATCCTAAAACGATTCAAAATCCTTTACCTCAAAATCAACAATCAATAAATCCTCAACTCAATAAAAGGCCATAAAGTCCAAGTAAAACTAGTTCAAATTATAATGGAACTCAAAGGCAGTCAAGTCCGTAAAGGTCTTCTAATCCAAGCCCCAAACCCAACAAAGTCTTAAACAATAATCAAAAAAATCCAAACCCAAATGGACAAAATATTGACAAAAATAGAATCGAAAATAATTCTGCTCAAGGATTAAAAATACCATAGAACATAACTCCAAGACGATCACCTACAAGTTCTGATCAAATGAATTCGGAAGTCGAACTAAAGAAAGTAGATTTATAAGGAGGTTCCAATAATTTTAGAGTCCCTTCTAAAAAGATTTTTGGACTTTTTTGATTTATATAAATATCTTCATAATGATAAATAATAAAAATAGAAGTTCGAAAAAAAAGAGAAAGTAGCCATTATATCTAATTAATTTTCAAGTCTGAGACTCTCTTCAGCAGATATCCAGTCTTATTTATTATTTAAATATTAATTTATGGTTGACTCTCCATAGAAAAAAGGTGTGTTTAAATTTTTTTATCTATTTTTAATATTTAAATTTATAGAAAAAATCAGAAAATGAACTTCAAGTACGAGTGTAAAAGATTTCAACGAAATCATCAACTCATAAATTCAAGCTCTCACAAAAACTTAACTATTTCCTTCGACAAAGACAGCAATCAGCCAGGACTAATACAGTCTATTGATGATAGTAGAGGATTGATCAGCAATAGCCCTCATTTAAATGAAACAGCGAGTGTCTTTGAGAGGCTGGATCAATTGGAAAGCGCATTTTAATTCGAAAAAAAGGAAAGATTTCATGAATGTAATAGACTAATGAAAATGATAAGATAGATGGAATGTAAACATAGCTCAATAATATATGAATCTGAAATAAAATATTGCAAATCTCCAACCAAGCCAGAAATATTTTTTAGTCCAAACAATGCTCTTTTAAAAAAGGTTTCATCCAGTCAGCAGATATATAAAAATGGTAAATAAAATAAGGGATGTAATGAGCAGAAATGCCTCAAGACTAATAACTTGGAAATTTAGTAAAAAAA
>ERZ724508.1980-NODE-1980-length-11272-cov-3.295266_pt1 | contig 11272 bp, 3 predicted proteins | sample MGYA00376041_ERZ724508 | MGnify/ENA primary metagenome ERZ724508 (study PRJEB28724, sample SAMN07190887) | wastewater metagenome | isolation source: effluent of sewage treatment plant in Hong Hong | place: USA: Christiansburg, Virginia | collected 2016-03-01 ... | reverse complement strand
GGAAATAAAATTATGATAAAAAATTTAAATGCCATTAGTGAATTAATAATTATAATAAACAATGCAATTGAAAAGAATAATTAATAAAAACTATCCGCCTGACATTGTTTCAGACTCAACCACAGGAGTGCTCATCCTGAAATCTCATTTTTAAAACTGGATATAGATTCATTCATAAGATTGTTTAATAGATGCAATATCGTTGCCGTGGTAACTAAAAATGTCCAAGTTATAGCTTTTTGTTGATTCAAAATAATGTAAATACAATAAAAATTAGTATTTGTTTACTAACAACCAGACTCTACACATCGGATTGCCCGATTCTGATGCAATTAATATGTAAATGAGTAATTTGTCGATTTCAGACTCAATTGTGATGTCAAACCCTATTAATATTTCGGCTAGCAAATATTTGAACATATCATTAAATAGTTCAAATGAATCAAAACTTAACTTATTCTCCCTCGAATAAAATTTAAACATTTAATACAGATAAGTGCCATTATCCTACAATATCTCCCACTCCAGCAATCTGCTGCATGAGAGCGACAGAATATTCTATCTAAGCAACAACCCCGTCTCAGAGGCAATGATATGCTATGATTTATCCAGCTAATAAGTGAACAGTTGCTTTTAATTACCTGATATCTAAATGCAAACTGGCATGAATTGCTTCTTAGTGCCCCAATCCAATCAGAGATACAAATAAATAGTGTGCGTATATGGGCGAGACTGGCTAGCCTTCAGTGATCTCAGGATGAAGGGATTGATCGCAATCGAGAAACTATACAACTGTGAAAGTGTGTTTACTTTCCCTGACCAAGATTGTTTTAAAGTTTATTACACATAAGGATCCATGATATACGAGTTTGACATGAGAAAAAATAGTAGCAAAAGAGTACCATTTTTAATCCATCAAAACAGCATCCTTAATGCGAATTCAGTAAATAAAAATATGGTAAAAATATAAGATAACTGCACAGCTGGAGCCTATTTATACAAGTTTTCACATGGCTGATTATGCACCAGCATTGGGTTGAAAATAATTTAACTAAAGAGTGTTATTTATAAGCTAAACTTAAATTTAATTATTTATAATAAAATTAAATCAATAGAACATCTTATTTTTAATACTAATAAATTGGTGTTGTATTTTTAAGGGATTTAACCAACTTGGGTATCTAATTGATAAAAATGATAAAAATAGTAAAGTTACCTGGAATACACCTTTTCTAATATAATTATATGCTAGTTTACTTAATATTTTATTAGCAATATTGCAATGGCCACATTTTTTTAAAAACTAACTCATAAGGAAGTCAGGGAGTTGCAGAACACTACCCAAAATATCTTATAATCATGCCAAGAAGGAATAAACTCCCTCGATAATATCAGTCCTAACTAAAAGAGCTCAGGTAAACATTATTTTATATAGAATACTTATTCAATGAACTGTGCAACCGAAACACAATAATAACCTAACTCGCCAACATGACAAGTACCAAATAAGAAATAAACTAGTTTTCATTTTAGAATAAATTTCTAGGTGCATACAAGAAAAAGAAGAATTACTTGAATAAAACAGAGTAGTTTATAAAAAGAACGAAACTCAGAACAATAATCTGATGGACGCAAAAGTATTATCTTTCATAATAATAGGAATAAATCTAACAATTAATACTGCAAAATATGGAGGCATTCAATAAATGCTAAACTCTCATTAGCGAGAGAGATTTTATCAATGAGAGAAATTAGTGTCTCAATGCTGAGTTATAGAGATAAAAACATAAAGCGTAGATATAAAGGAACAAACTTTGTTCATAACTGGAATATTTACATTTGAAAGTGCTGAATCAGGACCAAAAGATTAAAGATAACCAGTAATTATTCAGTAACTCAGATATTTATAATTAAAAAACCAAAAACTTGAAGAAGAATTGAAACAAATTAAAAAAGATTTAGACCTGGCTGTGAAGGAGCTTGAAGAAACTCGAAGAAATTTATAAAAGCTTAATGAAAACCCAGTAAATTTTAAAGATTAAAATTAGGAAGACTTTTAATTAAAGAATTCTCAATAAAAAGAAAATTTACAGCATATCGATGATAACATTGTTTTATAATAAAGAAGTTCGAATTTAAAACTTGAACTCGAGGAGAATATTTAGATATCAAATTATAAGGATTTATCAAAGATAAGATAAGTGAAATAGTTTGAAGAAAAAAAAGAGGATAACTCAATTGATATCAAATAAAGGAATATTTAATAAAACAAACCAAAGCTCAAAAGGATAATTTCAATATCAAGGCAAAGTGATGTTGATATTGATCTCGACGAGAGCTTAGATCATTTTCAACATTAAAGCCTTAATTTATAAGTTAATGATGAGAGTGTTTAGATAGGCTCAGTCAAAAATAGAGTATAAACTCTCCCCTAAAATACCGAGATATAAAAAATATCAAAAAATAAATAGTCAAACGTCTCAAGAATTAAATTTTTAATGAAAAATATAGGAGGTATTAAGGAGTATGCATTTAAGAAAAAGGGTAAAACAGAGAGATATAAAACATAGAGATCCTAAGACTCAAGAATTTAAGGAGAGAAACTCAGGAATATCGTGCTTGATAAAAAGGTAAATAATTTATTATTCAGGGCGCAGTAGAAACTTCGACGACAGAAACGCTTCATCTGAGCCGAAGAATATTTCCAAAAAGATCACCGTGTTGAAAACAATTTTTTTGCATTAATATGATTTAAATATTTTTTGTATAGCCTAAGATTCAGTATAAAATATTTATATCAGGAAAGAAAAATAAATGTGAGAGTATTTTAGCAATGGGGGAGATTCATTCTGAGTATAATTATTTTAAACATGTTTCCAATTATGATATTTGGGGTAATTGATGCAATTTGCATTTTTCATTATGATTTCGTAGAAATTAAGCAGCTTGATTGTTATTTTTATATAATTTTACTGAAAATCTTAAATAGCAAATGAAAGCAGCTGTTATATGGATCAGCTTTTTACTCATCACCATTATCCTCGCTCACTAATGCCAGCACGATCACTTCTCTCGTAATACGACCAAGCATTACTTAAATGACTTAACAGATGGAAGATTGCTTCAAGGATCATAGAGTGGAAAGTAAGAATGAAATTATCATATAGATTAAGGATATTTGTTGATTATACTCAAGTTACAGTTGGTACTGATACTTAAATTAATACCATAAAAAGAATTATGAATATCAGCGCTTCGTATTTTTATAATGTGTTAAATGTTACAAGATTGCCTCGACTCTACTACCCAGCCAACACCCCTTTGCAATGTATCACCTCTTTTATTTAGGCAATACTTTAAAAGTTCCTGAGAAATATGTCAGTGATGGTACAATTGGAGATCTAGGTATAATATGTGGAAACTAAAAAAAAGATGAAGTTGTATATATTGCGAAGTCTACACCCTGTGCTTTCTTGGAATCAAATAAAAGACCCATTTGGGGCATCGTTGTCTTCAATAATGTTTATTTGAAATATGATCAGCAAGGTTTCCAGTAAATATTGTTTGTGGGCATGCATGAAATTACCCATGTCTTAGGCTTTTCAGCGTCGATGTTTTCGAGCTATCCAAAGGGAAATCCATTGGTCACAACCCCTGATGGCAGCAATTTCTTAAACTCAACAAGAATTCAATAGGAAATATTAAACCATTATGGGTGTTAAAATTCGAAAGGTTTGCCTCTTGAAGATCAAGATGGAACTCTTATAGCATCTCATTGGTAAAAAAAAGTGGTTGGCAATTAATATATGATAGCATCAAATAAAAAAAGTTCATATATCAGCAGATTTACTCTTGCCCTTCTTTAATCATCAGGATTTTATACAGAAGTCAATTACACATATGCTGAACCTACTATCTGGGGAAAAAATAAAAGTTGCAGCTTCTTAAATATTGACAACTGCACATCAGATTAATTTTGTCCTGGAGGCTCCAGCTTTTCATGTGATTATGATGCCACAGGTATCGGCAGGTGCGGTGTTGACCCCTACGCTGGAACTTGTATGTTGGTCAAATATTTTACAAATACTATTTGTGTCGATGAAAGTTATTAAATAAAAAATCTTAACGCAAGACTTAACACTTTAGAAAGAGGAGGTTCATCATCGAAATGTTTTTCTTCTGACTTTAGATAGCCAGGCCTGGATGCAACTGCTTTAAACAATCGTTGTTATGTGTCAGTTTGCTCTGCAACAGGGAAATTCTTATATATTTTAGTGGGCAGCTTTGTGTTAGTGTGTAGAAATGAAGGACAAGTGATAACAGCTCCAATTGGACTCACTGGTACACTAACTTGCCCAAAGAATTTTGGCAATTATTGTTCAAATAAAAGGACTTGTCCTTATCATTGCAATAAAAATGGAGCATGCGTAAATGGGAAATGCCTTTGTACAGGGGTGACTGATTTATCTCAAAGTTGCATTGATGTTTCAATATTGAAAGCTCCTGTTGGATAAACAGGAGGTCTGCTGAATGCCATAACTGATCCAACTGGCTTGTTGACAGATTTATTCAACACACCTACATTACCAACAAATCTAAATTTACCCCAGAGGACAATCTAAAGTTATTCGATAAATAGAAAATGCATTCAAGGGACGACATTCGATTAAATTTTTGGGGAGTGCCTCAGATGCTCAGATGTTTTTAATTGTATGAACTGCGATGATAACGGATGTGTGAGCTGTGACAATAGTACTAAACTACCTAAAAATGGAAGATGCTGAGCCTACTGATAAACTTTTATTATCATTATTATATTTAATTAAATATTTTTAACCAATTTTTAATAATTTACTTGTGTGTCATACTATCAAGAATTTGTAAAGATATTGCCACCATAGCAAAAAAATTGTTGTATAGTTGGGTCCACCCATCCATATTGATTCATTGGAGTCATAAAACTACCGATCGGATTTTCTGTGGTATTCCAAGGGAGTAAGAACATCATAAAATTCTCACTTTTAATCTGAGTTTGATCAACGAACTCAGTTGTTGCTACTTCTTTCTTCGATTGTCCGTTTTAATGCATAGGGTTATCATAATTATTTTGTTATCTAACCTGAATTTTAATGGTCCTTGACAAGCTGCCATAATTATTCTCTGGGATTCCATGTTATTTTTTTGCTTTCAGTTTCTTTCCTGTAATATTGATTTTTCGAACAGTCTATAGGCATTGATGAATTTTTGAACTGTTTCTATTTATTTCATCCTTTGTTAGGGCATCCAATTATTATCCCTATTGTCTTTTACTCATTTAAAATAGAAATCTCTTAAGTTCTACGTTAAATTTTATTTACTTTGGACCTAATCTTATTTGATTTCATAAAAAATGCGTCCACTTTTTTTTTATGATAACATCGTTATCATCTTAGAAACGTGATTCATATTAAGTTGTTTGAGCTATGATTCAAAGTATTTCTTTATAAAATAGTTCAGCCGCCTCAAAGATTTTCGAATCTGAGCATAAAAATGGTTCTTCACGCAATTATGGTCTCTAGGTTAAGAAATAAGTTACTTGCCAATGAATCGATTGGCTATGTCAGTCCATTTATTTCCAAGTTCATCATGTGATTTCAAAAGAAGTTCTTAATCTTAATTATTCCAATTTTTCTTGTCTTCAGTCTTTTCAGCAATGTCTACTTCTCTGAAATAAATATAAAGGTACTCTGACTAATTTTCGTTTAATGTCAAACTTTTTCTTGCTTATTGCTCCTCACAAAGTACAAATGCTTCGGAGGTGGAGAAATTAGTACAGGGAATGGATGGACTGTGGGAGGGATTATCAGAAATTCCATCTTGTGGTTGTCTGTTAGTTGATTGGCAATCGTTCATGGTATAATTGAATAATATTATGTTGAATATTTGTGAAGAAGTAGAAATAAGGACAAATTAAATGTAAGAAAATCAAAAATAAGGATTGTATAGCTAATTCTGAAGATATGATCAAAAAGTCTGTGTCCAATAACTATAATATAGCAAGATAACAATTTGACAGAATGTTAAAAAACTCTATTTAAAAATATTTTTAATAAAAAAGTACTGGTTTCGTTTAGCCAAGACAAAAGCCCATCAATGTCATTTTTTTATAACAAATTTGCTTTCGTTATTTCGATGATTAAAGTTTTAATTTTTAAACGAAATATTACATATAATCAATGATTGTTTTTGCTGAACATTTATTTCAAACTAAAGAAAAGTTCTACGTCTGGTAAGACATGAATAAAAAACCCAAAATATCGAGGAAAATATATTTATTATTCAATTAAATGAAAATTTAAACCAATTATTATCACATTTAATAAAAAATATCAATAAGTAACTATCGGTTTCTTTCTTTTAATTCTATCTCACTTCTTTTTAATTAACTCAAGACCAACTTTAACTTAGCAATAGCTTTGCCTCATTCTTTTAAATTCTCTACTGAATTATATTCATTTTATTAACATCTCCCTATTCTTTCGCTATGTTCTCCATTTGATCCATTTTTGATTCATTTTTTATATCTTGTAATTATCATATTTTATTATGCTAGCATAACATCTTATATAATTATTCTTTACCTCTTATATCTATATTTAAAAACATTTTTAAATGTAAAAAAATCAAGCACATCAACCTGAAAGATTTGAAGTTTATACCGAACTTCCCAATGGAACTGGCTTCAAAATATCGGGGTCTGAGCATATTTTCTACTATGATAGGAATGGAGGCTGGAAAGATGAGTACGGTAATTATTATAACTCGGATGGCCAACCTGACTAAGAGCCAGATTCAAATAGTGAGAAGAGTGTAAGTGAAGAAAATTGGAGCTCTTCAGAAGAAGACTAATTTTAAAAGGAATTTGGCCCTAAAACTGACATTCAATAAGAATTCTAGAAGTAAAAAACCAAGACATAATAAATTCTATTAACTATCGCTAAGAATGTATCCGAACTCGAGCATCATCCTTCAAAAGGTCCCCTTCGAGTTAATTTCGAAATATTAGACTTATAAAAAGATGAGGCTCTACCTACCAGAAAAGATTTAGTTCAATCTTATAATAAAAAAGTCAAAGGTGTTATCAACGCTTTTTATGATGTTGTTGATGATTTAGATCAAAATACAGGCTATTTTGTCGTGAGTAGCGCTGATTAAGCACATAAGCTTGTGCAATTAGAGGGTTAAAATATTGTTGGTCATGATATTACTTTTGATGTTGAAACTTTTGATGAACTAAAGACTGATCCTCTAACTGAAAACGAATTAGAGAATAACTTTTTGTCAAAATATGTCGATCTTTCTAAAGATTAAAAACTATATACACTTTCTTTCTAAAATGGAGATGGATTCACATGCTAAAAGAAACAGTTCATGGATTGGTGGAAAGGATTGAAATTTAAAAAAGAAAAAATGATAAAAATGGTAAAAGTTTTAAAAAATGATAAACAGTAAAGAAAACCCATAGTCAAACTATCACAGGATGACGTCAAAACAATCCTCGGGTCTTAATTTGAAGCAAAAAAACTAAATTTAATTGAATATGTTCCAAGATCGCAGTAATAATAATAATAAGCTGAAAAAAAGGAAGGAGTAAAGGAAGAAGAAGTGGAAGGAGCTAAGAAATAAGAGACTCAAACAACTGAGGCTCCTAAAACTGAATGAGTTATGATTTAAATATATAGAAAAATAAATGGATTGTAAATATAAAATTTATGGATAATGGAGGTAAATATAAAAAAATGTTACTATTGATTGAGTATTGTTGTTATGCCGCATTGTTTGAGGTATAATAATATTTAATTTAAGTGGTAATATGAAAAAAAGTAAGAGCAAATCTAAAAGTAGAGGACAAAGTCTGGTGAAAAACGAGAAGAAGGCCAGCGAATAAGAATAGATAAATTGTGCGATATGCCGATTTCAAATTAAAAATACACATTAGATGTTAACTTGCTCAGGATGCAAGAAAAATGCTCATTTCGGATGCTACGATCTTGATCTTAAAGATAGCACTGAAACTTTCACTTGTGACTTGTGCAAGGTAAAAAAAAGAAAACGTGCTTATTGCGATGTGTGCGATCAGTACGACTAGAAATAAATTCTAAAAATTTGTAAAGTGCTAACATCAGCATCATCATAAAATTTATTTGTTCACACGTAATGTGGAATATTATCATCTTATATTGATATTGAATCATACAGTAAGTTAGAATTTGTTAAAAAGAAATAAATATAAAAACCGTATAATGCGTCCGAATGCTGTGCGAATGAGAGTAAATGGCCTGGAGTTATCATTCAGTGTGTGCAGTGTCAGGCCAAAGGGCATTTTAGATGTAAAATTGTTTAGGTCGGATAAAATGGGAATAATTATATGGTTTCGAAATGGCTGGATAAGTGTTAGAGATATGATTATTTACTCAATCATATAATAAAAAAGAAATCAGGGATCAAACCATTAATTGATCCACCAGGAAAGCTACCCAAAGATGGCCAGTTGATGATCTGCGAGAAGCACAGTGATGATTACCCATGGTGCTACTGCGATGATTGGAAAATAAGTAACAATAACAACCCTAGTAAAATTCCCGACTACCAGTGCGATGAATGCGATCGATATATTCATCAGCCCTGCTCAGGCTTACCTCCTAATTACCCAAAAGAATTTAAGTGCCAAGGATGCAAGTAGCACGACATTTTTAAGAAGGAGCTCAAGTTACATGAATTAATAGCCTAAATATCGAAGGTAGAGAAGGGAGCCAGATTTGATGATGGAATAATAAGATTACTAAATGCATTCCCTTTTAAATATTCAAAAAAAATATAAAAAAGAATAATTTAAAATATGAAATAGATATAATTGTACTTTGCGAAGCGCCAAATTTTGAAATTACTTGAGAAATAAGGTGGGTAAAAGACAGAGAAAAAGATGCTTCAAATACTTCTGTTCTTAGTCCATGGGTAAAAATGGAAATAGCACGAAAATTCCGAAATAGCATCCAATCTACTTTAATCTGGACTAATAAAGAAACTTAATTTAATCAAAGAGCAGGAAGAAAAAATACGATCAATAGTCACAATGAGAGTCAAGGATAAAAAGAAATCACAAGAGCACATTATCTTGAAAGATGCTTTGAAGAAGTTTATTAAGTAATGGAAGAATTTTCAGGCCAGTCGAGTCAGTGACGGATATTCTGCTTTAGCAACTGCTATCAAAGATATTCAAGTTAAATTTTTGAATACTGTCCAAGACGTACAGGAAGAATAAAAAAAATTCATTGATTTGTTCAGTAGACAGTTAGGCAATTAAATATTTGGACTGTTGATTAGTAAAAATTACTCAGTTTAGCTAATAAAAGTGATACTAAAAAAGCTAGGCAGGGTAAAATTGTACCAACTTGAAAATAAATAAATTCCTGAATAGGAATATTATAAGCTATTATATGATAAAAGCATTAAAGTTGCAGGATAATAGCAGGCACTATGGGATAAATTTATACTCTTATTCAAGAATGAATTTAAAGATTTAATTATCATGTACAGTGCAGTGAAAAAAGAACAGACCTTCAAGAAGTTGGAGAAAAGATTAAGAGAAAAGGTTTGTGATGAGAAAATATTAGCTAATGTGGAGAATTAAGCAATTATCAATTAAGTTTGTGCGATAGGCCATGATTCTGGTGTTTTGGAAATGAAAAATTACCTAATTGAACAGAATATATTGAAAAAAAGGCTACTGAAGATAAGCAGTTAAAAAGACTGTCATTTAACTGAAAAAAAGATGAAGTTTATCTCTAAAATGCAGTAGTTTTTGATCAAGAAGAAGAAAACCCTAAGCAAAAGTGAAAGATAGTCTTTATAAAGTTTTATAGGAAAGGTATAATTTATCTGGAATATATTTAGAAAAGGAGAAGCTCTACAAAAATTCAATGGGTAGCCAAGAATCAATGGATAAATTGAGGATTTGTAAAATGACAATCGGCTCAATATTATTTATGAGAAGTTTTTCCACATTTTAGACAATTGGGATGAGAGAATAATACCGATTTAATTTGTTATTAACTAAATGTACTCAAAGTGCGTCGTGAAGAAAGTAAAATTTGATAATAAACTCGTAATTGAAAAGCTGACTATCTTCTATCGAACTATCACGAACCGAATCTCCATGCTTTTGAACGACGGACAAAAAATTACAACCCAATTACTTAGAAAACTTTGTAAAATCCTTACATACTTAAAAATCAATCATTAATATCCTGAACTATTCGAACTATTATAAGTTATTAAGAAATGGATATCTATATTTCCTGCTGATTAGCACCCAGTTAATCTACCAGCATTTCTCTAAAAATCAGAGAAAGTTTCCAACCTTTTAAAAATTTTAGAAACCAAAATTGCTTCAGGGGTCGACACCAATAAAGTCAATATTATCTCTGAGATCAATAAGCTATGCTTATTGAGGCAATGGTGCAAAATAACATAAAAAATGAGTCTCTTGCACAAATCTAAAGCTACTATAAATGCTATTCAACTGTTGAAAGGATTTCTTGATAAATGTTGTTACCCTCAAAATCTGTATTCCAAAAAAGTGAATGATTTAGATATAGAAGGAAAAGGTCTGAATAAATAAGTGAGTAAGTTTCTTGAGAAGCCTAAAATAACTGAACATTTAACATTTCATTAAGAACTAAAATTCATTGCAGTTAAAATGACGTTGGAAGAAGGACTCTCTACTAAGCACATTCTTGAAAATTGCAATCTCGATGTTTTTGTGGAAACCCAAGAACTATAAAATTAAATTAAATAGTTTGAACTTTTACCTGTTTAGCTCAGCCAATTCGCTGAAAAGAAGAACCTTCCTGAACTTGTAAGCATGAGAAGGAAATTTATTGATTCCTGCTTTAGAATATCAAAAATTGAATAGTATGAAAAATTTTTAAGAAAGATTTATGTTCTTAAGTGCTTGAATTTTGAAGGACCTACCACGAGAGAATAATATTTTGATTTATTAACAGTAGGAGGGGCAGCAGGTATAGAATTATAGAAAAGAACTTTCGATTTATGTAAAATGTACAAAACTATATAAAAAGCTGAGATAGAGCTCAGTAATTCAAATATAAAGAGGAGAAATTTTAACAACTTAATACCATGGTCTGAACTAAAATTCAAAGAAATCAGAGAAGATCTCAAGTACGATCAAGCATAAATGAGTAAGCTATAAAGAGCGAGGATAACCAATAAT
>ERZ724508.1979-NODE-1979-length-11272-cov-5.393421_pt1 | contig 11272 bp, 22 predicted proteins | sample MGYA00376041_ERZ724508 | MGnify/ENA primary metagenome ERZ724508 (study PRJEB28724, sample SAMN07190887) | wastewater metagenome | isolation source: effluent of sewage treatment plant in Hong Hong | place: USA: Christiansburg, Virginia | collected 2016-03-01 ... | reverse complement strand
CACAGCAGCAGCAGCCAGCAACGTCGCCGCAGCAGGCAACGCCGCCGCAGCCGCTGCCAGCGCGGGCGCTACGGTTTGGGTGACCGGCACCACTTATGCCGCAGGGGTTGTGCGCTACAGCCCGACCAACTTCCAAACCTACCGCGACACCGTTGGCGGGGTAAGCAACACTGACCCAGCGAGCGACACCACGGGGCGCTGGATTAGCGGCATGTTGCCGAGCGTTGAGGCCATCGGCCTGCCAGCAATGCCGCCCACGGCTGTTTTCAATTTTGCTTCGGGCGTGATTGATCGGCGCTTTGTTGAGTCGCGCAGCACCGCCGGGACGCGATACAACATTTTTGGCAACCTCGAAACGCTGGCGGCTGGTGTCGCCAAGTCTACGTATAACCCTGCAACTAATGCGTGCGAAGGGTATCTTGCCGAGCCCGCTGCGACGTACCTTGCCATGCGCAGCACGGAGATGGACAACGCGAGTTACTGGGTTCCCGGAAACATTACCGTAACCCCAGATGCCGCTATTGGCATTGATGGGGAAATGAGCATGTTCAAAATTGAGGCGACTGCAACTGCCGCAGGGACAATTCTCACCCGGACGCACGCCGCCACTGCTGCGCAAGAGTATTACACCATCAGGGCCAAAAAAGGAACAGGCGCAACAGTTGGGAATCGTTTCGGGGCTTACAACGCCACGACAGCAACCAACTTGAGTTTTTTCACCATCGATTACGACACTGGAGTGGTCACGCATTCGGTGGGATCAGGGGCGACCGCTACACCAGTTGGGCACGATGGCATCTGGGAGATTAGAGTCCCCGTTACCTCTGGTGTTACAGCCTTGGACTCTTTAATTTTTTACGCGTGCTTCACGGGTGCGACAGCTACGGCTGGAGACCATGCCTATGTCGGATTCCCTGACGTGGCCGACAAACCAAACCTTACACACATCCCGACAGCAGGCAGCAACGTCACAACTGTTGCCGGTGGCCTGACGCTGGACCTCACGGCGCATGACGACGTTATCAATCCAGCAGGATTTACCGTGGTGGTGGCTGTGGACTTTGGGCCACCGACCGCGACAACTCGCGGCATCATGGAAATAGGCGACGGCACTTCTAATGATCGGTTCACGTTGGTGGCTACACCTACACAAATAAGAATAAACAAAGACGCTGGTGGTGTTTCTGCCGCGTCTTTAACTCTCAATTATGTTGAGGGTAGAAACGTGATCGCGTTCAGTTACTCGGCAGACGGCAGCCTGCTATTTTGTTCATCAGGGCAAGGCGTCGTGTCTGGTACTGGCGCCCCAGGGCCGGTTATCCCGTACCTGTACGTCGGGAAAATATTCACGCCGGGTTTTGAGCTTGGCAACCCAATCGAACACATCACCCCGTTTCCTCGCGCCTGCACAGCCGGTGAATTACGCGCCTTCGTCAACAACTTCTAAGGGCACCACTATGACCAACTTCGTGGGCGCAGGTCCCAATCAATTCCGTCCCAACATGCTGAACGGCCCTCAGACCGCAGCAGGGCCAATCAAAACCACAACCATCACCAGCGGCAGCGGGACCTTCACGCCCGCCGTGGCTGGCGGGCTGTGCGTCGTCAAACTCATTGGTGCAGGCGGCGGCGGTGGACGCGCACCAACTGGCGTGCAGGGCGCTGGTGGTGCCGGTGCTGGCGTAACTGTTGAGTTTTCGATGCGCCCATCTGCTGCAATGTCTTACACAGTCGGCGCGGCTGGGGCGGGTGCTACGACGACTAACACAGCGGGAACGGCAGGCGGTTTTTCGCGGCTCGGCAACTGGGTCGCGCCGGGTGGCACAGCCGGAAACAACGCGGCTGGCGGCGCTGCAATCACAGTTGGCGCAGGATGGGTCAGCGGTGGTGCTGGCGGCGCTGGCGGTAACGGCGCGGCGGGGACCGCAGGCAGCTCGCCAGGCGGTGTCCCTGCTGGCACGGGCACGGCGGCAGGGGGCACGTTAAGCACTGGCGGCGGTGGCGGTGGCGGTGGCGATGGCACAGACGGCTCGGGCGGCGCTGGTGGCGCTGGAGGCGCAACAACGGGCACGGCTGGCACTGTTGCAACAGGCTACGGCGGTGGTGGCGGTGGTGGTGGTGCAGGCGGCACGACTACTGGCAACGGCGGTAACGGCACGGGTGGCTACATCCTCATTCTGGAGTACGGCAATGTCTGACGAAATCATCATCCACGCACCGCCGCTCACGTGGGCGCGCATCGAGTCTGGCCGCGTTGCAGAGGTCATCACGCTGCCAGACGGAGAGCAACCAAGCGAGCCCGGCGATTGGCAAGACTGCACATCGGTGACGCCGCAGCCCGTTGTGGGCATGGCTTATGCCGATGGGGTGTATTCACTGCCACGCTGGGCGCAGATTGTTGGTGGCCGCGTGATGACAGTGGTGGAGCAAATCGAGTCACCCGGCGACGGTTGGCAAGACTGCACGGGCCAGCATGTCGGGCCTGGCTCTGGCTTTGCTGGTGACGAATTCACCGCGCCCGCAGCCAGCCCGCGTCACATCACAGTGCTGGCGTTCCGCAACCGCTTCACCCAGTCAGAAAAAATCGCTATCGAAATCGCCGCGCTCGATAACCCGGCTGCAGCAATGCCACAGCGTGCGCAGTCTGCGGCGTTGCGAGCCAATCAACTTGATGTGCAGGCCGCGAACTATATCGACCTCGACCGCACAGACACCCGCGCCGGGGTGCTGTCGCTGGAGGCTGGGACGCTACTAGGTGCTGGGCGGGCACACGAAATTCTGGACGCACCCATCGCCGCGCACGAGGAGTTCCACCCATGACAGTCGCCCTCGCACTCTGCAACCAAAACGCGCCAGGGCTACCGGGCCTGTTTTCCCTGGCCACACGCGCCCGACTCGTGACGCAGTGGCCCCATGCGGGCATGGTCGTTAACGGCGTTTTGATGCACGCCAACTTGGCCAACGGCTTGCACACAAGCGCGTTCACAGGCGGACCCGGCTGGGATTTGATAAGCCTGCCGGATGCTTCCGGCCCGCTGGTGCTTGAGCAATTCGAGCGTTACAAAGGGGCTCAGTACGACGCGATAAGCCAACTTGCTTTTGTGCTTCCGTGGCGCGTCAGTGACGGTGGCCGACTGTACTGTTACGAGTGGTGCTATCTCGCAATGACCGGGCAAAACCCTCATTGGCGCATGACGCCTGAACAACTGCTGTTCGCCGCCAGCCGAATCAACGAGGTGAAAAGTGCGTGAAAACAACCCCGATAACGTACTCACAAGAATGATCGATTTTCGCATCCCGCTCTGGGGTGTGCTGGGCGCTTGCGTGGTGGTGGTATGGGCCTTAATCGGCATGTACTTCCAACTGCAAAAAGTTTCTGAGAACTTGGCTGAGTTGCAGATCACAGTCAAGAGCGGGAACAACCAATACATAACGCTTACCGGTGAAATCGCGCTGCTGAAATACCGCGTGGAGAATCTTGAAAACGAGCGAGAAAGGCCTAGGCGATGAAGCGCCCAGCACTTGTTAAAGACGCCGGGAAGGTCGCCCGCAAGTCGTGGTCGTTCCGCCTGAGCGTCGTTGCCGCTGTTTTCTCTGGCCTTGAGATGGCCCTGCCACTTTTTAGCGATGCCATGCCCCGCCATGTGTTTTTGATTGCGTCGATGCTCGTGGCTGTCGGGTCTGCGGCGGCCCGCCTGATCGCCCAGCCTGGAATGCACGATGACACCTAAATCAAAACGCTATTCAGCCGTTGCGGCACTTGCGGCGGCCATCGCCATACCAGCCGAGGGCCTGCGGCAGTACGCCTATTACGACCCCCCCGGAATCCTGACGGTTTGCTACGGTTCTACCACTGACGTGCAGAAAGGTAAGCGCTACAGCCTGGATGAGTGCAAAGCGCGGCTAGATGCCGATATGCGCGGCGCAATCGAGGCGGTTGATAGGTGCGTGCCAGGCCTGCCAATAAACGCGCTGGCGGCGTTTTCTGATGCTGTCTACAACATCGGGCCGCGCATCGCTTGCGACACGCGCAACAGCACGGCGGCGCGGCTGCTCAAGGCCGGGAAGATTGCCGAAGCCTGCGACCAGCTACCGCGTTGGAACAAGGCGACCATCGGCGGGCGGTTGGTAGAGTTGCCGGGGCTGACAAAGCGGCGTGCAGCGGAGCGGGCTCTGTGCCTGACGCCCGATGCTTAGCCCCCGCTTGATCATCGCCGCCGTGCTGGCCGGTGTGCTGGCATTCACACATTTTTTTACCTACCGCGCAGGAAAGGCTTTTGTACGCAATGAATACGCCACACAACAAGCCGCAGCCAACGCCGAAGCGCGCAGGATCGAGCAACGCCGCGCATCAGTTGCTGCTGCCGCTGCTGCATCTGCCGTCACTCGTGCGGCCACTCTGCGCGCTGCTGCTGGTGCTGCTCGTGACGCTAGCGACCGGCTGCGCGACGAGCTCGACATTACCCAAAAATTTGCCGGTGAATCCGCAGAAGCCGCAGCCAAGTCAATCGCAACCCTCCGAGCCGTATTTGAGTCGTGCACAAAAGAATATCGAGGCATGGCTGAATCAGCTCAAGGACATGCGGACGACGCCATGACGCTGCAAGAGGCTTGGCCGGAATAACAAAAACCCGCTCTAGGCGGGTTCTTGTCGGCCATCCATTGACCTCGTGGGCTAGGCCCGTAGCGAATATCCCACGGACCGACGCATCGGTCAAGCCGGGAATCTGAGACATCCAGGTACTGGATATTTGGCAGTGCCAAATAAAATGCCAAATAGCGGGCCACTGGGCAAGAAAAAAGCACCTAGCGATTGCGCGCTAAGTGCTTGATTCCATTCGGTTTTACTTGGCTCCTCGACCTGGGCTCGAACCAGGGACCTACGGATTAACAGTCCCCATGACGATCAGCCTGCGAACCCGCATGGATACTTGTTTCGCGTGTGGGTTTGTTGCGGTTGTGGCGCTCATGGTATTGACTCCTTCGAGAATCGCTAGCAGACCATCCACCACGCACTCAACGCACGAGCAATGCCCCGTGCCGCAGTTTTCTGGATTTGTCATGGGGTTGGCTCCCCCATAAATGTCGGTGCGTGCTGTTCATGGATTGCGTTCATTGCTGACCGATACCCGTCGATAAGGCTCATTGCCCGGACCCAGTTAGCGCCACGGTCGGCCAGCATGCACTCAAGTTCTAATGCGAGTCGGTGCGCGTACTCGATAGCTACCTCGTCCATTTCAGCCACGTCCAGCATGTCATCAATGTAGTTATCCAGTGCCTCTTTATAGCTGTGATGTTCCTCACGACCGCCTGCTGTGCGGTAACGCTCGATGGCTTTCCAGAGCGTGATTTTTCGTGCGTTTTTCTGGTTCATGGTGTTGGCTCCTTCGCAGCCTTGACGCTGCACGGGGTGAGTTCCGCGTTGGTGTTTGCGGTGCCCGCTGGCCAGTGCTTCCAGTCGGCGGGTATATCGGTCCATGTGTGCTCACGCCAGAAAGAATCTTGCCGCGCAACCAGCATCAAGCCGCAGTTTTCGCAGCACTTGCGACGGCTCCCCATGGGTTGATCGCGCTGGGTCATCAGGTGCAGGGTGATGGTGGTCATGGGGTTGGATCCTGTGCTGCGTCGTATTCGGCCAAGTCTCGATCAACCATTCGACGTTCCGATTCACGCGACACCGGAGTCCCCCACCTGCCACACGTATCACATTGCCAATTGATGCGGCCCTGCGCGTCACGCTTGATGCGGCCACCGTGAAACCAGTCGCACAACTTACTTTTTAGCCACTTCATCACACACCCCCTTCATGTCCTGATCGGTGATTGCTGTGTGCATTGCGTCACGCATCCCCCGCCCCACCTCTGCCGCAGCGCGGGTGATGGCGAGTCGGGTGGCTGCATAGGGGTCTTTGCCGTACATGATCTTGCCGGTGCCTATATAGCCACCGTCGAACCACCCAACAACGTGGTCGTCGTAGTGTTTTACGTCGATCTTCAACTTCACAGCCAGCCGAAATGCTTGGGCGTCATCAAATCGAGGGTCCCACTGGATCTCGTATGGCATCGTACCCATACCACCCCCACCGGCGAAAGCCAGAATTGGCCTGTTTTGGATCGTCCCGTCTGTACTTTCGTAAACAGGAATACCCATGGCCAGAGCAGCAAGCTCCAGCATTTCACGGTCTGTCATCGTCTTCCCGGCGTCGGGGGTTCGTTCGGTCATGGTGTTTCCTTTCGTGCTGCGTCGATAGATGCGCGCACCTGAATGCTTTGCCCGCTTCGGCCTGCGAACACCGTCAGGTTGTCGATAGTGCGCCCAGCTTCTTGCAACAGCGCCTCAAGCTCTGCAATTCTGCGAGCGTCGGACTTGGCCTGAATCTGGAAAGCCATGTGCTCACACAGCCTTGCGCACGGTGCGCCGCCAGTGGGTGGACTTGTTGTGACGCGGCGCAGCTCTGACTCAAGCTCTGCAATGCGCTCTCGCAGGGCTGATACTGTGGTGGCGCTAACAAGGTCATCAGGTATTGACTCATATGCCCGATCCATGGCCTCATGCCAGCCGTAGTACATGGCATCGTAAATGTCCGTAGCTCCTCTATCTTCAAGCCCACAACCCATTGCCGCGCTGTTATACGGCGGAGGGTCAAACTCGAATGCTTGCACCCCCTCCAGCGCCTTAGCCTGGTGCTCTGCTTGTGTTGCAATGCGCGCTTGCAGGGCGGATACTGTGGCGGCTGGGTATAGCAGTTCGGGGAACTCGCCTTCGTCGCAGTACGTCCCTGCTTCGTCAATGTCGCTGATGGGCCACACCATCACGCCCCACTCAGTCTCGACAAGGCAAGCCACCGGCTCCACCACCTCCAGCGCCTTAGCCGGATACTCCCCCACTGGCGCAGGGGCTGGCTCTGCTTGGGCTGCAAGTCGCTCGACCTCTGCGCGACGATTCCACGCCGCTACAGCCTCATGCTCGCTGGGGAAATAACCGCCAGATGCGCCACAACCACCGGGTCCATCCGGCTTGGATGAGTCGCACACAACCGAGTAGGATTCTGTGTGCATGTACGGCAACGGATCGCCGCAATCATCGAGCTCAGAGAATGCATCGCTGGCCTTGCCGATAGTCAGCGTTTCAGACTTCCCGCAAAACGGGCATTTAGCAAATTGTTCTTTGTTCATGTCAGTCCTTTAGAGTGGCGCGGTACTCGCGCACCTTGTTTATGAGATAGCGCTCGTTTTCAATGCAGATGGCAACAGAGCCCCAAGTCCGGCCCTCAAGGATGGATATTGCTTCCGACACGCAAAGCCCACCGCGCTGCGCCAAACGGTCCAAAGATTGGCCGTGGTTTGCCAGTGCTTGCGCTTCGTGCGGCACCAGCATGGCAAAAGGGATTCCGCTCATCAGGGTTGCGCCCATGATTGGCATTATTGCGCGTTGCTTTTCAGTCATGGCGCTTCCTTTGGAGGTGTGGGGAGGGGCATCCAGTGGGTGGGCGGCTCGTAGCGACGCTGTTTGTCTTCAATGTGCCAGTGGTTCAGCATCACGGTGCGCCATGGGTTGTCAAAGCGATACCCGCTGCCCGCCACGGGTTGCCAATGAGCGACCCAAACGCCGCTGCCGTTCGTGGCAAGGAAGTATGTCGCCTCATCCTTCGGCGCTGTCTCAATCGGCATCCACCCTTGCGGCTCTGCTTGCAGTGCTGCTTGCAGTGCTGCTATTGCAGCGTCAAAAGCGTCAAACAGCGTTTCCGGCCTGCCGGGCATCCAGATGGTGTCTGTAATCGGGCCGTTGGGCGTTTCGTTTGCCACGCGCAATGCCTCGCGTATCTCGGTCAGCGCTTCAAGCGCTATTTTGTTGCTCATGATTGATCCCTCAGTGGGTTTGCTTGGTGAATCGGTCGTGCGGTACGCCGGGGGCCATGCCCGCCAACTGGGATTCAATGAAGCCGGTGGCATACTCACTGCCCATCGTTCCCCACAGAGCACCCCAGTACACGACCAGCATGGCGACAAGATGCGCCTCCATCTCTTCGGGTTTGGCCTTTGGCATCTGCTCCAGCGTTTTCATGGCGTAGGCCATCGCTGACTTTGTATTTTCTTCGCTGATCAAATTGAAGGTGTTGCTCATTTTTCGCTTTCGTTAGGTTGCCCCTGCTGCCCCTAAGCGGGGCAGGGGTGGGGTTAGGCGGCTTCGATCAGCGTGGGGCAGGGCAGGTTGAACATTTCCGCCGTCATCGCCTTCACGGCTTCTGCGGTCGTGTCCTTCGCTGCCTGGCCGACGATGGCAAGAATGGCGCGGCATTGGTCATCGGTGAGCTTTACCGATACCTTGCTGTGCAGGCCCTCAATTTCGATTTCGCCGCGCACAATCCCTGATTTGTAGTCAATGTCATAGCGTTCGGGGCGGCTGATGCGAAGTGATTTAAGTTGCATGGTCATGGTGGTTCTCCGGGGTTGGTTGTCAAAAAATGGTCAAGCGGCCTACGCTGCGTTTGGGGCAAACTTTGCGTCGTACAGGCGCTGCAATTCGTCTTGCTGGTCTTGCGGCAATGCGCGGCCCTCGTCCAGAATCAGCGCGGCCTCGTCCATGGTCATGTGCTTGTTCAGGCGGTCAGCAAGTGCGGCGTAGGTGACGGCGAGGCCGACTTCTTGGGCTGGCGTCTTCTTCTTACCTTTTGACGCAAGGTCTTTAAGGGTGGTGGTTTTGCCATCGTCGGCTGTTGCGCCTGGCTCAATGTCAAACCAGTCAGACGGGCTGCTCATGTCGTCGCGCAGGCTGGCATACACCCGTTTGAGCATCACGACTTGCGCGGGCTGGATGGCATCAAGGCGGCGCTGAATGCGTTTTTCAATGTGCTCTTTGCTGACGCCAAACGGGGCGAATGCTTCCACCATCTTGCCGATGGTTTCCGGGCTGGTGTCGGCTTGCGTGCGCAATGTGATTTCGGCTTGGTCCATTGCGGCCTCAATTACGTCACCCGGAATCATGGCGATGATGCAGGCCCGAACCCGGCGCTGAGCCTGGTTGGCGATCAGCTCGTAAATGTCGCGCTCATCCTTGAGCTTGTAGCCGCCCTGCTTGGTGTCGCGCCAGTGGCGCACGATGAATTGCAAGGGGCGGCGGTTGCGGGCCTCAAGGTCGCTGGCGAATGCCTCAACCTCGCTATAAGGCACGCCGTCCTCACCAATGGCGCGGGACACCTCACGAAATCCAAACTCCATGTTCCCCCACTGCTGGGCGATGGCCTCGGCAGCGCGGATGCTTGGCCCCACAATGTCAGACCCACCGCGGGCAAACTGGTATTGCGATTTCTCGGCCAGGGCGGGGCGGGTAAAGGCGTTGAGAATCTTGTCTGTGTTGGCCACCACGTCGCGCGGAAACCGTTGGGCCATCAGGTATTTGGTCTGCATTTCGGCCAGTTCGCGGGACTGCGACTGACGGGCTCCAGCCGTCTCAACGACTGCGGAAGTTTTCGAGCCAAAGGGGTTAGCTACAAGGTTGTTCATGGTTACTCCGTGATTGCCCAACGGGGCAAGTTGATAATTTCGATGCTCTGGCTGTAGCCTGGCCAAACGCCGGACTTGCGGCACTCGGCATAGGTGTTTAGGTTCTGGCGGTATTCGCGGCGACCCTGATCTTTGCCCTGCTCGTCCAGCATCAGGGCGCAAGCTGCATAAGGCCATTCAGATTCCACGGCGACAAAAACGAAGGCCAGCACGTCGCGGCCTGAAGCCAAGCTGTAGCCGTCGCTGTAGTAACTGTCCTGAACGTGATACCGTTTTCTGGCGATCTGTCGGCCAAACTCGGAAGGGCTTGCATCGCCGCAGGTTTTGACGTCCAACAGAATGACGCCGTTGTCACCGCATTCATGCGCCCAATCGGGGCGACAGCGGCATAGTTCGCCGGTCACCGGGTCCAGCCAATAGGCCGACATTTCGGCGCGGCCACAGTCAAGGGCTTGCGAGATTTCAGGCAGCTTGCGGATGCTGTCGGCTTGGCGCATCGCGGTTTCGTACTGATCTGACGTGATGACGGTCGCGCCGTTGGTATCTGCGTTCCACTTGCGCCACCACTCCATGGCCTTGACGCTTTCGGCACCGGGGCTCTTGGCGTTCCATTGCGCCTCACTTGGGCGGCGGGGCGCATCGGCGGGGACCGTGCGGTAGCGCAGCTTGAACTCATCAGGCTCCAGCACGGCGCAATGCGCCAGCGTGCCCTCCAGTTGCCCGGCGCGTGATCCAGCGGGTGGCCTTTGTGGGTCAAGGTGGCGGGCGTAGTAAATGGCCGGGTTGGCGGCAATGCTGTCCAGGCCGGATTTACTGATGCCGGGGCCAGAGTGATAGGCATCAATGTCAATGCCGTGGTGAATGCCTGGCGCAGTGGCCACCAATGCCGCCCCCTCGGATTGCGTAACTGCGTTCATGAATTCCTCACTTGTTAAAAAAGAACCCGCCCGGCCCAAAGGTCAGGACGATGGTGATGACGACAGCCAGGCACAGCACAGCCATGCAAGCCGCTGCGGCCTTGGTCTGGCCGTCGCACAGCGCTGTTTTGCAAAACGCTTTCCAGCGCTTGTGTCCGTCTTCGCGGTGCCACTTGTAGAGCATGCGCATGTCTGCCGCCAGCTGGCCGAGGTGGCGCATCAAAGCCATTGCCAAACCCTCCCAAAGATGCGCTGCAGCAGCGACTGGGGCAGCAGGGTGCGCGGCTCAAGCAAAGCGGCCTGCACCTTGATTGCGTCACCCTGAACGCGGCTTGCTGGCGGGATGTAGGCGCGGCCAATTTGCAGGCCTGTGCTGGTGGTGTGGCAGGGGTTCATTCCACCACCTCCACGGTGACTTTGCCTGTCTCCCCGTTGGTGGTGGCCTTGATGTAGACGCTAAACTCGCGCCAGTTACTTTTTACTTCTTCTAGTGAGCCAAACCCCGCGCATGGCGTATAGGCGACGTACCGCACCACATCCGGCCTGGGCTCGGGCTTGACGCGGGTCGGCATCCCCATTGAGATCCTGACAAGCGCGGCTTCATGGGTGCAGTCAATCCATTCATTCCAATCCTTGCGTTGCATCTGTTTACCGTCTGCAACAGCCCGTAAGAGATCAGCGTCTTTGTGTGGTGTGTTCATGCCATGCTCCAGAAAATGAGAAGTGATGCGACCACCTGAGCGATGTAAATCAATCGCGCACGGTCAGCTTTGCGGCTTGCGGGGTTGTGGCGGCCTTGGTAGTCATTGGTCATAGAACCGCCCTTCTTGGCGCTCGTGCTCGCGCTCCATG
>ERZ724508.1978-NODE-1978-length-11287-cov-6.160791_pt1 | contig 11287 bp, 9 predicted proteins | sample MGYA00376041_ERZ724508 | MGnify/ENA primary metagenome ERZ724508 (study PRJEB28724, sample SAMN07190887) | wastewater metagenome | isolation source: effluent of sewage treatment plant in Hong Hong | place: USA: Christiansburg, Virginia | collected 2016-03-01 ... | reverse complement strand
GTTTTCATCATAAACATTTCACTAAGATTTTTATCTTCTTGAATTTTGATTAACTTTTTATAATATTTAGTATAGTAATTTTATAAAGATTAATTTAAAAATGAACATTATATATACTCAATCAATAGTATTCTGAATCATCATTCTACAATTTTTTATTGACGTTCTTTTTAGGTTTTTCATTATCTCCAGATCCTGCAGATCCTGTTGATTTTTTTATCCTTGAAATCTCACTTTATCTGTGTTTTGATATCACACTGCTTCCTGTTGATTTTTTCAATTGCTTTGAGTTGGAGGGAGTTTGATTTATATTGTCTTCATTCATCTTTTAATCATCTTGGAAATTTTCATACCCATCATTCTCTTTGATGTTAAACTCACTCTCAAATTCTTCTTGGTTTTAATGCTCTTTAACTACGTTCATAAAAACATCTTCAAGAGAACTATTAGTGATTGCAACATCGACAACCTCCAGTTATTTTTATATCTTTTGAACCTTTTAAAATATTTATGAAACTTTGAATTCAGGAAGAACTTTAAAGATCAAATATCCATTGTACCTTTTTAACAGAACAGAACCTGGGAAGTTTAGAGTCATGAAATTTAAGATTTTAGAAACTCTCTTGTTAGTTTTTTAATTTTTCTATTGCTACTGAGTTTAAATAAAACTATTTATTGATCTCTTAAGGTCTTACTGTTCTAGGGCTTCTCCTAACTCATTATCCATATCTTCAATTCTGTCACCCTGAGCAAGGACTCCAATAGAATCACGATCAACTAATCTTCTTTCATCTTTTGTAACACTAATTGATACTCTGTATCCTCCACCATAAGTATTTTTCAAAGAAGATTGTGGAGCTACTGTCCTTAAGACTCCTTTTGTTATTATTCCAACTCTATTGCATAAAGCATCAGCTTCTTCCATCATATGTGTTGTAATAAATATGGCTCTATTTTTTTGACATTTGGCTAAAACTTCCCAGAGCTGTCTCCTATTCTAGGGATCTAAACCAGTTGAAGGCTCATCTAGGAATACAATTCTTGGGTCACCAACAAGACTAATCGCGACTGATAATCTTCTTCTCATACCACCAGATAGAGAAGAACTAGGGAAATTTTTGAATTAAGTGAGCTTGACTTATTAAATTGCTTTTCGAACCTTTTATTAAATTAGAGAAGAGGGTATCCCCTTGAGTCTAGCATAGAAATAAAGGTGCTCTATTACTGTTAATTGTGGCCAAAGCAAATCGAATTGTGGACATACACCCATTTGAAGTTGAGCTTTTTCAATGCTTTCTTTAATATCATAGCCACCGATCCATGCATTTCCGTAGTTAGGTTCAAACATCCCAGTTATCATTGATATTAATGTAGTTTTTCCTGCTCCATTAGGGCCTAGAAGTCCAAAAGTTTATTTAGGTCCCACTTTCAAATTAAAACTTTTGACAGCAGCATACATCTTTTTCATCCCCTCTTTATAATACAATTTTCTTAGATTGTTTATTACCAAAGGATTATCTTATATTATATTCTTTCCATTCAACACTTCATATCTTTCCTTTTTTGAAAAATCATCTTCGTCTTTTTTTCCAATGTACTTCTTTAACTAAAGGTCTTCATCGATTTAATTATCACTCAATTTGTTACCCTTCTTAAACAATTTTTTAAACATAGAAAAAGGGAATAACACATTTCTTGTGACTCCAAACTATTGTGGGATAATCTCGAATAGATAAGTACCTAAAAAGAAGAAAAATATAAAATTAGCATAGAGCAAAATAATTTCATGTTTCATTTCAGTAGGAATATTTTGAATACTTCCAAAACATTTGCCCTATGAACATCCTGAGAGGAGGATATAAATAATACGAGTAAATGAGAAAGGAGCGAAGAATCTAGCTCCCATTGGGAGTTAATTAGGATACTGATATACACCTATGCATAGAGTAGATCCTATCATAGAAGTCCAAATAGAAATCAGATATCCAATGATGTTTGCTGAGCGAGATTTGTTCAAGAAAGTTTGGAAAAAGACTGCCATTCCAATTTGAGCTAGTGTCCATCCAAGAAGGACAACAATAATAATGAGAGGGTCTGTCTAAGTAAAAAATCTCATGCCTGTGAGCAGCATTCCAAAAACTACAAAGATAGTATTCGTTAGTAAACCTAAGATGAGATTGAAAATAAAATATACAAACCAGTAACTGCTGATTTTCATTCCATTCATCTTCATCATTTGTATGAGCTTCTCCTATTTTTAAAGAACCACAGTATAAAGGTACACTGGGAATAACAGACTCAAAGAAACTGGGAATATTAAAATCGCAATAACACTTATTAATGTATCAATGAAACTTATTCCACTTTCATCTTGTGGCATAAAAAATATTCCTGACTCTAAAGTTTTGTCCAAACTATTTTTTAAAAAGGCTTAATTCAACCAATGAGTAATAGTTAACAATCCTGCATCAGGGGCAATTTTCGTATCTTTAAAATAATAGCCTCCTTCTTTGATGATACGATCGAAACTAATGGAAGTGAGCCCATTACTTCTATGAATATCTATTTATCTCAAGTCATTGACTTTTATATGACAAGCCAAATGAGTCGAATTTAGAAGAGTGATATTATAGACTCCATCAGGAATATAATCAAAACCTCCGTTTCTTCTCATTTCTGTGAAATTAAGCTCGTTCAACTATCTTAATCTACTTATAATCATATTATTAATCGAAGATTAATTGTAAGGGAGGAAGAAAGGGACTTCCAACTTTATAGTATCTGACAGATTCTTTGGATCTCTGTGATATGTTACAGTCGAGTTAAAAGAAGGTTTAATTGAACCCAGAATTCCTGACTTATTTCCCTACCCATCATTGACCCCAAACAATTGCTTATCACAGTTCTACTCACAGGCATAAGTCATCCATTGTAATTTATTCCTGTTTGAGATAGGATTTGCCTGATCGAATTGTTGGAAATTGCTAAATTTCAGAGGATAAAGCAAAGGTTAAAATACTGCACCTACTTTAATATTTTATTCTGCAACAGCCTTCATGAGATAGGTAAAAAGAATGCAGAGAATAGGAGTCAGTATCTGACAAAGATTTGTTCCCTTCTGCTTTGATTGCAATCGTAGGTTTTTTAAGAAGAGGGCTTTGAATTGCTGAGACTCCTTTTTATTATTCTTGTTGATGATCTATAGAGGCTCATCAGCCATAGAGCTACTATGTTCTGATTATTCCTTATCCTTCATGTAATATTTCTGATGAAAAATGAATATAAAAGTTTAATATATTTATGAGTCGATTAATCTTACATTTAATGAGAATTATAGATCTAGAAATATTAAATCTTATTTAATACGTTATGGCTTCTATTAATTTTTTATCAAATAGATTTTTGATATCCCTACCAACTTTTTATTATTATAATACGTATTATTTTGTAGATATCTCAAATTATTATATAAACTTGTTTAATTTTTATAAGCTATATTCAGGAAATGAAATAGTCATAATAGAAAGTGGAATCCATCATAAATAATCCTAAGCTGTACGTCTAGGCTTCTGCTGGGGTTTGGCCTAATGATTATAAATTTCGGGATTAGCTGTCCATGCCACTTACTTTAGCAATCCGCCCCATTGAACTTGATGATGATATCCATCCTGCATCTTTTTCTAGTAACAAAATCAATGACTATCGATGTCACTCATGTAAAGCATTTCTGAATAAGTACTGTACTATTCGATCCAAATGTACAATGATGGATATTTTTAGTTTAGTATGACTGTTCTATTTGTGGGTGCACAAATCGGCTATCTCATTAGATAGACTCACTTGCAGTTTAAATAGTATCTCCCGTATATTCATGCTTGTCAAGCAATCCTTTGTAAAAAATAAATTAACTTAGACATCGTGTAAACCAAAGCAAAACAAGAACTATTGTTTTTGTCATAGATTTAACAGAGTACGGCGTATAAACGCAAATAATTGTCAGGTACGTTGTACAGATTGTACGAGATTTTATGAAACAGATATAGGAATAATTAAAATAAAAAGAATAATAAAAAGGTAATAAAGAAGCATTTCAAATACAAACTTTAATATTTGGTTTTGATGATCGGATACATCAATATCGGATCATTTCAGACATTCTTCCACTCTAATAAAAATCAAAGAATAAAAATGAAGATGGATAAAATAACCGATAAGAAGGTTTCAATCCTAAATAAAACTTCTAAATCGAAAAGGTTGTCGATACTCACTTATCTAATTCTAATGAAGATTTGTTCATTTATGATCATCAAAATAACTATTATATATAATTACCCAAGCACAACGATCTTGTTTAGTCAATTTTATCTGATCTTCTCTCAACAACAAATAATTAAAATGCTGGTGAATATGGATTTGCTTCTAATGCTCTCCTACCTGCCCTATAAAGAGCATTACAGTATACAAAATGGTGTGTGGGGAAAATCTTTGTTATATCGGGTTATAGATCTTCAGAAAATTAGTTTGTGAATGAAATTTAGGAAGAGCCATAATAATTAAAATCTAACTTCAATGTGAACAAGTAGAAATGTTTGCCTGAAACCCTAGTTTATTTAGTAGAAAGAACTCAGATGTCTGTTAGTTTTTTTATCTACAACAATGCTTTCATTAATGTGATGCCCTTATTTTCAATCAGTAAGCTCACAAATGGCGAACTGAAGCTTTACAACTCGAATCAATTCGAGCAATTTTATTACTAGTTGCATTATGCTGTTTGCACAGAATCATTCTAGTTAGGCACATAATCCATTCTGAAGGTTAGGCATTCGAGTGGAGTTAAGCTTGTAAGCATTTTCGGTCAATTTCGGAACTATAAGGGAGGAAGTGATCAAATATAGCTACTCTCTTGCCCTGAAAATAGAATATATGTGTTCGAGTTTAGCATAGAAGGCAAAGTGCAGCAGCCCTATGTAAACATTCAATTCTCAATATTATGGACAGATGGAGAAGGAAACAGGATATTTAAGATATTAACATATTGCCAAAAACTATCAAATAATAGATAATAAATATTAGGCTCGATCAACTATGGAGTTTTTAATCAGTCATATCTTTGGGCCATCATCTACAATGTACTATTTCTCTTATATAGATGGATTTGAACACTAAAATAAAAACTCTCCAGCTAACTTTACAGGAGAGATGTCGCAAACACATCAAGGCCATATAAAAGTTTAGCTAAAATAAAGAAAATATAAAAAGAGCCACTCCTTACATCATGTTCACCTACTATTTGATGAGGCACTTTATAATGAATACAAGATACACTCAGAGTGTCCTTTATGATAAATCAATAGAAGCTAGGTCCAGGATAATAACAGGGGATATATCTGGAATACATACGATATGGCCTGCAGTCTACATTGTGGGAAATTCTTAAGATGAAATAAAAATTGTAGAGATGCGATATGAATAGATAAAGGATGCCAAACTAGCAGTAGTGGTGGACCAGGGCGATTACTGCTATGTGCATATTCTACCTCCCAAAATTAGAAAGCAAGTTAATAAAGATAAACTTAACTTGAATAAGAAGGTGTTTGATATCATAAATGAAAAACCTGAGCTCAAGAATCTCTCATAATTTTTGAAACAAATTAAATAAGAGAAGCAAATAGGATACTTATAAATCAATTTGATGGAAACATTGCAAGGAATATGCATTTTAGATTAAAAAGGGCCTTTAAGCTACGCAAATTTCATCAGTATGATCGCCTCATGATTGTTCTTTTATATTTAACTCATTTTTTATTTATTTTCTCATTTTTTTTACTTTAAAATTCTCCTCTCTGCTCTTTCTATTGACCAATCCATTTTAAATGAAACATTTTTTTTCTATTTCTTATAAAATCTTCTGTAAGAACATAATAAGCCAAATAATTTTATTATCAGATTGATGACAAGTGTGAGAGCTCAAACCTTCGAAGAAAAATAATCATATGAGGGTTTATTATCAGAAAAAGGTAAATTTAGGATAAGCCCCGTCAAAACTAGAGAGAGTATCGTAACTAGAAAATCTTTAAAGCCTTTTTCTTCTTCAATAATACAAGATAAAAAATTAATACCAACCAAACAAGATCTCATAAAGATAAACTCAAAACTTTAGCTAATTAAATCAAAAGTAATGAAATCAAAAGGAATTCCACGTTCAGATAGCAAAAAAACATTACAGAGTCAATTTATGTCTGGATAAAATCTGAATGATAGCGTAGATTTGTAAAGTGAAGATGAAGGGGAGAAGGAGAAGGGGACAGTCGCATACATGATCAGGAGTAAATTCGATGATAGGCCAGCTACTGTATTTTTCCACTACCCGAAATGCTGCGGAATATAGACTTCCTACCAAGATCGAGTTTACGTATTATAAAAGGCGAACTTAAAATACAAAATAGCTGGATCCTAATATCGATGTATAGTTAATTCTTTATAATTTAATGGATTTGTGAAAAGTGAAAGCTCGACTGATTGGAATATATTTTTCGATATTACGGGCATCAGTCAAAAAACTTTATAAATAATGAATCGATACCAAAAAATGAATCACTTTCCTGGGTGCTGGCAATTGGGCCGTAAAGATTATATGTATAAAAATCTAAACAAACAGAGGAGAGCACATCCCTAAGCTTATAACTTTGTCCCCACTACCTATATTTTTCCATTTGATTTCGAAAGATTCGAAATGATCAGATAGAATGCTGAAAAGAATACTTTATGGATCATGAAACCGACAAACTCAGCATGTGGAAGGGGCATAAAAATGATAAACAAAGAGAGTTCAATAAAAAATAAAAAAGATATTCTTGTGTCTGATTACATTGCGAACCCACACTTGATAAACAATTTTAAATATGATTTAAGAATTTATGTCCTTGTTACAAGCTATGATCCTCTAAGGATTTATATGTTTAAGGAAGGGCTCACCAGATTTGCTACATATTAGTACACGACAAAAGTAAAAGATATCTCCAAAAGATTTATTCATTTAACGAATTTTAGTGTAAATAAGCATTCAAAGAAATTCGTAAAGAATTCCAAAGTAGAAAAAGATGGATAAGGATCAAAATGGTCAATTACCGCTTTAAGAAAATTTTATGATGAAAACGGAATTGATACGAAGGCATTATTTGCAGGAATCAAAGATGTGATAATTAAAACTTGCATATCTGCATAGCCCGTCATGCTTGATATCCATTCTAAAACTCAAGAGAAAAAGAATTGTGGATTTTAACTCTATGGATTTGATATTCTTATTGATAATAAACTCAAGCCATGGCTCATGGAAGTGAATGTGTGCCCTTCTCTCAGCTCTTCGTCTCCGATGGATAGAAAAATTAAGCATATGCTTCTCACTGACACTCTTAATATCATTGGTTTAGAGTATATTAGTCAGAAAGCTTTGGAAAAGGATAAAAAGAAGGATAAATTAAAGGTATTGCAGAGACAGGATAAAAAATATTTCTCAAAAAATATCAACAACCTAGAGAATCTCAACTATAACAACTGCGTATAAATTCTCTCACCAGAAGATTGGCAAATGCTTTTTTAGACGACGTAGGAGCTGGACAGATGTGGAAATTACGAAAGAATATTTCCCCTGAAGTCAAATGTCGATACTTACAAAAACTTGTTCGAGTTCAACAGATATAACAACAACGTAATCTGGAAATCCTTAAAATCAGAGAACGATTTTTTAGACAGGCTTTATGATTGATAATAATATTAAAGTAATACTGAATAATTTCGAATTTTATTATAAACGCTATAAAAATAACACGTAATGGAATATATTAAAAAACAAGATGCTATATCTTGGGGAATCCTTGCTGCTATAATCGTCGTCACTTATCTTTTCTTTAGTGATGGAGAATTCTCCTTAATTTTTACCTTAGCAGGAACTGTTCAAGCTTTTGGTTTTGCACTTATTGTCATGAAGATCAGAAGGTCTCGTTCAGTCAGCGGGCTGTCTAGATAAACATTTATTTGTTATGCTATCATCTTCACAATCCGATCTATCATTTTCATCTTCTACAAAGTACGAATTGATTAAGTCAGGGATATTTACCTTTTGATTCATCAGGCGATACGATATTCAAGTTACAATAAGTACTAGCGACGGTGTTTTCTTTTTACATTCTTTATGCTATTTTCAGTCCTTTTAAAACCAGTTATAATCAAGACTTAGATCAAATTAAGTTCTACTACCTTGTCGCATTCGCAGCAGTTATGGCAATCTTATTCCATTCCAATCTCAACAGAACAGTAATCGCTGACTATGGATGGGCATTCACTCAATATCTAGAAACAATTGCAATTTTGCCTCAGTTTGTTCTATTCACGAAAAAAGTATGATATTTCCTTATTCAGGGCGGAGAGATCGAAACTTATACTTCTCATTTTGTCGCATCCCAAGCTATCTCAAGAGTTTTATCCATTATCTTTTGGATCTTCACGTACAGTGAGCTAAACTAACTAAATAGATAAAGATCGACTTCAATACTTCCTGAGTATGTGGGCTATTGGTTTATGCTCTCTCAGATTATTCACTTTTTTATAATGGCCGACTTCATGTATTATTGGGTAAAAGCAGTAAGAAGAGGAGAAGGCGTGGTACTCCCCACATATGTATGATCAAAAATCAGTTTATCTCATATTTAAAGATTTTTTATTTTTTCAATATAAACTGAATTCGATGTAATAATTTTTATTACTAATTGCAATACTCCATGAATGAAATCTCAACGCATAGATCAGTTATGACTTAAAGGCTATCTTTAGCTTCAATGAAGAAGTATTCTTGTATACTTGTCTCAGACAAAGTTAAACAGAATCAATTAAAATGGAAGTTTAATATAAGGAAGTCAAAATTAGCAAAAACTTGTGAATAAAATGTCTAGATGTATCTTAGAATCAGATCTCAAAAGTCAGGAATTTCGGAGATGATTCGTAAAAAATTTAGTATCCATCAGCTCAAAACGAGTAGGCCTCGGATTGAAAACCTAGAAAAGGAAAATAGTGAGTGGGAGGAAGAATAAAAAAATAGAAAATTATAGCCAAAAAAAGAATAGAAAAATTATGAAACCGTATTTACCTGCAAAAAGTATTCGATTAGAAAAATTCTATGAATCTGTTTGATTAAGATTGTGTTTATAATATAATTAGAGAGAAAAAAGTAATTAGAAATAAAAATATAAATTAAGAGAGTTATTAATTAAAGGCTAACATTTAGTTAATTATAAACTTATCCAATAATTCGAATTGCGCAAAAGCTCTTCAAAATGGAACCGAATGATTAAATTAAATCCTCTGATAAACATAGTTCTCATGAGTCTTAAGATAGAAAAAGGCCACGTCCAAGTTTATTTCCTTTGCGAAATTCCGCCAAACGTAAGAGCTCAGTCTCTGATAATCATAATATTTTTGATCCTCACTATTACTCCACTGTATAAACAAATGCATCAAATAACATGGATGAGTCTGATAGAATAGATTATAAGGATAATAAAAGCGATTCTTCATTTCAATATAGGACCCCAAGTATTCAAAGCGAATGTGAAAGTCCAAAAACATCAAGGTCCACCCCTAAATAATTTATTTTTGACACTCCTTTTGTTCCTTTTGTCCACCAATCTCTCACGAAGACTGTGTGGGAAAGTGAAGAAGTTATACCTGAAGAAAGAGATGATATCGAACGAAAGTAATCTCAAACTCAAAATGGAAAATTTATGCAAATTGTAGAGCAGGATTAGAATGAGAAATAAGAAATAGTCGACGAGAATAATACAGAGAATCAGGTGTATTAGTATGAAGAAAATAAGAATTTGAATATGGAGAGAAAATTCAACAGAGGCTAGCAAGACTCTCAATTTAAAATGAAATAATAAAATAATAGTTAACTTACTTAATTAAGTAATTCAAAAGAATTTCTGTCTTGTAATCCTATATCATTGACGATATGTCCAAATTAAAAATTTGATGAATAAATAAATATCTTAAGTAATAAAGAAACAATTCTGAAAGAGTAAAATGTAGACCAACGAATTGATCAAACAAATTAATAAAACAAAAAAGTATAATTTCATGCTGATATTCAACACGAAGTATTTGTATCTAAAGCTCCTATCTACTATGAACAATAGATACAAACAATTCAACGAAAAATGGGATTAAGTTCACCAAAACACTATCAAGTACCCACTGATAGATTAGTCCGAAAGCTAGGTTTTTCTTATCTAGAATCTATTAGTATTAGATCGAAGATTGAGGTGAAATCAAACAGCCAGCAGACTTTTCCAAAACTACTAAACAAAAGCGAAACAAGTAATATATTGATAGCTGGTATAGACAAAAAACAACAATCATGTCAGGTAGATAATCGTAAATTATAAATATCTAATCCTTTCTATAATCAAACTATGGGAGTAAGAAGAAAAAATGAAGGAGTTCAAATATCTTACCATGAAAAATTACAGCTTGTCAGTAGAAAATATGAATAGAAAATAGGATTCTTTAAATAATACAAAGATAATGATCAACAAACTATAGTTTAAGAAAAATAATTTGGACAGCAAACTGAATTAGTCTAAAAGAAATTAACAATCAAATAATAGGTTAATTTCTCAGTTTCACATAACTATGGCGAGCGTGTCGACGAAAAAATGGCTCAGCTTGAAAAATATATCAAAGATTTATATTAATCAAAATAAACTTAACTGCAAAATGCAAAAAACAAAAGATCAGTTGATCGGTAAATCAACACAGACTGCATAACTGAAAATTTGGTCCCAAGTAGTGCTAAAAAAATGAACAATTCATCAATTAAGAGCATCAGGAATTTTGGTTGCCAATACGATACGAAAGATGTTGGCTTGAGACCTTCATTAAAAAGAGTTTCCATTGCAGACACAAAAGTGATTTATGAGCTTGATTAAAGTAATTCCACTGAATCATGTTAGCTATTGTCAGAGAAAAATGGAAAGAAAAAGTCAAAAAAAAATGCAAATCGAGGACAAGTAAAATTATAATAGCAGAAATAGGACTCTGAATAATAAGAATAGTAGGCAGCAGTCCAAGCAAGTTAATAAAACAAGAAATCTAAAAGGAAAGCAAGTAAGACTCCAAGAAAGAAAAAATCAAAAAAATGATTAATTTTTTAGTATATCCTTTCGCGATTACATAAATGATATACTAAAAAATGATTAATTTTTTAGTATATCCTTTCGCGATTACATAAATG
>ERZ724508.1976-NODE-1976-length-11289-cov-5.408670_pt1 | contig 11289 bp, 8 predicted proteins | sample MGYA00376041_ERZ724508 | MGnify/ENA primary metagenome ERZ724508 (study PRJEB28724, sample SAMN07190887) | wastewater metagenome | isolation source: effluent of sewage treatment plant in Hong Hong | place: USA: Christiansburg, Virginia | collected 2016-03-01 ... | reverse complement strand
CTCTGACTATTCATAGATACACTCATACTCATTATTTGAGAATCTTCCAAAATTTTTCTTACTGTTAGTTGTAGGGATAACAGAAAAAGGATGATCTACTCTTTATTTGGAAAAACTTCGTCGAGGGGTTTATTATTTATAATCGGCCTATTCAGTCTGACGAACTTTCTGCTTAAGAACTGGAATATCTACTAATGCTATTTATTTTAATTCCTGCAGGAGGGAACGATAGATGTAAGTCTACTATTTTATGATGTTAATTTCGTTTTTTATCTCAACCCACCGAAATTTATAATTTTTAGCTTTCGTATATAGATTTTTAATTTTTTCTTCCCTTTGCTGCATGCCCCTCAACTTTTTTAGTAAATATTAGTTTTGCTGTTTTAAGTTCTAATTTTACTCCTATGTCAGCTGGACAATGCTTTAATATCGAGACAGTCGATCATGACATACTTTAATTGTTTATTTCTATGAATCTGCTTCGTTATTCGTTATTGATTAATCCTTTACATTTCCTGACAATTTCTTGGCATGTTTTTTATCAACGTATTTTATATGTGAACTGTTATTCTTGGGTTTATAATGAGCTTACTTATCGACACTGACACCCAGTGGAGAGTGATGACCCTTCCGATTTTTGCCGATGTGGGCTTATTCAGAGTATTCAGTATACTTTTTCGCAGAATTATAACTATCAAAGCTTTCTCGCCGATCATCATTATCACTTATATCTATGTGAAGGTTCATCATTGTCCGTATTTGCTTACTGGTATTCTTAGCATTGAGAAGGTGTTTAGAAGATCCTTCATCCATTGATTATAAATTTATAGAAATGCTTTAAAATAAATTAAATCAAAGGATGGTTTTATTAGCTACAGTATTTGAATCTTTCAATCTCGGATGAGAAGTTTGGATTTTGTAACACTCATCCTTTTTAGCTAATTTTGTTCATGAATTTTACAATTCACAAATATACCAAAATATTCTGACTTATTCTTCTCTTTCAACTTCATAAATATTTTAGAACAGTCTGTTCTGAAAATCTTTTTCTTCTAAAATAAAGTTCACTTCTCCTCATTATAATTTAATTTGTAAATAATTAGTAAATAGATTAGACAAAGTTAATTTTGATAATAAATCAATTCATGATCAAAAACATTGTTGGACTTACAAGAAAAAATATTTAACCTTTCAATGCTCTTAAGTATCTTTTTTCCAAAGAGAAACCAGCAAAACCATAAAAGGGTGGAGGTAAAAATGATAAAGGAGCACCTGCTGCCCCTCCCGTCGTTGTTGTACAGGAGCTCACTCCTGAATAGAAAATGAGATAATATTTAAGTCCGATACAAAATTCGTTGTCTGCCAAATAGCTACAGTAAAATTTGTTTTACCTAGAATAATGACTGAAAATTTTAAGGATTTAAGCGAAGACGAAAAGAAAATGCTAGACTCCTTCGCAGAACAAATTATTCAACTAAAAACTCCATCATTTCTCTGGTTCAATAAATGGGGAGGCCTTGGCACCTCAGATTCGTACTATTTTGCAAGCAATCCTCCAAGCGAACAAGAGCTTAGGTAACTTCCTGTCTATGTAGTCACTCAATCAATTTCTTAAAAAAATAGGATAATTGAATCTTTTTTGATTGTATTTATAGAATTATCAGGATTAGAATTTAAAATATTAGTAATGTAATTTAATATATTTGATGAGTGTGAAAGTAGGGGTCAGGGTAAGACCTTTTAATCAAAGAGAAAAAGATTTAAATTGTAAACTTTGCGTTGATATGATGGGACCTACAACAAGACTTTTTGACGCTGAAGACCCTTAAAGATTTCGTGATTTTACTTTTGATTATTCTTTTTGGTCTCACGACTAGTTTCATCCTGATGAAAAAGGCTATTTCGTGTAATAAAATATTAATATGAAGTGGGGATGGGGAAAAGTATGCTGATCAGCAACACGTTTTTGAGCAAGTTGGATTGTAAATTCTTTCCAATGCTTGGTAAGGATATCATTGTTGCCTCTTCGCCTATGGTCAAACTGGGGCTGGCAAGTCATATTCTATGGTTGGGTACGGAGCTAACAAGGTAAATTTAATTTGATGTAGGGTATTGTTCCCATTTCTTGTGAATAAATTTTTCGAAGAACCACCAGCAACTAAGATAAAAATAAATAATACGAAGTGAATGTTTCTATGCTCTAAATTTATAATGAAAAAGTACAGGATTTGTTAATTCCCATTAGTAAAAGATCTAAATAGGGTTACAAAATTAGGTAGCACAAAACTTTGGGTATTTATGTTGAAGGATTATCAAAACATTTCGTTGATACCTATGAATCTATAGAATAGAAAATGTAGTAAGGTAGCAAAAATAGATCTATCGCTGCTACATAGATGAATGCTAGTTCTAGTCGAGCCCATACTATTATTTCTATATAATTTAAACAAAAATAGGTTATTGAAGGGAAAAAAAGATAAAAGTTATCAGTCATCTATCTAGTCGACTTAGCTGGTAGTTAAAAAGTAGGAAAAACTGGAGCAACAGGGGATAGACTTAAATAAGCTGCAGGAATAAATAAATCATTGTCAGTTCTAGGTTTGGTTATCTCAACTTTAGCTGATAAAGCTATGGGAAAAGGTAAAGGAATTGTTGTTCCTTATAGAGATTCTTGCTTAACTCGTATTCTTCAAAATGCACTGGGTGGAAACTCAAAAACTTTAATGATTTGTGCTATCTCACCTGCAACTGATAACTATGAGGAGACTTTAGGTACCTTAAGATATGCTGATCAGGCTAAGAAGATTCAAAACAAGGCCGTTGTTAATGAAAGTTAAACTGATAAGATGATTAGAAATTTAACAGCATAAAAGGAAGAGCTCAGATAAAAGGTAGCTAGATTTGAAGAAATGTTTAAAAAGTTATCAATGGGTCTAGGCCTTGATCAAACTAAGCTAGAATAATTTAATGATGCAAAGTAACAATTAAGACTCAACACAATGATGATGAATGACATGACAATGACAAAAAAGTAAAAGTTAGAACAAGAACATGACATTCATGGGATCAGTGATATCCATAAAGTAGATACAAAGAAGCCTCATTTATCCAATTTAAATCAAGATCCTCAGTTGAGCAGGAAAATAAATTATAGTATTGATAAGTAGTTAACAAAAATAGGTAAACGTAATGCTGAGCCTAAAAATGACATTTAAATTGGAGGCATGGGTATTAGAAATTTACATGCAATTATTTCCAGAGATTAGGAAGGAAAAATTTTCATCGAGCCAGTCTGTTAAGGGGAGGACTCAGCTTGCTATTTAAATGGACATCCAATTCCTTCATAAAAAACTGAGCTGATGCACTATGATAGAGTAACTTTCGGTACAAATAATATGTTCATTGTTTTATTACCAGATGTTGAACCTCGAAATAAATAAGTGGACTTAAATACAATTGATTGGGACTATGCCCAAAACTAATTATATTTAAGAAAAGAGATTCAAGAAAAAGAACAAATGTAAGAAATGTAAAGGAAAATCAAATAGTAAACTGAATAAATTTTAAGAAAGAAACAGTTAGAACTAGAATAGTTACAGAAAAAGTTGAAGGAAAATGAATAGGAGAGAAAAAATATTGAGCAACAAAAATAATTGTAAAAATCATAGATATAAAAAAAGCTCAGAGAGGAATAGGCTGAGAGACTGAAGGCATAAATTGAGAAAGGAAAGAAGAAAATGCAAGACCGAGAGAGTCAGCAAAAGGAGAGGATTAAATAGAAGTATTACTTCTAGAAAAAACTATTAAAAACTTTACCAAAGTGCATATAACTAAACTTAATTGCTAAAGAGTTTAAAAGAAACATATCTATGAGTGTGAAAATGTTACTTCCCAATGAAAAATAAGACGATGAAGACCAAGATATCGATTTAAAAAGAAGAAGCATAAAAATAAAAGTAATCAATCGAGAAGTCGGATATTCTTATTGGTGGGACGTTGAAAAACTTGAAAACAGATACTATATCATTAAGGATATGTCATAGACCTATTTTGAAACTGGAATTATCCCCGAATTAACCTAGAAATAAGACCCATTATGGGATCCACCAGAACATATGTTGATCGGAAGAGCTTTCCTTACAACTAAAGCTCTCTCCTATTTATTTGACAATGAGACTACTCTATCAATAATTGGTGAATAAGATCATTGTGGTTAAATTACAGTGAATATGATCCCCACAGATGAAACAGGGTAAAGAAATTTATGTTAAGAAATGGATGAATAGTAAGTTGAGTTTGAGCCTGAGTAACTGATGGACAAGCCATTTTATTATAATGTAGTTATTTAATCAGCGACCATTCCTGACAACTATTCTAATATTTATGTAGAATATGCAGTAAAAAGAGATTAGAAAAAATCAGAGAGCTTCCGCACTCAATAAGTACGATTGGAATTATTTAGATAACATAAAAAACTAGGCATCCGATATTTAAATATAAACAGCTCCACAAATTTGATAAAATTAACGATATCCTTTTAAATTATCTCAGTACTGCCAGAGTAACTCTTTTTATAATTTAGATTGTGTTTAAAATATATGCCTATGAAACGGTTAACCTTGAAAAAAAGGAGCACACAGAGTCACCTTCCAAAGAAATGCAACCAAAGGTCGAAATGAAGCCAATTTCAGTTATCCCAACAACTACACAAAAACCTGCTCAAACAGTTAAAACAACAACTCAACCAGCCACAAAAACAGGAAAAATATAGACTCCAGCCCTGATTACTCAGGCTCAAAAGTCTGCAGGTAAGACAGGCCAGACATGTCAGACAGGCCAGGCAAATAACTTGGCTCCCCCTGCAAACAAAAAACAGAAAAACAAAGAGAAATAGGATTGCGTGATATTTTGAAGACATATAAATTATATTAATATTTACATAGATAATAAATTATTAAATATCAGTGATGGCCAATTTGTTCATAGAGCATTTTCTTTTCATTTATAAGCTATTCAATTATTATCTTCCGTTTTCCAAGCTCCTTATCCATGACCTTTTGAAGATTCATGTTTTAGTCTTGCAGAAGCTGAATTTGAGTTTTGTAAGCCTCAATTTATCTATTACTTTATCTGTTTCTCCTATTACTTTATTCCAGATAGCTTCTGCTGACCTTATTGACCTCATGGTGAACTTTTTTGTTTTCCCTTTCAGTCATTTCGTACTTTTGCATCCATAAACTTATTTCCTGAACTTGACACTTAATTTTCTACTCATATCCGACTATTTGGCATCTCATTTAAGTGATCAATTTGACATGCTATTCGCTCTGAGTAAAATTGTTTGATCTAATACTGTTAATTTAGTTTTCTAATTCAGTATTCTTATGCAATAAAGAACAGTTCTACTTCTAGTAGCTAGAAAGTGTCAGCTTTAATTTTTGACATTGATCAATGGCCTCACGAAGCTGAAGATAGTTTTGATTGTACTGCTGTGAAATCTACTAGATTTGCTGACTCAACTTTACGTTATATTCTTTCATTTTCTTTATTTCTTCGTTTTATGCTGATTACTTGTACTTTAGTATATTTTTAAGTTCCTGCTATTTCAGATTAATTATGTCATAGTTTTGGAGTATAATACTGTCTTTCTGCAGGATTTGTTTCTGAGCTTCCTCTAACTTCATTCCTAAATGTTGCTCGCGCTATATTTGCGCATTCATCTCCTTTTGGTGCTTTATCTTTTCAGTTTACATGAAAATATTGATGCTCTATTCGTATTTTCTTGACAGTTATTCAACATTCTTCGCATGCTCTGTTTTGTTTTTGCTAATATTGAGCTATTGCTGCTCTTTAATTCGAATAATTTCATTTGCTAGTGTTGATATCTTAACCTAAAGTTATTTCCCTATACATTAATATTATCTCAGTCTCATATTTGCACTATTCAGCATCATGTCTTTGTTAGCGATCTATGATTTGAGTTTTTGCTTCTAATTTGTTAAATCTTCTTTTTACCTACTTGCTCTTGTCTCCAATTAGACTCTCTTTGTGGATATTTATTCCTCTAATTGTGAGTTCCTCTTCAGTAAGTCAGTGTTTCTGTTGATTTGATCAGTCAGATGCCTCTGTACATCGTATAATTTCTTTGAGTTTTCTATAGTTTATCTAAAGCAATCTTCATACTTATTTTTGAAATATTTGACCTCTTCCTCTAACTTCAATAGGTTTTCTTTGGTTAAATATTCCTGATTTTCTAATTTTCTGTCAGCTTACATAATGGTGTTGCTACAATCCTGTATCTTCTATTTGTATTCCTGCACAATTATTTTTATTTCTCTCAGTTATGCATTTGTGTTGCTAATTATCTTCTATTTCCTGCAAATCTCTCCTGCTTGATTCTCAATTTCTAAACTTTGTTCTTTCATTCTTTTCTATATTTAATCGATTCTTCTTAAATATGTCAATTATTTATCTTAAATGCTACTAGAACACTAATTTATTTTACTTTTTAGCTGTCTGATCTACTCTTTTAATTGATAATTCATAGTCTATAGATCAGATATAGCTTTTGATTTTAAATTTAGTTCACAGATATAGTTAGTCTTCTCTGATTATTTTTGTTACAGAATCCTATTTTTCTCACATATTTCCTGTTACTTCATCCTCAATTCTGACTATTTAATCATTAATTAAGTTTCATAGGCTCTCAATCTATGAAGACTATTTTCCAGTTCCTAATTCAACTTAATTAATTTAGATTAAAGTTATTCTGCTTATTTTACTCTTTATTTGAGTAATGAACTCAAAATTTAATAATCTTGACTCTTTTACGCAATCGAATTCTTCAAATATTAATTTTATTTAATTTTTTCTTTAAGTAGCTGATTCAATTGCTAGATTTCTTGAGTCTTTTATTTTATTCTTAACTCATTTAATTCGATCTGCTCATTTTTCTTTTTCAGAATATCATTTTGCTGGAGTACATCTATTGAAAAATCTGTATTCTTGGCTTTTAATAAAGATATGCTCATGCTGTTTTCTTCATTTAACTTATTAAGCGATTATAACTTAACCATCATCTAATTTTATTTAATTGACCATCTTCTGCTCATTTCCTCATATTATTTTGATTTTTTGCACAGATTTTAGGAGTTTTATTTCAACATAAAACTAAGATTCGTTTATAGTTCTCTTATACTTTATTTCATATTTGAAACTTACTTTTATTTTCTATCAATTTCAGCTTTTAATTCGTTTATTTCTATTTATTTTTGTATTTGACTCTATTAAAACCTTTTTTATGTCTTCTATCTCAATGACTACATTTATTAACATTTCTATGCATGGCTTATTCTCAATTTTTAGAACTACTCCTTATTTTTCTCAATTTATTGGTACAGAATGGAGATTTGATGTTTGAGTTAGCAGGCTTCATTAGTTTGGCTTGATATTTTAATTGTTAAACTGTTAATCTCAGCATTTTTTTCTTCGATTTTATTTTCCATGACCGAAAGCTGTTCTAATCTCACACATCGATCTTCTATTTAGTTAATAGCCATTTTGGTTTCAAGTTGATTCAAATTCCTGTCAGATTTTTGATAATCTTACAGTCTTGATATTCTTGTCCTCCATTTCTCTGTCTGTTAGCCTAATATCTTTTTCTATTCTTCTAACATTTTCTTAATATTTTTATTTTCAATCTCCAACTCCTAAATATTCATTTTTAAATCATCATTTTACTTCTGTGCTCTATAATATTTAATTTGTGCTTAGTTGTAATCGCCTTGTACTTCATTATATCGAACAATGTAATCGTTTATTTTCTTCTCAAAGTTACGGCATCTTTATTCCAGGCTATTTTTTTGCAATTAAAATTACTTCGTCAGCTTGGCTTGCTCTTTCATGACAGATAGCTAATTTTTTAAATCAGTCATGGCTCTTTGATCGGGAATTTTACTCAGGTATTATTATTTGAGGCTTGTTATTTTAATTGTGAGTTATTAATTCTCTCTGAGATGCTGATTATTCTTTTTCTGCAAAACTTATCTTTCCATTTCCAAATTATCTATTTTTGTTTTTAATTGCCTGACTCCGACTCTTAAAATCTCTAATTATTTGATATTTTCTTAATTTTCTTTTTCCTGCTTCTTCAAACATTGAAAATCTTCAATTTTTTTATTCTCAAACTCTATCTTTGAAGTCTATAGATCTTTTCTAACTCGATCAAGGGATACTTTTAAATTTTCTATATGTTTTTATTTATTTCTGATCAAAATATTCCTCTAATCTAATATTTTGGACATTCCTGCATAGTTTACAATCTTATTTTATTTCGATTTATCACAACATTCTCTAGTTCTAACTTATTGCTATTTCATTTGAGTTATCACCTTTTTCTTGGTTGAGTTACCCTAAAGTTGTTATTTTCTTTGGTTTAATGGATCTACAATATGAATATTTTGAATTTCAACCAAATACTGATTTTTAAACAATGAAGAATCTCTTAAGTTTTATGAGTTTGAGACTTAACTTAATGAACTATTATTTTGTGATTTTTGTGATTTCTTTTTTGACACTGACATAGAAAACTATTCGTTAATTATAATTTTACTCTACCTTTAAAATATTAAAATATTTAACTTTTCCAGATCTAATTTAAGAATTTTATCACAATAATTTTAGACAATAAATAATTTCTCAAACATGAGATTGTATAATAAATCAACTACACTTTGAGATAAATTCACCAATTTTAAGTCTCATACTATTAGATTAGGACGTATAGTGTAATGGTTATCACACCGGACTTTGAATCCGTTAATCTGAGTTCAATTCTCAGTATGTCCTTTTTTCTTGAATTAAAATTTTGAAAAAGAAAAGAAAGGAAATTAATATTCTTTTATTATTTCAATTTTAAATTAAAAATACTTAATAAAGGCAGCTTTTGTGGAAAATGGTGAAGATAAAAATTTTAAACAGTAGTAAAACATCATAAATTATCAATCAACTCCTTCTTTTGATATTCCTGTAGATTGTTCTGAAAAATGATTGAGACTAGACTGTTAGTTCGTGATATCTGTCTGATTAGCAAGCCTTTTTATTAATTCTTCATATTCTTATCTTTATTAAACTGCTTGAATCGCTTTAATACTTAAATCAGGATCGTTGAGTTAATATTGGCCTATGACTAAAATCTATTAATAAAGTCCTTTCCAAATGACGAATACATAATTCTCTTGTGAATCATTTAGCCCGAGCTGATCAATTAGCTCTTTCAGCTTAATTGCCACTTAGTTTTTGGAAGGTAGCGATATCTTAATAGGAATTATCTGAGCTCTTTTATTGATCAAAGAATTTATCTGCTGATTATTGTTTAATGATTCTAGGCTCTTTCTTATCAAACTATCGTTATATGTTATTATCAGATTGACTTTACTGCGCTAGATTGCCTAGATAATCGTATTTGTACCTCTGCTAGACTGAGCTGACAAAGTGGGAGATTCTATAATTCGCTTTTTAGAGATCGAGGTACACTCTTGATAAAAGTTTCGTAGGGAGTAGAACTTCCTCGTATGCATGTAGGAACTTTATTATAAATAAAATATACTAATTATATTCCAAGCATTAGTGAGTGTTATGTTTATTTTTTTGATCCATTTCTAGAAGCATATTATCTTAGTACTAGAGCTCTCCATCGATTTCTTCTTCAAGTACTTTTCATATTTCGTTGCCATAGCCCTAGCTTTATTTTTATTGTGGGATGGCACTTATTTCTAACTAGAGATCGAATTCATTGGATAAAATTAATAATATTCTCAATTGATATCCACATATGATAAAAATAGTATAAATAATCAACTCTAAATTTGGTTATCTTCTGCTGAAACCCTACGAACTTTATTCAATGAGAAATCCCTAGGAGAATAACCATATTTTTTCATATGCCTAAAATGTTTATGGATGGCTAAACCTATCAGCCAAACAAAGTAGATGAACAGGAAAGGCCAATACACAGGTATTTGGAATATGTATGATAATGTGAAAAACCAACTTGAAATTAATGTCAATGTTATATTCTTCCAGAGAGTGAATTCAGTAATCGAGCGAAGTAGTGGTCTATCCTCTGCTGATTGGTAAGGTTAAAAAATATTGTTGTGAATTTCTTCAGATTATTAAAAAGTAGGGAGCGGGGCTTCAAAGATATCTTCGTCTGGATCAGGGAGCCCTGAGGGTGTAAAAAATTGAACTAAAAGATAAAGAATATAGAGCCCCCAAAAAAACATAATAGCTAGAAAATCATAGACTAGGATCCGGTACAATACGTAGAGAGTGAGTACGATCACAAATGCCCAACGCTATTTCTTATAAGGTACACTACGATCTAGAAGACGCTGAGCTACTTTATTTGCAGTTTTGATGTGGTTCATATGATAAATATTACAAAATAATAAAATCTGAACTGTTCATTAATTTATAATCGAAATAATCATTCTGTTTTATTGAAGGTTTTTTTGATTAGGAAATCAAATAATTTATTTTCTTTATCACTTTTGAATCAATTTATATAAAATTATCATTTAAATTCGTATAATCTTTTTGTTATGATTGCATCTGAGTATACAATCGAAGACTCCTATGTTGACAGTCAAAATTATGCAATGGTTTCAGCTCAGTCGAAAAGGAGGAATATTATATACGACAATTATCTAGAATTATTGGAGAAAATATTTGCAGTCTATAAGTAATTCTATGAAGAAACTCAAGAGATATTCAAAGCCAAAATTCATGAAAAGAGTATCTACGTCTAGGAGGTGAGGAACTTCTTAAGAAAATTTGGATAGATCGTTAGAGAGACTTCAGTCTATCAGATCGATACAATCACATAAATTCGAGTAAATCGAGATGATGGTGTCAATAGAGTGACTGCATAAATTTTGTCCAAAGTTCAGGGTTATTCGAAATCCCAGTTAGCTTATCGAGGTAAAATTTTATAGATTTCAAAAAAGAAAGAATAAATATTAAATCAATACGTAAATTTAAAAAGTTAGCTGACTTAAGCATCGTCCTATTACAACAAACATACAAAATCCAAAGTAAAATCAATTACATAAAAAATCGGAGAAATTGTAGAACTATAAAAATCAATAGAATCAAGTAAGCAATCGATAAGTGCAAACGGTTAATAATTTGAAGAATACTTGATCATGTTCAGGAAAAAATTACTACAAAACAAATATAACACGCTGAATCGAACGAAGTATCGTAATCAGCGTTATCTAATCTGTTGTA
>ERZ724508.1975-NODE-1975-length-11290-cov-6.190921_pt1 | contig 11290 bp, 14 predicted proteins | sample MGYA00376041_ERZ724508 | MGnify/ENA primary metagenome ERZ724508 (study PRJEB28724, sample SAMN07190887) | wastewater metagenome | isolation source: effluent of sewage treatment plant in Hong Hong | place: USA: Christiansburg, Virginia | collected 2016-03-01 ... | reverse complement strand
AGGAAGGGACCCTAATAAAGTGCTTGCAAAGCCACCGCCGGTTAGTGCGTACCCATCAGAACCCTTACACGCATGAAACCAAACAGTTATCGGTGGATGCCCAGAGAGACGTTATGTTGATCTGTGAGCGCATGTTGCTGGAGACACGAGGAAGCTACAAACTGCACCAAAATCCAATAGTATGCAAAACGTCATTCAACTCTATGCTCAGTATGGCGAGGTAGGTGATATCGCCATCCCATCAGAGCAAGAAGATCGAGATCATCGCTTCCTACTTAGCCTTTTCCTGCGAGTAATCGATTGCATGTGTGCAAGAATAGTCTCTGAAGCATATCGACCAGGTGGTGTAGTACGTGCTAGGGCTGATCGACCAGGACCTAAGTGCGTTCATGAAACGAATTAAACTCGAACTTGTGACGAACTTCTGTTGCAGAAACAGCCTTCTCTTTCTCAAACAAAACAGTGGGAAGTGCTATTCACTGTTCATGAGGTACTTCGACCATCAACCAGCCAAGCTTCCCTTGTACAAGCGCAACAAAGAGATAGTCGAGGCGTTTTCGAAGTTCCTATCCCAGTATGTACGGACGATGAGAGACAGCACTCATCGAAGAAAGATATGTGAGGAGTTAGCCGAGTCGCCTGCCTTTCCGTAGCTATCATTGACATTGAAGCACTTCATCATGAAGGAAACTGGACTGCAGCATTCATCAACGGTAGCATACCCAAGGGAGATGAGTAGGCGTAGCCATCACAGTATAACCTCGAAGCCGTCCTTTAGGAGCACTCCAAAGAAGTAGAGCTTTAGTCTGAGCAGCAGCAGAAACCCACATTCATCGTTCCGAAACAGCAACAGAAAATCGACTCTTTCCGGCAAGATGAAGACTGGTCCTGGTAAAAGATTGAGCTGTCAACCTGACCTACTGCGTACTATAGAATTCCAGAAGTTCTACAGCAACGAGAACAGTTTCAAATGCTAAATCAACGAAGAACAGTTCAGTGGTGATGAGTCAGAAGTTACGGAGGGCGACAATACACCTCTCAACAAGAGTCGACTACAAATCGGTAATGGCGAGATGGCCAGTAGCTATCGCATCGTTAATCTTGATGGTTTCTATCAGTTGCTCAAGATTAATGGGAAGACTCGGCTGGTGGGAGTTCAGGATATTAAATTCTGTGGGCAGCATGATCTGACAGCAGAGCTGATCTTCCGGCTGGGTATTGGGTCAATCAACACCAACTGTAGGATAGTTCTGCAGAAGGACGATCCAATCGTAGGGCGACGGTACAAGCACTAGGACATTAGGTATGGACTTGCCGACAGAATCCGTACTAATCTGGTGATTAAGCGCAGTCTCTTGGGTCGATCGGTGAGGTTTCTCAGCAAGTACAACGACGACTCCAACATATCGAAGATTAAAGCAACAATACTGTGGCTTCAGTTGAGTCGCCGATACAATACCTATTTCTTTGAGTGTCTCACTTACTCACGTGAGTCTAGAGAATGCCGAAAGGGTTTGCATGACACAACGATGACAGACTGCTTTGAGGAGGTAACAACCATCCAGAATCGAATCAGGTCAAAGGAAGATATTGGCAAGTTGGCTTAGGACACCCTGATTGAGTGCGATTCAGCAGAGAACCCCTCGGACCCACTCAAGAGGTGTCTATTGAGCGAACGTGGGGAGTAGTACAATATGTAGAAAATGAACTGCAGTAATCGCATGACCCGCTACCAGGATACCTTCACTCATGAAATGTCGAGTAAACTCCGAACGAAGGCATCATCAAGAAAGCAGATTCTAACCAAACCACTAGCTTTGATTCAAACCAAAAGAAACGAGTATCTTCAAACCGAATGCTTAACAATTCTACGGCAGCGTTATGGCATAAACCTGCAGATCAACCAACAGACCAAGTTCAATATCGACGGTGAGTGCTGCCAAGCTAAACTGGTGGCACTTGAGCTCAGCGAAGTGGATGGGGTGCACATCATCCTGGAAGTGCTTGTGCTTCGGCGAAGAACCAAGAAGTTTATTATGGTTGTCCAAGAAGAGGACTTGGCAGCTCTGCAGGAGAGCAACTCCGTATCCGAGCGGCTCGATCCAACTGGAATATGTCCTCTCCTGGCGCCTCTAACCTTTAAACGCACCGAAACCTACTCGAAACTAACTCTCAGGAACGCTGACGAAACCGAATGTATCATTGATAGGTTCACAACTAAATCCCTTGAGGGGGACTATGTGATTGCCTGCCTATCCTACCACAGATGCTTCAACACCTTCTCGATAAAGCTCTACCGCCCTGCAACAAGGATCACCACCATATGTACACTCTCCTTAGAAGACATCATCGCCGACTTCGAGCTGTTCATCGAGCCGATATTCTCGTTTGAGCACCTTAGACTGTTTCCAGGCATCCTCAAGGAAGTCAGGGAAGGGCTTGAAATCGGGGATACAGTGTCAATCTTTGGCAAAGAATTGGAAACAAGGATATTGTTAGCAAGCAGCACGTTCAGAAATTAGCACGGAAAGTTTAACAGATCAGTCTATCTGAAGGAACTACTTCCAGCGGCTCCGCTCACAGACCTTGAGAACAAATCTTTGTTGATTAAAGATGTTGGAATGCAGGTATTGTTGCACGATCAGACTACTGAATTGATGCTGTTCAAAGCACTTCCCGTATACTACCAGGAGAACCTCAATAGACTGCTAAATCCAATAAAACCATAACCCATGGATATGGACTACTACAGATTCTGTATGGCTGACCTTCGTCGGTTGGCTCGTTCCTACCAACATCCGCAATCCCGGCTCAGAACGTGCTTCTATATGTTTGTCAATAGCAAGCTGCACAAGTTCAGCTACAACGAGGACGAAGTGAAGGTGGAACGGTACCCCAGTCAATAAGTTTGTCGCTTGGAGGTCGAATCCGCCACCAACAAGCTTCCTTTCTTCAACGAGGTCTTGAGCAAGCTCAAGGGTTACCCACAGAGACGGAGATTGATTCAAAGCCTGAACGTGGCGTACCCTGCGCTATACCTTTCGAGATGATATACTTCCAATGTATAGACAGTCAAAGCACTTCGATCTCCCATACAGGAACTTTGAGTACTTTCTACAGCAGCACTCTTCGTAGCCCATTTTCCTTGAGTATTTCATCAAACTCTGCTTCGGTTGTCAATGAGCGGCATTGCAGTGCAACTACTATCCGCAGCTTCTTGTGATGCTCTCTCCAGAGTTCGTTAGCCATGTATCGAATGCATTCACACAACGGCCGCATACTTGATGGCCAGAACATAATGTCTGCACCGATGATGATGTCCAACTCTGCACAGTACTGGCTGTAGAACTATCGATAGTCCTTCCAGTCGAATTTGGCTGCTTTCACACGCTGGTCCCGAGGTGGCTTCACAGCTAAAGCGTTTAGTGATAGCAACTCAACAACGACATCATTCCCATCAGTCACTATGACGTTCTTGCTGTAATGGCTACACACTATCCCGGAGAGACCTGCACCTGCTCCTAACTCCAGTACCGTCTTCTCAGCGAACTGTTCAGCATGATCCATGATGTACATAGCAAGTGCTTCACTCGCTGGCCAGACAATCTGCCCTGTCAGATCGAAGTCGGTGGTTGCCGAGTTGCAATGCTTAATCGTCTCCGTGAGTCCCTTATAGCTGAAGGTGTATTCCAGGTATTCGCGAGAGACAAACAAGTTGCTTTAGAAATTGTTCTCCATTATATTCAACTATTGGAGTGACCATTACGAAATGTTTTGGATAGATGATGATGCCCAAACTGAATAACTAATCATCTAAGGACGACACGAAGAAGCTCGATGACAATCGAGGAAGACTTTTGAGACCGAATGATTAATAGTATTATAGCATATATTGGATTCTTGAACGAAGTCATCAGTTTTTTGGTGGAGTCCTTCCGATTTTTCTCACACCTGTTCCGTATTGCTCCATTGCTCGCCCCATTTCAGCTTTAAAACCTTAAGTGTTTCCATTTAGTAACTTCCCGTATGCAACTCCTTAGTGGTATACTCCATGAATGAAACCTCTTGCTCCGCTTTCATATTTTCGGTCACCCTCCCATCCCATGTACGCATCCAGCTGATTGCTTTTTTCTCTCCAATAGCTGTTGTTCGACACACCTTTCTCGTCCATGATAAATGTATTATAAACTCATAAATGGTTCAGACCAATGTGAATTTCGAAGGGAATGCCCTCCTTCGGAACTGATAGCATCACACGCCAAGGTACTGTTGGTGTTTTTTGTTCCATTGGAACCCTCCGAATTCGGAGTAGATCCTATGTCTACTTGATCGTGTTTTATATCATTAACGATCCGGATGATATAGGAGACAGTAAGCATATCACTTGAAAAGTGGGTTGTCGAAGGAGAAGCTGATTTCCATGGAGTCGTCTCGCAGCACCTACTTAATCTCTTCTTCGAGGTCGCGTAAAGCTCGGCGACTTTCCATCTACGAGGGCTGTTTGGTTGAGGGAAGCTTAATACTGGACTCCGAGAGGTAGTTGGCAATGTTGTGGGTATATGGTGGGTTAATTAGATCAATTCCAGAGGAGTGCCATTTTCCAATGATAAGATTAACAAGCTTTGATCGAAGAGTGAGGTTATTCTCCAGCACTCCGTTGTAAGAGAGCATTGTCAATCCTACTACTGACATTGTCTTGCTCCAGCTCACGACGAGTTTGATTGGCGTCACGAGTTCAGGATTCGATACTACCTTTCCCTTCTGCTGGAGGTTCATCTCTACAGGGTTGGGTACGTCATTCAGTGTTCCGTTTCGACCGAACCAATAGACCTTTCGGTTGGACATAAGCACTACACTGCTTGCATGGGTTGCAGCGATTTGAATAGCTTGTACAACCTGCGTGTTAGTACTGAAGAACTCAACGCTTCTCGGTTTATCTTCTGAATAAAACTGGCCATGTCCCAACTGACCGTTGATACCGTATCCCCAGGTATACACATTGCGGGTGGATGTTCTGCAAATTGTGTGAGCATTCCCACAAGAAATTTACAATACCTTCTTGTCCTCTCCTTTTGGCAGTTGCATCGGTATAGGCACCTCTTTAATCAGCTGGGTTAGTGAATGCTTCGAAAGGCAGAAAGACTTTTTGCTGGTTGATTATCTTATCACAGGCTCAGCTGGGTTAATCTCAAGGGTGTCTTTTCTGAGTCGATAACTGGAGAGTGGGCCCTTGTTCTGCACCACCAAAAGTTTGTCATTTGTGGCGTCGTGAAGTGAACCCCAACTATAGAGCCTATTGCTTGTCGCTGCAACTGTTGTGCTCTCCCCGACTTGGAGTTGCTGGATTGGTGCATACTTCTCGAAACCCTCCTTGTAGAGTTTGAGGTAGTTTGTCACCCACGAATCACCTGGGTAGACGTCCTTGATGTCGATATGAGCCTCGAAATCGACAAGATAGTAAAACAGACTCATCTTCGTATGGTACTTGGACAGATAGTTTTTGAGTACATCCTCTACATAGGACTGTTCATCCTGCTTGGACTTTCGACTGCCAAAAAGTATCGAACGTACCTCCTCGTTGTAGGTGATGAGCTGCCGATTGTAAGCCTCGAAGAACTGGGTGAATATCCGATGCGACTCCACCTTGCGGAAGTAGAACTATCGGAAGGCTCGCTGGATTCGAATGATGGAGTTTCGGAGATTCAGGAAGTTGTGTCGGCAGATCTTTGTCCGATACTGCCTTTGAGTCCATAGAACGACGCGCATAAAGTTCTAGTGCTTTCTGTGGAAGGTTGCACCTCTCACATATTTCTCAATTTTGCGTGAATTTATGTTTCGGAGGCTCATCATCTCATTTTGGATGGACTGCCGGATGCGAACTCGGTTTTTGACCATGCAGGCGAGTGTTTTGATGTACTTCTCCAGTTGGAGGACCCTCTTTTCGGCGACAATGTTGAGTGTGTGTGTGAGTATATCCTTGATTGCGAGCTGAACGCGGATGTACATCATCATGCGTTGCCGTAACAAGTGCTTTTTGTAGAACCGTTCAATGACTCCCACTGCAGTTAGTTTCTTGGCACGCTTTCTATACTACAGAGCTCTTCGAAAGTAAGTCTGGAGGGTCATTATGTCGTATCGACGTTGCTTCCGATCGGCCGCTGACAGCTTTCTTAACCAGTACTTCTCAATAGTTTTGACTGCCTTCCTGAGCTTCGTAATATACCGTATTCTCCTGACCGATTCGATGAAGTTGCCTATAGTTTGTTGTACTTTTGCTTTGATCTGTTTCTTTCGAAGATAGCGACCACGGAAGAAGCCTGTGGCAACTTTATGTGCACATATCCTCAAGTACGTAATTCGCTTTCTGTAGGCCAGATTCAACCTGTATTCGACGTAGTCCTTCATGAAGATCTTGGAGTTGCCGAATAGCACATCCTCCTTGGTGAGACTCGCGAAGTACGTCTTCAAAGTCTTCATGGCGAGCTACTTCGGAGAAGACTTATCACCGCCCAGCAGATAAGTGTACCAGTAGAACCGCTAGCAAAACTGCTGGTAAGAAAGACGAACACAGTACGATCTTCTTCGCATCTGGATACTTTCCAGCACACTCAGGTACCGAATCTGCTCAAGTGCCACTCTGTCATCCAGGAATTCTGGCTACTTGGTATTGTTCGATTTTATGCACCGAATAAAATGCAGTTCTGACTGACTTTGCAAATCGCTGGTCAGTTTATTCATTTCGAAGCGGAACTTCGAGCCAATGAACTTCTTCATTTTGCTGGCGTTGCTACTGATGGATGCAACAGTGTCCTTATCTTCATGTGGGAACAGTGCTTGAACGAGCCATAGCTTGGACTACCGGAGGACTGCATGGACATCATCCCTCAGAAGATTCTTATTCTTCTCTTTAAAGACAGTCACGTTGTACTCAACCTCCCTTGGCGTGTGACGGATGAACAGTGAGCTGTTGGTCGTGTTGAGGTTGACCTGAGGAAAGTATTCGTTCTTTTTGTGGTGAAACCGGACCTTGGTGAGGAAAGACTGTTCATCGGGTGATGCCACACTGCACCACTCATCCAGCAGATTGAATATGCTCAGACTGTTTGAGTCCAGCATATCTAGCAGCTGTTCGTTGTCCTTAAATTCAACTGTTTGCACAAAGTCAGAGAGCCCCTCTGCCTGGAAGACAGCCTTTTCAGACTTGAACATGTCAGTGATGTAGAGTTGGTGCAGCCGTTCATTGGTGAAGTTGATGCACAGCTGTTCGAAGCTGTTCATTCGAAGCACCTCAAACCCATAGATGTCCAGTAAGCCAATGTTGAGGAGGCTACGACGCTGCTTCTCAGGCAGGACCTGCTGACTCTCGAACCCTTTATTTAGTGCTAGGACCAACCAAGAAAACAATCGTTCGTAGATAGCCTTGCTCAGGGAATCTCTGATCTCCTTAATCTCAGAAACAGTGAAGTGCTTATCCAACGACTCTGAACTCACCTTTATGCGATAAGTAGTGAGGCTGCTTGTGAAAGTCTAGATAGGCAGCTATAGCAGACGGCAAACCTCTCGAAGGCTCTCTCCGTTGATTACTTCGCACTTGGAGCCTGTGATTTCCCTGAAGTTGATGTTTCCCAGATGCAGGATAGCTGCTATCACACGCCAAACACAGTCTTCAGCGTCTTTGAAAGGCAGTATTTTGAGAGAGGCCCGAACATCTCCAAGCATTTTGTCATCGTTATGGAGAAACGCAGTGCCCTTTAGGTATCCGTACTCATCTAACTTCGTTCGAGCGTCGATCCCATACTTGGATAATTCACTTGGCTGCATCCCCTTGAGAAAGTAGTAGAAGATGTGGAAGTTCCTCTCTCCTTCGAACTGCGAAATTAGCCGAGACTTCTCAAGCAGATAGTTCAGTATGCGTGCTTGGTGGATGTTTCGAGTTGTCTTGTTGATTTGCATTTCTATGAACTTGCCAAACCGGCTGGAATTGTCATTGCGAATGGTCTTGGCATTACCAAAGGCTTCTAGCAGGGGATTACAAGCGAGGATCTACTTATTCAGCATCAGATACCTTCTCTTCAACTCCATGATGACCAACCCCGTAGTACTTGGCGATCAGACGAAGCACTTCCTTGTTTGCTTCTGTCTTTCCTGCTCCAGACTAGCCACTAATAAGAATTGACTGGCTACGGTTGTTTGCTTGGAGATTTCGGATGGCTTCGCAGGCGACAGCATACACATGCGGTGGTAGCTGAATTACCCCAACGGTACTCTTTCATCAGGCTGCTTTTGAGTCACCTTCTAGATGTAGAACTGCTGCAGTTCTTGACTATACAGTTCTGGGAAGAGCTTGTAAGGATTCACGACCAAGAGATTTGCTCCTACATATGTGTAGATGTTGCGGGCCTCGAAGTTTGCTCGAAGGTGGTACAGCAGTTCTGCGTTGTTCAGCTTATCGATCTCCATCAGATCCTGGTGAAGGGTTGTTGAGCCAGTGCGAGGCTACAGCGCATCGTTTTTTATCTATTCGGTATGACCGTCCTCAAAGCGGCAGGTTGATTTCACTGTTCCGACATTATCGACAATAGCCTTGCGATAGGGCTGATCTACAGATTTTTCGTCACAAACCCAACATCGTTCTCCTTTCTCCAGCCAATCGACTCGTCTGTTCATATTTTCAAACTGATAAGATAATTTATGGGCGCATCACTCTCAATAGATGAACTTGAGACGCAGCAGGTACTTCATGCGGATCTGCGCAATGTCGTAAACGATGAATTCGTTGTACAGAAGGGAGCTCTAAGTTATGAATAGAAATTACGTTGGGGATGTTTTGGGGCTTTCCCTCACCGTTTGGTACGATGATGTCACCGATCATCTCAGTCTCCTCTGGAGCCGTCTTTCCGACGCCCTTGGTAGATGATTTACCAGGGGGAAGCAGATTGGCGTAGTAATCAGCGTAGAACTTCTCGTTCATGTCACCCAATGCTACTTCACACAGCAGCATCAGTCCAGTATTGTTTTCTCGGTTGGTAAAGCAGTAGTTAGCCGACTTGGAGACCATATCAGCGAAGTAGACACCCTTACCGAACATGTAGCCTGTTACTGGAGCCTCAGGAGGAGCGATTCTGAGTCCCTGAGAAATGATGCCAACGAAGTTGGTAAGACGACTGCCATGCCAGAGAAGCATTTTGTTGTGAATATCCTTTCGGAAGCGTTTGTCTTCATCATCACGTTGTAGAGTGAACACCTCAACAAGCTCCAACTTGTAATTGCTGTGGCTCTTAGCATGGGTATTCTTGAGGTACTTTTCAATAGCACTGTACTCCTTACTCTTTCGGTCGAGTGGCTCGACATTCGACTTGAGCTTAAGATAGTTGGAATCGATTTCATTGATGTCCTTCGCAACCTTCCCTTCGTCAAGCATCTTCGTGAATATTTGAATGTCCTCCAGTGATTGCAACATCTCCAGCTTCTGTTTGACTTTCTGCTCGTTATCCAGGATGAATTGACTCATGTGCTTGAACCCGAAGTCATGAGGGATGTATGAGTAGAAATCGTTTGAATACTTCACAAGAGTATCTCTATTCTTCTTTCCTTTCACTTCATCCATTAAACCTTTAAGTGCCTCGTAACCCTTAGTTATGCTTGACTTGGCCAGCTTACCCAAAGGCATCTTCTTCGAATCGTAACCGATTTCTCTCATTTGCGTATCGATCATTTTCATGTCGAAGATCAGCTTGATCAAATCCTTCACAGAATTGGGTAGTGGGGATGTCTCATATTCATTTTTCTTATCCTCTTCCTTCTTCGCCTGGTCCAGTTTGCTGTCAGTGACCTTGGCTTTGGACACGTCGTCCTTAGCATCATCCTCGTAGTTCATTTCAACCACGCGATAGTCACCTTTCACTGACTTATCCCTCAGTTTTGAATTATAGGCGCTAATTGCTGCAGGTAGGCTTGTTGGTCCCATTCTCATATTCTGACCATCAACACCCACTCTCCCCCATCGACTCCAAAAGTAGTACTGGGCTGTGTTAGGGACCTGTAACACTTGGAGGATGTAGAACTTGTTGTTGTTAACAGACACGTTTGACTGGTTGAGTGTGGCGGCATAAGTGGTACCCGCGTCAGTTACAACTTGAAATCCAGAGCCATAAATACGATTGTGAACTTCATCCACAGGAGCCTTTCCTGTCATCACGATTTTCTTCAAATCTTACTTGGCAGGTTCTTTGGCAGGCTCTTTAGCAGGTTCCTTGGCGGGCTCCTTCTTATCATCAGTCTTGGCGGCAGGTTTCTTGACCTCTGGATCTACCTTTAATTTTTTGTTGGTTCCTGAATCTTCGGAGTCCTTTGATTGAGACGCTTATCTCTTGCGCTTCGGTGGGTTTTTTGCCCCTTTCGCAAGGCTAGTCTTTGGAGATGGTGAGTCTTCATCCTCTGAAGAAGACTCCACTTTCTTTCCCTTGGCCTTTCCTCTACCCTTGACTTCGGCTTTTTGCTCTATCTTCTATGCTTTGACCTTTGCCTTCTTTGGCTCTGCTGTTACAAGCTTGTCAGATGCTTTTGGGTCGGCAGATCTGGTGGATCTTTTCATCACCTATTGAGTTCTGAGTTATAAATTATAGAGGGAAACTCAAGGATAGCAATATTCTGCAATCTATGCCATTTGATCAGATAATGAGGTGGCGATTGTACTTGCTCTCGATGGCCCGCTTAATGATGTTCAGGCGATCGCGGATATTGTGGGACTGTTGCATCTTCAAGATAACATGGCCTTCCTGGGCAGCCTTCTGACCGACCGAGAAGTACTTCGCGGCGTGCCAATCACTATCAACGTCGCCAAGCCATTTATGAACAGCCAGATAGTGGAGAGTAACGTATTCGATAACCCTCTTCTCGACAACGCTGGAGTCAGCACCAGTCAAGTTGTAGGCGTCCGAAAGGGCAGCAAATTCGGTGTTATTGTCAAGGCAGGCTCCGACAGCGGGGTCCAAACTGTTTCCGAAGTCCTTGATAACTTGAGGCAGAGAAAGGAGGTCAGACAGGGATCCCTTAGCAGCCTTGTCAAGAACCTCTCCAATAAAGACGACGATCTTGTGAGCGGAAACGTCATCAATGCAGGGCACGATGGTGGTAGGGTCCTTGAGCTTGTTCTCCTCGAACAGTCCGTTCAGGGTCTGCTGAATGATCTCCTTGTCGGTGAGCTCGGGAAGTTGCATACCCAGAATAACATGACCTTCCTGGGCAGCCTTCTGACCGACCGAGAAGTACTTCGCGGCGTGCCAATCAC
>ERZ724508.1974-NODE-1974-length-11292-cov-5.274806_pt1 | contig 11292 bp, 14 predicted proteins | sample MGYA00376041_ERZ724508 | MGnify/ENA primary metagenome ERZ724508 (study PRJEB28724, sample SAMN07190887) | wastewater metagenome | isolation source: effluent of sewage treatment plant in Hong Hong | place: USA: Christiansburg, Virginia | collected 2016-03-01 ... | reverse complement strand
GGAGCAAGAACCAGGAATATTGTCGCCAAAGCTCCAAGAATTCAGGCGAGACTTCGACAAGGAAATACTAGTTGCGGAGCTTAGCAAACTTCGAAGTGCCTTGAATGCCGAGAACAGAATGACGACCAAGATTACGGACTACTTCAATCAGCTGGCAAAGAACGATCCTGCCAACAAGCAGAAGCCTTCCAATATTCTCTCTGCGATGAAAATTGAGCTCATACCGATCGATATTGAGGACCTGGAAAGGTTGGTCGAAAAGGCCAAATGTGCTCAGACTGACATCAATGGTAAGAAGATCTACTTCTTTATTGGGGATACAGGTTCAGGCAAGACGACTACAATCAAGGCACTCGCTGGCTACAAAATGGGGAAAGTCAAGTTCAAGAACATCAGTAGCATCTCTATCGTAGAACCGATTGAACCTGGTTCAAAGATCTTGGAAATGCATTCAAATCCTCTTTCGAAGTCAGTTACCCGGTATCCCATCGCTATTCGCCCAAGATAACACATGACAAAAAAAGAGATCTATCTCACTGACACACCAGGATGGGGAGACACAGAAGGAGTGGAAGTACAGATCGCCAACAGCATCGGAGTTCGTAATGCAATTGAAACGGCCTCCAGGTTCACAGCAGTCATCCTTATCAGCAAGGACTCGTGGGGTAACCGAGGAAACGGATTAAGAAATGTTGCTCGGACAGTATCCTCCATCTTCCAAGACTACGGAGATATCAAAGACAGTGTCGCTATTGTCTTGAACAGATTTGAGAAAGAGCAATTCGATGAGCTAGCGCCGCGCCTTGAGGATCTTATTGAACAGCTGAATAACTCTGATAAAGCTGACGACAATCTGGTGGCTTTTCTGACTCACATGAAAGAAGCAGCAAAGGATAAAGAGCTGTTGACATTCAATCCCCTTGAGGATAACCCCATCGAATTCATGAGCATACTAACACGCTTCCCCGATAAGAAACCAAAGAATGTGTTCCGAAATTCCAGTCCATCGGGCAACCTCATCAAAAACTATTGTGCTGAGGTATTCAAGCGGATCCGATACTACCTCCAAAACGACAGTGCTGACATGGTCAGATACTTTTTGAAGGGGATGGAAAAACTGAACGAGATACTCGCAGGTGAGATTAACAAGGAAGTTGAGGAATCGAAATCTGAGATCGAGAACTTTATCAGGAATAAATACGATAAGATCGTCACCGAGTTCAATAGCCAGGCTCGAGCCTACGCCTTGACTGTAGAAGATGTTGTGATCTACTTCACAGAAATCGATAAGCTTCCAGCGTCCCCCGAGAGTGAACTGAGGAAGAGTTTCACATGGAGATCCAAAGGGGAATCCAACTTCAGCGATGAACTAAAACGACTCGCAAATTCTCTAATGGAACCCAAGGGAGTCAACGAAGATCGAGACCGAAAGATTTTGCAGATACTGAAGCTACTGAAGTCAGACCGACTTCCGAAGAAGTAACAAGAGAAGGTCTCCGAGCTGCAATCTGAGGTGGCGAAATGGCTGATCAAGCGTATTGAGCAAGCCACTAAGTTTTACGAAGAAGCCATCAACGGTGACAAGTATAAAGATGCGGCTTAATTCTTCGAAGCTGCAGCTCGATACGTCAAGTATCGTCCTCTGTTGGAAAGTAAATAACTTGAAGACTCTGAGGACAGCGACTTCGACAGGATCAACGGAATCCTTGGAGATTTTGTCAAGAAACTCACCAAGGAAGGTAGAGGCTTTTTAAGAGGTAGGTCCTGTGGAAACATTGCTAAACTGGCCGAAATCGATCAGAGGCTCGATAAGTTACGTAACTGTTCCAAACTCATGAGCCAAAACGAAGAAGTTGCTGATAAGGTCAAATCGGAGATAAACGAATTCATCAGAGACATGAAAAAGTTTAGCGATGACAAGATGAGCGATATTTCGAAGATACTGAAGAACGATAAGGAAAAGCTGATAGACAACAGCATGGTGGAGAGTTTCAAGGAAGGGCAAATTTGGTTGCAAGAGCTCAAGAAGGTGGAGTCGGTCAGACACAGTATCGAATACCATGAGGAGACTATTTCAAACCTCCTGAGCACGTACTTCCGATCTCAGGAAGATCAATTGGCCAATAACAAAGGGGCCTCCAGTAAGGATCCCAAGGAACTGATGAAGAATTTCGAGATCATTCAGAACACAATCAAAAGAATCTCTGCGATAGCACAGTATGGCGGTGAGGACATAGTTGCCGAAGCTAATAAGCTCAAAGAAAACGTTCTGACTGAGCTGCAAGATGTAACGCCCAGACTCGTCGAGAGTTTTAGTGTCAACGCAAGATAAATCAGCTCCAATTCTCCCAGTTGTGAAGAAAGTCTTCAAAAGATCAAAGAGGGTAAAGAAATCGAAGGGGTCATGATGAGACTAGATACCTTCAAAAGCGAATGCCACAAGTTAAAGGAAAAGAACGATAGGAATGCAGTGTTATTAAATGACGCCTTGGAGAACACTGGAAAGTATCTCGAGTGTTTGAACACAAACAAAGACAAAGACAAAGAGTTCAACGAGTATAGGGAGGTTGACACCCTTCAGTTATACCTCAAGCTCAATCTCCCAAACATCGAAATGGCTCTGAAATTTATCGAGTTCGTCAGCCAAGAACCAATGTACGGAGAAAATCAAACAAAAGCTAGAGGACAATTTGACAAGGCTACTGAACTCATAAAATACTGCGTCGATACACTAGCTGAAGTACTTCGAACCTTTACTAATAAGATTCAGGAAAGTCCGAAGGCAAACATCTCGCAATCCATCTAACGTGACCTGGTTGGAAACAGCTACAGGGAGCGATGGAATCTTACTCGTAGGGTCTATCAGTTTATCACCAAGCTCGAGACAAACTGCCCGACTATCAGAAGACTCAGTTAAGTCGACTGTATGACATTAAAGTCAGAGTTTGCGCACGACATAGAGACCCTCTACAATGACTTCGAGAGAGAAAAACAACAGAATTCACAAAATTTCAACCAATTGTCTCTGCTTCAGAAGAAATGTGATATCTTCAAGGAAAAGGACTGGGAGGTTATTGGAAAGCAACAACTTCAGGAGTTCACATAACTTCGAGAAAAGATAAGCGAGTCCATTGCTACCAGTCAAAGGATTACAATGGACAGAGTGGACAGGTTACTCAGCGGCAAGAGATTTAGAGATCTCAAAAACCACATGGAATCGCTTAAAAGCCAAGAAGGCCAAGAAGAAAGTTAGACTTACAAGACGGCGATGGACAAGATTCAAAACTACGCCATTGAGTACATAAGGGAGAAAAAGCAAGCGCTTCGATTACTAATGGGAGAGGATTTCGATACCAGCAAGCTCTTGGAATACGACGAGATGGAGACAGAGCTCTCTGAGTTCTTCGCTGTTAGCAACGACGGAGCTGTAAAGAAGATGCTGGATGAATTCGGATTGAAGATGTCCAAGATGGTTGAAAAGATTGAAGGTAATGTGGAAGACCAAATCAACCAAGATCAACTTTCAGAAGCAATGAAGACAATGCAGCAACTTGAAACTATTCAGAAGAACTTGAGTCCTGAGAATTAACTTCCGGCCAAAGCGAAATTCACTAATGCTATCAATTAAAAGTTGAGCAATCTGGAAAAAGAAATTCAGTCCCCACATCCTGAATTCAGGAAATTATTCCACTTCTTCAAGATCAACGAATGCAGAAGCGAAAAGGAAAGAAGACTGATCGATCTGAGGAGGCTGTGGGAAACCAAGCTATTAGATAACTGCACTCAATATAAACAACGCTTGGAGAAGGTTACCTTACGGCAAGAACTAGAAGCCTTGAAGAAGGAAACAGACGAGTTCTTCAAATACTTCTCGGAAGAAAACCGAGCGGAAAAGAAGGAGGAAATTAGAAGAATCTATGAAAACTGCGCGAACAAGCTATTGAGGAAAGAGTAGGAAGTCAGACAAGGTATTTTGAAGATCAAAAGCAACAGCAAACTCGACTTGAACAGCATGGCACCTTGGTTGGAGTACCTGATGAAGGAGAACAACAGCACACTCACGAGTGAAGTTGTCTCTACTATCCTCACAGTATGGGAGCAGAGGCAAAGACAGCAGCGAGAGGAACGAAAACATTTTATTGTACAGTACATCAAAATGTATCGAGGGGAGATCCACAAGTTTATTGAGGATGCCAAGCCTTACGAACGGCTGATCAGCCAAGCCTGCATCGATCTCAAGCACAACTTTAAGGTATTCTTCGATTCCGAACTCGACAAACTTCGTGCTGAACTCAAGCCGGTATTGATTGAGAAAAAACATAAGAAGGATATGTAGCTTCAGAAGACTCAAAAGGATCGTGAAGTGCTCATCAACGCCATAAAGCAACTTGTGGAGAGCATTAGGGAAGCCAACGGCGATTAGTCCACCAAGTTCCTTCTGGAATCGCTCGAAAAGACATACTGGGTTACCACTGGAGAGATTGTTACAGTCTTCGAAAAGGCAGTCAACATGATCAACATCAAAGCAATGTTCGAGGGAAATCGAAGAAGCGATCTCATGTGCGCTTTCGAGGTCCTCGAGCGCATCGGAGGAGTTATTGAGGAGATAAAGAATACCAACCCATCCAGTTTCTTCTCGAAGAAGTTACTCATCGACTTGAACTTGCTGGCAAGAGTAAAATAACTACCGAACTACGAAGATCTTTTGAGGGATTTCAAGAAGAAAATGAAAGAATACTAGACGTTCGCCAGCAGCTTTAACATCACAAACAACAAGTACGATAGTGCCGATGAAAAGTAGTTGGATGAAGTGCTCAAATAATTTAAGACTAGTATCGAAAACACCAAGAACTACGCTGATATCTACTAGTTCTTGGAAGACATCAAGCTGAAGACTGATGATGCTGAAAGGAAACTTGAACGTGACATGGGCAGCGTCTTCGAGGAGTCACAAAGAGCTGTGAGTCGCCTTAACGAGGAGCACGAAGATAACATTCTTCGTAAACTCAACCGAAACAGCCTTATACTGTCCTGTTATGAACGAGCCTTTAAGCTCGAGAACCAGTATGGCAAGAAAATCCAGCAAGCCATCGAAGAAAACATCCGGAACGATTCATTGAAATGCGAAGTCTTGATTGATAATTCAAAGGGGCTCCTCGACGAGACAAAGAAGAATAGCGAGAGCCTGAAAGCAAGAGAGAAAGAGTAAATAAAACAATCCCTCGAACAAATCAACCAAGAGCTTGAGATGAAGAGGAATAGCATTAAGGCTGACTTGGAAAGTCAAATCAATGCATCGGACGAAGAAAGCAAGAAGGAATCGCTGCGGAAAGAAATGTCAACCGAGATAAGTTCTGCAGAAAATGACTGTAACAACAAAAAGTCCGAAAGCATCGATCAAATCAAACAGAAGTATAAAAAGGAGGTTGAACTATCCGAACAATCGCCCAAGGATCTTTTGAATGCTGTTGCCAGAGAGGTCTCTCGTATCAAGCAGATCGAGCTCGGACTCGTACTCGGAAAGGAGGAATGCCAGAGATCACTCAACAAGTGCATGGAGAAGGTTAAGAAAAATGGAACGAGGTATGCCAACCGTTTGGCAATGTAACTGGAGGAACTTGGTGACAGCTATGCCATGATTATACTCAATCAAAACGAGAAACTGTTCAGCAGCTACACTATGACCAAGTACAACGATAGTATCGCCAACAAGGGACCAGAATACGTAATTTAGAACGTCAAGATGAATTCTGGTAAGGAAGATCAGAACCTGAGCGAGTACGATAGTAAGGCTATCATGCAAAAATATGAGGAATTCAAGAACCACTACGATAAACTGACCCTAGACTACGCAAATTCACAGGAAGTCAGCTACATCGGTAAACTTAAGGACATCATCCGATCAAAGGCTCACGATGTCGCCAAAGGCTATGAAAGTGGAAATTGCAAATAAGGGCATTTACTGCTCGCAGAGGTCTTCGCTTTCTGGGCGATCAAGAAGGCGAATACCACAGAGGATGGAGTTGAATTCCTCTACAAGCCTCACCCAGCACAGATCATTGCAATCTTCCTGATCCTCGGTATCTGTGGAGATAGGCAGCAAAAGCTCGACAATAGGATCGCTCAGGTTCTCACAGGTGAGGGAAAGAGTTTAGTACTTGGAGGTCTATCCTGCTATCTCGGGCTTATAGGGTTCGAAGTCTTTTGCATGTGCTATTCCAGGTTGCTTAGCCGAAGGGACTACGAAGACTTCGTGGAACTGTTCCGAGATTTAAACATCGACGACCACATATTGTACGGCACCTTTGGGGAGGTCACATAAAAGCTTCTCAACTCCAACAACCGAGATCTGCGTACTGACATAAAGGAGATCATGGTCAATAACAAGGACTGTAGTGACGGGTTCTTCAGCAACATAAAAAATGCAGTCAAGGGGATGGTGAAGAAGAACCGTGAGAAGATTCTTCTGGTGGATGAGGTTGATGTGTTCTTCGCAAAAGAATTCTTCGGGAGGTACTACACTCCGTCGACCAGTATTACCCACGAATGCATCGAGAATCTCGCTACCTTTGTCTGGCAAAATCGCATTGACATTACTGTTACTCAGCTGAAGTCAAGCCCGGAGTTCCAGGTATGCCTCAAAGAACTGCCCAAACTTGAAAAGATACTGGAATACAACGCTATCGATATGGTCAACAGTGTTAAGAATTTCAAGCATAGCTACGTCCTACAGAATGGAAGAATTGGCTATGTCCTTCCGGAAGGAATTTCCTTCAAGGCCAATTATGGTTGGAAAACCATCTTCGCATACTTCTATGAAGCCGATCGTGGGACAATCAAGGTCAGGCCCCAAGACTTTGTGTCTATCAGCTTGGTCTGCTGCGAAATGTCCTATGCCGAGCTTCCGAGGGAATTCAAGCACATTATGGGAGTAACAGGTACTCTCAAAATACTTCCCGACTGCCAGAAGACTGTTCTACGAGATTGGTACCGCATTGGCAACTTCTACTACATCCCCTCAGTTTACGGTGCCAGTCAAAGAACTAAGATGGGTGCAAGGGTAGTGGAAAAGAGCATCTTCTTCGCATAAATATGCAAAGCTATTGAAGCTCAAACAAGTAAGAACCGTCCAGTCCTCGTCTTCTTCACTACTGTCGACATGGTCAATGACTTCAATCTTAGCCAAGAGTTCACTAAACTGAAGGAAAACGCCAACACTCTAACAGAGAAAAACAATGAGGATGCGACGAAGGGACGAATCATCAGAGCTACTCGGAAGAAGAACATCACCGTTCTGACAAGAGCATTTGGACGCGGTATCGATTTCGCTGTCCACGAAAAGGAAGTTAAAGAATTGGGAGGACTCCATGTCATCCAAACTTTTATCTCTGAGGAAGAATCAGAAGCGGTTCAGATAGAAGGAAGGTCGGGCAGGCAAGGAACACGTGGTAGCTCCGAGATACTGATTGAAGAGGATGAGTTAAAGAAGATTGAATTGGAGCCTACACAAACCCAAGGAACTCCGGAAGAGATCGAAAAAATTATCAACTCCAAACGAAATATGATTTCTGAAAGGACCTACACAGAACAGATTCAAGAAGCGGAGAAATGCAAGACAAATCACCAAGTCGGAAAGGAAATTCTGTCGAACATTCGATCGGGGGATAACGAGGAAGTCCGATCAGCAGTTAGCAACCTCAACAAAATTGAGGTGATACCAGCAAGTAGTGGCCAAACAATCAAAACTGTGATTGGAATTGATGCTACAGCATCGATGGAAAGAGCTCTCAAACAGGTTATTTCTAATACCAACACTTGCCTGGAAAGAGCTTACTTCGTCTTGAAGGAGAAAGGCATTACCAATGGTTTCGAGATCCAAATGGTCATCTACCGTAACTACAACTCGGAAGCCTCCAAGCTCATTCAGTGCTCGCCATTCTCAAACAATGCTAACGATCTCATCAGCTTCCTGCAAACAATCGAAGTGGATGGAGGTTGGAAAAATGAAGCTATAGAAAATCTGTATAATCACGTCTTGAACTACGAAACAGATGTTGCCCAGTTGATTGTGATTGGAGATGCTGCTGGAAATACCAACGAGGAGATCAGCTTGAAGCGAAAGCACAGAGGATAGAACTATTGGCAGAAGGATCCGAGATTTGCTGATCTACTTGACGGTGATAAATTGATAAGGGAATTGGCAGACAGAGAGATCCCTGTTCACAGCTTCTACATTGGAAGTGGACCAGCGAAGTACTTCTCAGAAGTCAGCAACCTAACAGGCGGGTCATGCTCGGAGTATAAGTACGGTGCACCCGATGCAGCAGAGACACTTACTTCGTTTATCGTCGAGAACATTCTGCGAAAGATCGGTGAGCAGTGTGGTTAGGACTTAGTGAGGGAGTACAGAAGCATCCGCTTCAATTGATAGTGACTTAAGATTGTGCTATGAATTAGTTCAATGTTCTCGAGATTGTTGAGAAGTGAATAAATACCAGGAAGTTTCCATAAATAGATCTCTTTAGCCAAGTTGCCATAAACACCGTCAATGCCAGAAGGGTGCCTATCGATTTGGATGATCGGCCAATCCAAACAACCTATCTTATGGGTCAACTTGAAGAGGATAGGGAAAGCCCCATCCAGAGTTATTTATTCTATCATTACCCATACCTTATTGAATCTATCCAATCAACTGATATTTGTACCTTCGAGTACAATTAATAACTTCGGAAAGATGAACAGTTGGCTGCTTGCAGCATCAATTGTGCTGCTGGTAGCTGCTGCAGCTTCCCCGACCTTCCGCAGCTACCACCCCCACTACCTGCATAGTTACTCATACCCGCAGCCATCCACGTTGCACATGTACTACGGCAGGGTCATGAATAACCAACCCGTCTTTCTCATTCAGCAGGGCGACCAAGCGACGGAGAGTGAACTATTCACTGTCGGAAAGGAGCCGGTGATCATCGACCCCGTACGCAACAAAATCCGCAGACAAATGATGAGAGCCCCGCGGCAGCTGGAATGCATGCTGGTATTTTCCATCGAAGACTCGACGGGTTCGGATAGGGTTGAAGCAGCAAGGCTGGAGGTCGGATTGACTTCGAATACCTACATCGTTGTAATGGTCAATGGCACGGAATCAAAGGCATACTCGGTGCAAGCAACCAAAAGCAATATAATATTGTCGGTGGACGAGTATGCCAGTAACAACATCAGTGTAGCTTTCAGGAATGTTTCTGATAACCCGAAGCACAATTGGAGGCTATCACGGAATATTACATTCTCCAAGAGAACTTTTTTCTAGAAGGCACAGCCAGTCGGTAGCATTCATGGGAGAAACATTCAAAGTATATCAACCAAGTTCCTTAGTTGGGCACTTTCAAAATCATAGGGGACTTTACCGGTTTCGTAGAGGAGCTACTCAGCTGTTGCCTTCCAAATCTAACTGCCGATGAAGGAAGTCGGTGGAGTACGCATCCACATTGATGAGGTGCAGCTGGCAAATTTGACAGATAGTAGCACTGCTACTGAAATCTTTCAGCAGGTGGAGAGGAAACTATCAGGGACTATCAAACGTAATGTGCACTATCGTACGACAAAGAAATCGTGTAACAGTGAGGCTGTTGACCTTGTACTGAAAGGGCTGTCATTTGAGTATGGTGAGCTGACCATTGTGCATGAGGGATATCTCGTAGCCAACGAACCCAAAAGCCTTCTATCATTCTCACCGTCGCGAAAAAGATTCCCATGGGGATTCCTATGGGACGATGGCTTCCACTGCTAGGTTGTATCGAGAGCCCATCCAGAGCTGACTCTCAAGGTCATTAAGAGCTGGCTAGACACCATGATCGACGGATGGATTCCTCGGTAACAAAATAGGGGAGCCTAGCGGGTGTAGCTCTGTGCCTGTTCAATGTTCATGGCGAAAGATGATAGGGATGGAAATCCACCATCCTTGGTGCTACCATTGACTCACCTTCTTAACTCTGGGTTCATGACATTAGATGTATTAGGCAAGGAGTACTGGTAAAAGATAAAACAGTGGCATGCTTGGTACATGAAGACCCAGATGACTTCTCCCGACAGCTACCTGTTCAAATGGTTCGACCACATCAATTCTGAAGGCTCGTTCAACTCAGGGATGGATGATTTTCCTCGACCACCCACAACCACATACCATGTAGACGCACAATGCTGGATGTACAAGCTGACAAAATTTATGTGGCGAGCAAGTGAGAAATTTGATCGACCAGCCACTGCTGGTTACTACATCCAAATGACCAAGATCAAGGATAACCTCAGGAAGCTGTTGGATCCATTGAGGCACATCTTTCTTGATACCACGGTAAACTATATGGGATATTCCGAATACAGTCCTCATGTTGGATACGGATCACTTCTACCCATTGCGTTCGGGATGCTCGAACCAGACACAATTGAGTTCAACGCGACTCTCAAACTAATGAGTGACACGACAATGCTTAACAGTACCCACGGGCTCAGTTCAATCGCGACGAGTTCACCTTACTACCTCATGAACAAAGATGCGTACTGGCGAGGACCGGTATGGCTGAACATGAACTACCTCGCATTGAGGGGCCTTAAACTTCACTATGCATAAGAGTCCCAAGAGGTGTACACAAACCTACGCTACTCACTCATCAAGACTGTCTGTGGTGAGTGGGAGCGTACAGGCTACTTCTACGAAAACTACATTCGAGGACGTGGAAGTTTTTCCTACCCGTTTAATGGCTGGACATCTCTCATCTCGCTTATCGTCACTGAAGAATACTGACGTTGATTGTTTATAAGTTTATTTGTCGCATGACGAACACTTTCGAAGCTTCCAAGCATTCCTTCACGCCCACCAACTTGTAGCTACAGTATTGGAAGCCCTGATGTTAGGTTTTTGGAGAGCAAGCTCTTATTTCTAGATCCACAGCGCAGCGGGGCGATACCCACAAAGGATGCGATTGACTTTGTTAGGCACACAGGACTTCCAATAGAGCAGCAACAGTTGGTGTGGTCGATCGCGAATCCGCAGAACCAACCACAACTGAACTACCAGCAGATGGTGGTGGCATTCCGTTTGGTCTCCTATGCGCAAAATGGCATCCAAGTATCGAAGGCCTCGCTCCTCCAAAACATCCCAGTACGGTTACCTATACTCCACGACGATGAAGATGATGATGATCTGCCTCCACCTCCACAGGCTCCACAATATGCAACAAACACATTTGGAACATTCGGCCATGCTGTCTAAAGTGGTAGGCAACAACCCCAACAGCA
>ERZ724508.1971-NODE-1971-length-11295-cov-6.978292_pt1 | contig 11295 bp, 6 predicted proteins | sample MGYA00376041_ERZ724508 | MGnify/ENA primary metagenome ERZ724508 (study PRJEB28724, sample SAMN07190887) | wastewater metagenome | isolation source: effluent of sewage treatment plant in Hong Hong | place: USA: Christiansburg, Virginia | collected 2016-03-01 ... | reverse complement strand
GGAGTTGTTAAGAGATTGAAACTTTATATTATCTTATATCTATTTAATAAAATGTCTTTAGCGTGTCTTAGATAGTGGTATTAAAAATGAATATTCAAAAGATAAAATGGAGGACTTATTAAAGCTATTAATTAAGAAATATTAAATACATTTTTACGATATAGGGTATTAGCATAGAGTTAAGTTTTCTTAATTTCATTCCATATAAGACTATGAAGTTAAAGTTTTAGAAGATGTTGAGACCTATGATAGATTATATAAAGAATTAACAACATGCATATATACAATTTTTGATAAATATAATAACATAGATTTTTAGGAAATTACATGGAGTCTGATTATAAGAAATAACTTTGAGCTATTTAAACTCAATAAAAGATTATTATAAACACACCTTAGTTGATATATTATAAAGTACTAAGATTTACTAATGTATATTAGACTATATATCAAGTAAGAAAATTATCTCTACTAATAATTATAACAAGTTTTGGAGATAGAAAAATATAGAGTTATTGATAATGATATTTTATTTTAATTTTAATAGATAGACTTCAAAAACACAATATTTTAGTGCTTAGTTTAATAGGGAAATATTAATCAAAAAATTCAAATTTTACACTTTATTAAATTATTTCTCAAAAAAGCTTCTGTAAAGAATTTTTTTGGAAAAGATAATATTTAAGGCTGATATATAAGCTTTGGATAATGAATAAATCTATTTTTTAATTCTTTATTATAGGTTATAAACTTTATTTTATTTGAAAACTATCAAAATTAAACCTTTGTAATTAAATTGTCATAATTTTGTTATTTTATTATAGAGAGAAATTTGATAAATAATTTTAACAATGATTACTTTTAAAGCATAGTTATTAATCTTATTTTTTTGCTAATTCTTGATTTTGAGAACTATAAACAAACTGAGGTTTAATAGCAGATATTAAGCATGTTATATTATTATGTCAAAAAGAGCAGTGATAATTTGAAATTATAATAAAACTCAATACTTGTTTATTTATTAAGAATTTGGCTGCAGTAATGTTATTAAGCTTTATAACAAGAAGATATATTTAAATCTAAAGAATCATATGCTTAAATATTTAGTTTATTTTATATTGTATCTAATCCTTAACCAATAAATGATTAAATATTTTAGATGTTTAAAAATTTATCTGCTTTTGATTATTAATTCTCAGAAAGTAAAAAAGTTACTTATATTTTATATAAACTAAATTTAAACTAATAGGAAATTTATTAATATTTTGAATTAGTTACAAAGAATAAAATTTTAAATAAATAGTTGCATCAAAAATATTTTATTTTAAACACTATTAAATATGATATTGATTAAACAGAAATTTAATAATAGCTTTTCTTGAATTTATTTTTATTTAAATACAATGATAATTAAGCTAAATAAATAATATAATATTTAATATCAAAAAATAAAAGTAAATTCTTATTTAGCATGATATAAGGAGATAAACTTTTAATAATTAAATAATATTTGAAAGAGATTTAAGCTGAATAAATATAAGATGAAATAAATATGATATAAAACATTGTTTAAGAGTTCGATATATAATTTTAGAAAATATTAAAATAAGAATAAATACCCTCTAAATCTTTAAATTGAGTGTTAAAAATAATATAAATATTTTTAGAAAAAAAAATTGATATAAAATATGTTTTAAATAAGACAAGCTAAGATAAATAAACAACTTATTAAGATTTTATTTAAAAGTATTTGGTTTCTTTAGACTCTTATTTATCTATTAGAAACTTATACAATGAAAAAATAACTATATTATTAATTAACTATTGCTAATAGAATAGTATTATTTATTATCACACCAAGACTAATAAAAATAAAAAAAATAATATTTATCTTTAATTATTGAAAATGTTGTCAAAAATTTATTTGCATTAATCAAAAGTCAAAACTATAAACAATCATACTAAGGCTAGATTATTAACAGGATTATTAGAGATTAAGGAAAGAATATAAAATTAGCGAAATACAGATAAATTAAAGATAGAATCAAATAATGAAGAAAAATAAATATAAATCAAAATTCAAGAAAAAATAAACTATGTCTCAAATATAAATAATTAATTATAAGTCAGTCAACATTATTGGCCCATTTTTATCTATGTAAACCATTTCCTCATGCTAAGCCGACATATTACGAAGACTCTATATTGTATATTAATCAGGCCACATAAAAACATTTTAGTGTTTATTTAACATAAAAATTGGCTCTATAGTAAAAACCATACCCTCTTACATTATCATATCATCCTTATTGATGTCATTTCAAATAAGAGGTTTCATGTGCATATATTATCCTATTCCATGGCCACTAAAATGCTCATCTACATAAAAGCCTTCTTTTCAAGCAATTTCTCTTTTTATTTTACTGAATTTTTTCTCCAATCCTTCTAATACTTAATCCAGGTTTGCAAATATTCGCTGCTTCAAGAACAGCCTATTTATTTGTGTGTATTAATCACTAAAGATCCTTGTCTATTTGACCTTTGAAAACCGTCATAGAATTATCACCATAGAATCCATCTTTAAATATAGTTACATCAAGATTAACAATATCACCATCACGGAACTCATATAAGTTAGGCACTCCATGAACGAGCACATCATTTGGAGAAATACATATTGATTTAGGAAAACCCATAAATCCAATGCCAGAAGGATAACAATCAAGACCCTAAATAAAGTCAGTAATTTTTAAATCAAGTTCTTCGCCATTTTGAACACATTGGAATAAATCTGAAGCTTATTTTAAAACCTTCTTTGCAATTTAGCTAGCATTTTTAATCTTAATAAAATCTTCTTTGCTTTCAATTAATGATATATTTTATGAAGAAAACTGATTGCTATTATTAAGCAGCCAACTAGGCTTAATTATATTATCTTTTATAGATCTTAAGGATTTAATGTAACTTTGAACAGGAATTGATTTATGAATGAACTTTTACATTATCATTAAATTGATTAAATTTATATTTATTATAGTTATTAGTAAAACGTTTCTGAGATATTCTGAATCAAATTAAGACTCTTTATTAGTTAATTTTCTGCCAGATGATTTTAACTTAAATTTTAATTTCTGAGCGGATTAACTAAAAAGTATTTGATTAAATTAAGAGTCTACGAAAAGCTAGAGCATCCATTTATATTATTGTGATCATAGTAGTTTGAGTAATAGGGGTTTGAAAGTTATATCATATTATTTGTTTGTTCTTTTCGAAGAATAAGATTTTTTAAATCTAGTTCTAAAACACTCTAAGGATGAAAGCTATAATTGTATAATGGATATTGTTTAGTGTAAAGGTTTATAAAGTTAGTCAACAAGTCCATAAGACTCTGATCCTATGTTGTTTGTTTCTGAAAGAAAATTAACACAAGAAAAAATAAGGTCAAAACTTTTGGAGATTGATTTTAACTTTTTTGATATATTTTTCAAAAAAAATAAAAAATTAGCAAAAAAATATTTTTTATTTATGGAAATTTTACTACATAAGTCTTTATAATTTTAATATCCGTAAATGAGCTTATTTGGCTTAATATTTTAATAGTGAGATTAATATAGTGTTTATGTTCATTAAAATAGAAAATATATTGTTATTCTCCTTAACATCATCAAAGCTATTGTATTTGGCTTATAGGACTTAGTTAATCAATGATGTAGAAAACCTTTTTTACTATTTAATCTTAAGTATGGAAATCTTTATACTCTTTGAACACAAAGTGTATTTCAAATTCATCAGAGAAATAACTGCAAAAGATCTATACATTGTATTATTTTTCTAGTTACTATTTAATTTCGAATTCTATTTATTTTAAGGGCTTTGAAATCTATATATTCTATTTATAGTAGATTTCCTACTCAATTTTTATATACTAAAGTAAGATCTCGGAATTATCCAATTATTTATTATTTTAAAATGATAAAAAACATCCTTATTTTTTTCTATTATTTTATTTAAGTTTTTATATTTATGCCTTCATGTTTTAAATATCGGTCTTTAACTCTCAAATTCTTTCCTCTTTATTGTTGTCTAATTATGAAGTATTTTTTTGATTAATTTCTTAATTTTATTAAAAGTCAAGATCTTTTAATTTTAATTCAAATTTTTAAATAAATAAACTTCTTTATTATAGCTTTTGTTTTTTAGTGTTTTCTCAATGAGAATTAATTGATTCTATTACCTATGCTTTATAGTTCTAAATATCATTCTATTATTATAAATTAGAGCTTCATTTTATCTATAATAAAAGCTTTTTATATCTTAAGGTCTCCAGCAACACTTTTGCTTATTAGGTACCAAAATAGCTCAAGTTTTAATTTAATAGATCAATTTATAATAAAAGTCTTTCATTAGTCGATATTGTAATTTTCTAAAGTTTATTATAAACATTTTCTTAAAGCTCATTGTTTATAGAATATAAATTATAAACACTCTTTATTATCTCATTAGACTCTTAACAAATTTTCTCTAAGATTTAAAGATTTTGTTATGAATTTATTTGCTTTTTTTACAAAGTTCTTCTTATAATTAAAGTTATATAGGCTTTTTTAAACTCAACAGCATCATCAATTATTTCTTATATAAATTAGTCATCTTAATAAAGCTCAAAAAAGTTTCTATTTAAATTACTCTTATGTGTAAATTATGATGTTTTCAAGTAGTGTCCTGTTGTCTATTACTTTTACGCATTTTCTAATAATGACCTTAATTTATTCATGAAGTTTTAAATTGATTTTTTCTTTGATTTCTCTTTTGATATTTTTAAAGAAAATAAAGTTATTAGATTAAAATTAAAAATCCTATAATGCTTGTTGAAAGTTTTACATTATAAAAAAGCATCAATCAAGGGATTCGAACCCTTAACCCTCAGATTAGAAGTCTGATGCGCTACCGTTGCGCCAGATTGACTATCGGTATTTGAGAATTGATACTCATTTAAATCAAAAATACATCATAGTAAATTTTGTTTGTATTTTTATTACTGAAGAAGTTCATTAAAATTCTCTTCATTTTGTATTTATCTAAATATAGTTCTATAATCAATTTAAGAGTCTAAGTAAATAACTTATTGTATTTTTAAATACTTAAAAGAGATTTATAATCTTATATAATAAAACCTATGATCTTAAGTGAGAAATAATGACATAGCAATTATGAAAATGTTTTTAATTTGATTTTAAGTTTTTTGAGATTTAAAAATATTTTATTCATTTTATTTTTTGATAATATTTTTATAATGAGAAATAAAAGCTTATTTAAATTTCATTTTGTCTCTTAAAATAATATTCTTAGGCTTGATGATTTTCTTCTTAGTATCAATATTCTTATTCCTATTGCTCTCCAAAATGGTGGCAAACTTCTCCATCTCTTCTTTTTGTTTCTCAATAAGTTCATTAATATTTTCATAGAAATGAACATCATCTAGTGGTAAAATTTAGTCTGAAGATTTGTTAGATAAATTTGAAATCATTTTCATAAAATTACTATTAATATCTTTAACATACTTCTGCTATTGTTTTTCTGTAGTAAGTCTTGAGCTTCTGGAATAAACAATAAGTTCTTGCTCTTCTGGAGTCTTATTCTTCTTGCTTAAAAATTTATTTGCCAAAACTCTTAAAAAGTCTATTTTATCCCAACGCTCCAATTTGTCCAAAACCTATTCAGAATAATTTCCAAACTTTCTCAATAAATAATGAACTCTGTCCATATTAAGTCCTCATAGGTCTGCTTTACTTCCCATTTGTTTTTATTGTTCTTTTTAATACAGCTTATTAAAAAGGGAGTCCAGTCTGCTAGTTTTCAAAGGATACTTAATAAAGCTTATTCCTCCATGTCCATTAGTTGGGTCTCCGAATCCGTCAACATACATTCAGCCACTGTTGTCTTGGCACATTAGGAAATTGTTTGAAACATTCCAAGCACTTAACTAGAGCTCTTCTAAAATTCTGTTAGCAACTAATGTCTTAGTATATTTGGTAAGATTGAGCTCATAATATTTGATTTTTAAAAGTTGCAGTTTGTCGCTAGTTTTTAAGTCGTTTACTCCAAATTGCATGAGTTGAAATTTGCTCATTTGCATACGCTCATAAAGACATATATCTTCTGGAGTTATTTTCTCTATCTCCTGTAATTCATTTTCTATATTATCGGCTTTATAGAATATTTATTTATTGTATGTATCTTCTAAGCCTCCTAGTTGTTTAATTTATTTTTTGAGATTTTGTTCAGTGATGCCTTCGAAGCTTTTTTTCATATTGTCGACATCAATGTAGTTGTTTTCCTAGAACTCTTTTTATATGTAAAAGCTAAGCAACTTTCTCTGAAACAAAATAAGATTTCTTGAGTAGGGACAGAAGACCTCTTTTTTTGGCTGTATTTGACCTGCTAAATAAATGCTTCTTATACTTCTAAGATAAAATTTCTTTTGGCCATTTTTTATTTCACAAATCAACAAAAAATCTGTTTTGTTTGGTCATTAAACAAAAACTGGAACTTTTGATAGATTATTTTCTAATATTGTTACTCCTGTATACTTTTTCTGTGTGAGCTGGCCCACGACAGGTAGAACTTCTTTCTCTGTAAGGAATATTTCTTCTCCCTTTAAACCAAAATGTTTTTACATGTTTTTATAGTATTCTTTTTTGACAGCAGTAAGATCTTTTAAAAAATCAAGTTCTTTTTCCGAGTTCATCTCATAACCATTTTTCTTTAGCACTTAATAAGAAAATCAAGTTAAATAAATAAATCTTTGTAGTTGAGAACACATTCCAAAGTTGGACAAAATTAAAGGATTTTATTCCACGTACTCAACAAGTATAAATGAATCTTGTTTTAGAGAAAGTCAGGAAGGAGCATTAAATATATCAGCACTTTTAATAACAGTTTTAAAGCTTGTGAACTTTTTATTATGATATTTTTTCATGATTTTCTATTTGAGAATTTCCTCTTCAATTTTGGTCACTATTTGAACTAACCATTTTTCAGATTGTTTGAAAAAGAGTTCTAAAAATATAATTTTCTCAACTGAGGGTCTATAAAGGTTGATATATTCTTATCGTGTTTTATTAAGCTGTATTTATTGTAGTTCCAAGGCTACTTTGGTATGAGCAATAAAATTTAGTTTTTTCTTTTTGTTTTAGACAACATCGAGAAAATCGTTCTTATCTTATCCCTCATCAATGTTCAAAAGTTTTCTTGTTTCGGAGTTCTTATTCTGATAAATATCATTTTTTTCATCATCGGAGAACTCACCAAGCTCATTTTTTTATGCACGCTACATTCTCATTCGTTTCTTTGCTTAGTTGATAAGTTGTTGCTGAAGAGGGTCTGTGTTTTTTTTGACATTTTCATTCTCTCCTATAAGTATGTTGACTTTTTATTGTTATTATTTTTGAATTTCTTTTTTTTGGTAATTGTTTATAAAGGAATTGTTATAAAAGTTATTGAGATCAATAATTGGATATTTTATTAATGAATTTATATAGCTTGATTCAGTGTTTATTTCAAATAATAAGTAGTTGGTTTTTAACTCTGGTTTTTATTCATTTTTTTCTGTGCTTATATTCTTATTATTTGTTAAAGAGTATTATATAGAAACATTTGATAATAAATTTAAATCTTTTTGCTGATCAAAGAAATTTATTTTAGAGTATATTTTGCAGAATTCTGTGGCTATTTATAAGTTTCTTTTTTAAATCATTTTCTCATAAAGCTTATGGTAATTCTAATTTTAGTTAACATTATGTATTTATTGTGTGTCCTCAAAACTATTTTTGAAAGGATTTTCAATAAAGTTGTTGCTATCAAACATATTGAGACCAATGTTTGAATCATTTTACTTATACATAGAGTCAAAGCTCAATCGAAATGATCTTTTTCTTTGACTGTTTTTATTTATTTTATTTTTAACTGCAACAGGACTTCTAATATCTTTTTACCTCTATATAATATCTTCCTTTTTATTCATAGTCTCATATATTTCTAAATTGCTTGATTTTCATTCATTTTTCATTTTTCTAATTTTCTAAAACATTCTTTCAGTATTAATTTAGATTTATAATGGATAGTCTTATTTAGATTGTGTTTCAACATCATTTAAAATTTTAATGCATTTATTTATTTTTATATTTTCTTAATGATTTATTTATTGATCTTTAATCTCTTTATGGCTTTTTTAAGTATTTGTTTTTAGCCCAAGAACATCAAATTATTCAAGCCTGGTCAGCTTTTCAAACTCCTTAACAGATTAAAGACCATTAATACTTTCTAAATAAGCTTCTATTTTTGAATTTTATTTTTTCGTCAATAATTCATAAAGACCCGTAAAAGCAACAATTCTCTCCTTGAATCCAATTTCCTCTAACTATTCCTCGTTTTCTTAAGCCTCTTCTTCCTTATTTGTCTTAGTTGAAACATTAGAGTCCTTAACTTGCATTTTAAGTTGCTGCAGTAACTAGAGGTTCTTTTAGACAAGATCCTCATTATTTATTTAAGTATGCTATTAAACAATATTACTTTGTTATTTTTAGGCATAGGACTCCTTAGGATCTTATTTTATGATTTCGATGTAGTTCTTCTGAGACTTCTCTTCTTCTTTAGAGCTTTCATCAAAGTCTGCAAAATCAACGTGTTCCATATTATATAATTTGAGACTATTTATAACCTAATTAAAAAGTCAAAATATAATGTAGACAGAAAGACCAAAAGTTGAGCTAAAAAAATGGAATGCTGTCATTGTTTGGAGCTATGAAACAGGAATTGAGTCCTGCACAATATGTAAGTCTTTGTTAAATGAAAAATGCCCAGAATGTGTTGATAATCCCAGTCTTGAGTGCAAGCCTGTCTGGGGAGTGTGTAAGCATCCATATCATAATCACTGTATCACAAGTTGGATTAAACAGATGCCCAATTGTCCATTGTGTAACACTACTTGGGAGCTTATGTAAGAAAGAAATTAATTAAATTATTTAAAGAAATTTTATAAAGTGTAAATGATGAAAATACTTAGCATGATTTTATGATTTGTTAACTGCAATCTGATTTTTTTTAAATGATTTTTTGTTTTATATTGTATAAAATTCTAAGGACTTCGTTTTCTTAATCATTTATTGTGTGCTCATATTTTATATTAGCATCCAGTTACTCTTTATAATTGTCATTTGTTTCTTATTAGGTTTATTATGTTTGGAATCAAAGATTGTTTTGCTGCTTTATAAGCTCTAGATTTTACTCAGCTAGCTCATTGTATAATTTTTTCTAATTCTCATCCCATTGGTCAATCCAATATTTAAAAGTTGCAACTCTCTGAGAACTAAAAATGCTTACGATTCTTTATAATATTAACCATGATAATAATGTTACTGTGGAGTATATAAAAGCCTTGCTGGTAATTATGTTAATAATTGGCTATGGTACAAACATGCTAATGATTTCCATTGGTCCAAAATATGGCAAAAGACCAAGAACTCTGGAGTATTTTATGAAATTATTCATCTGGTTCTTCTTAACTATTTTCTTTACTTGTTATAAAGAGATTTCATTTTTCTATGCAATTTATTTATCTTAATTAATTGGCAATGTTGAATTATTATATAGACAAAGAGTAAGAAGATATAATTTGATAAAATTCATAAAACTGAAATTTAAATATAATAATTAAATAATAAGTAATAAAATTTTAAGAAAAATTGATAGTCTTTGAAAACATTTCGAAAGTTACTTTCTCATTATTCTTGAACATCTCCTTGAAGCTATCTTAATATTCATTTATTTAAGCATCAGTTAAGAAATTACTGTATTTAAATTGTCTTCTAAGAAAGCATCCAAGATCTTCTGATCCAATATAAGGTTCTGTTCCAAAATTACATATCTGAAAGAAGATTATTAGTCTTTTATCGCTTAGAAGTTTATTATATGGAATTACCATAGAAATAAACTTGATATAACTTATGCTACCTGAGTCAAATAAATCTACTTGGTCAAAAAGCTACTCAAGATCTTCTATTGGCCCTTCGACATTTTCTTTTATGCTTTTACAGAAGGACTCCTTATCTATACAGCCATTATTCTTCTGGTCAAAGAAGAAATAATAATTATGGTAGTGGCAAATATCCTCCTCTTATAAGTTCCTGCATATAAAATACAGAATTAATTTTCTTAGTTTATCCAGCTTGGCAAATTTTTTAATGTTGTGATAAAGTATCTTTATTTTCTCATTAAACACAACTTTGATCTTTGACATAGACATCCATGGATCGTTTAACACTTAGTCAGTAAATAATCTGATGTGTTGATCGCATATCATTTTCTTGATTATCTCAATTGACTCTTTAGATTTGTCTTTCCATTCAGCGGAGCTAAAGTCAAGTTTACCTTATTTTACTGCATCTAGAATTTGCTTATTTGATTCTCCATAAAAAGGAGGATAGCCGCAGAGTAATATATACAAGATCACTCCTGCACTCCAAACATCACATTTCTCATTGTAATTTCCTGTTAAAACCTCAGGCGCTATGTAAAATGGTGTTCCAGCCTTAGTCTTCAACACAGCCCTTGTTCTTCTTCTTCCCTATACATTTTGATCACTTGGGGTTTGCTCTACCATAACTCTATCACCTATGTTAAAAGTTCTTGACAAGCCAAAGTCTATAATTTTTAATGTGAACGGATCCTTTGGAGATATCATGATAAAGTTCTCTGGTTTAAGATCTCTATGAACTACTCCATTGGAATGGCAGTAATGAAGGGCCGAGATTATTTGTCTAAAAATCATTCAGGCATCTTCTTCATTGTAGTATTTGTTGGCAATGATTCTGTCAAAGAGTTCTCCTCCTGAGCATAGTTCAAGTACTAAATAAACATATTTTGGATCTTCAAAGTAATCTATAAGTCTTAATATGTTAGGATGATCAAGCTTCATCATAATCTCTACCTCAAGTCAAAATCTTTCAACATTGCTGACTTTTGTTTTCTCTATAATTTTAATCGCTCTTTTAATGTTAGTTCCTTTTAACTTGCTTAGCTGCACTCTTCCATAAGAGCCCTTTCCAAGTTCATTATTGGTAAGCTCATAATAGTCTTTGATGTTTCAAATATTCTCTTCTCCTAAGAAATATTGTTACAATTGGATTGACATTATAAATTGTTGAGTTTTATTGAATTTTGTTGAAATATTTTTATTGTTTAAAATTTAATTATGGGGTTTGGGGTTGGGGGTTGGGGGTTTGGGGTTTGGGGTTTGGG
>ERZ724508.1970-NODE-1970-length-11300-cov-7.341485_pt1 | contig 11300 bp, 3 predicted proteins | sample MGYA00376041_ERZ724508 | MGnify/ENA primary metagenome ERZ724508 (study PRJEB28724, sample SAMN07190887) | wastewater metagenome | isolation source: effluent of sewage treatment plant in Hong Hong | place: USA: Christiansburg, Virginia | collected 2016-03-01 ... | reverse complement strand
AAACCCCAAACCCCAAACCCCATAATAATATATTAAATTTAATATACAAATAAAATTAATTATTTACAACAGCTTTTTTTTTATTTTTCCTGTACATTTAAATTTCCGGATCCTATCTTAACTCCTATGTTTTCTTCATTTGGATTCAATTTCTTGGTCTTTATATCATCAAGTATTTATCATATTGGTGTCTCAAAAACTTATTTAGTCAGTTCGTAGTTCTTTGCTGTGATTTCACAGTAAAACATATTGTGTTATTAAGCAAAGCTTTCAGCCTCTTATATAGAAACCGCTCTTTCTTATTCCAAATCTATTTTATTTCCAACAAGAATGAAATAAATTCTTTTGTTTCCATATTGTAAAGCTTCTTAGTACCAGTTATTAATTGCATCCAAATAAGACTTTTTACATGTTATGTCATAAACCAAAACTGCACATATAACACCTCTATAATAAGATCAAGTTATTGATCAGTAATTTTCTTATCCAGCAGAGTCCCATATTTGTAGTCTAATTTCGGTTCCTTCTAGTTTTAATTCTTTATTGGCAAACTCGATTCCTATTGTTGGATCTGATTTTTCATTAAAGCACTAATTTAAGTATTGGTATAAGATGCATGATTTGCCTACGGAAGAGTCTCCAACCAATATAAGTTTAAACAAATATTCGAATTTAGACATTATTAAAATTATTTATTAATAATGCCAACACACAATATTAACGTTGAAAGTCTAACATCAGATTAGTAAAGACAAATAAATACATTAATATAGTAGCAGGATTTTTTGTCTTCACAACAAATGAAGCTTTTATATAATATTCCCACTCATATATTAGAAAGATAAATAATGGAGAAAGAGAAACTAAAAAAAAAGATGATCCTGTAACAAAAAAGAGAATAGTAAATGCAATAACAATAGCTTTAGTTGAACCAAGAAATAAAAGATGATTTTAAATAAAAAGATAGAATAAGCTCCATTTAACATAAATATTAAGATAATTGGAAAATGAATTAGCAACCATATAATCCTATAAATAAAAAATATAATAACAATATTGCTGGCTTTAGATTGGAGTAACAAGACTAAATCTTTAAAAACTAATCCTTGATAAGAGGAGTAAATCTAACTAATCTTTCCTCTTCAGGTTTTAATCTAATAAATGGACAAGCAAATAAATATATTCAATTAGAGAAGGATCTGTGTGAGCCTTATAAAGACTAAATAGTAAAACCAAAATGACCGGTAAGAATCTACTAATCGTTATTTTATGATAAATACTTACCAGACATAGAAATATAAAACATTAAATAAATTTATTATCAAGCATGAACTATTTCCTCATAAGATTAAAAATGATATTCGATTCCTAACTCTTTCAAGTTCTAGGTTTTTAACTTATCATTATCTATTAGCTTAATAAGTTTTTTTATTTACTTTTCTTTATTTTCATTAGTTCTAAATTATTTTCAATGAATTTCTCTCCAAGGGATAAACTTAAAATTCTTAGGCTCCTTATGAAACTTTATTATTTTATTATTGTTTAAATCACAAAGCATTTGGACCTTAATTTGCTTATTAAACATTAAATAACCATTGAACTCTTGCTAACATTCCTTTGCAATTTGTTCTGAAGCTAATAATATAAAACAGAAGCCCTAAGACCTTCCAGTTTTAGAGTTTCTTGGAAAGGAAATTCCTTCTATATCATCAAATTGTTTAAAGAATTCATATATAGAGGCCTCGTCAAAATCTTTCGGCAATCAACTCACATATAAAGTTCTTTTGTTTTCTTATCCGAGGTTTTGCATTTATAAAATTAATATAAATTATTTATTAAGATAATTTATCAGTTTGACTATCTGTTCTATATAGCTAAATATGTTTTGTTTCTCAATTAAAGTAAAATAATAAATAAGTGCCTATTGTTAGAATGGGAACTATATAAAGCATAGCTGGTTAAGGTTGTTTAAAGTACTGATTCATACTAAAAGCCACTAATAAGGATATACAGTAAAGCAATAATGACATTAAAAAATATCTTATATGAAACAAATTATTACTTTTTCTTTTTTTGGTTTTCAAAGACTTATCTACATCATATTTTAGTAATAAAATAATATATAATCCAGGAAAAACAATATCTCCTAAACCAAGAATGTATACTTTATTGTTATAAGGAAACTAAAGAGCAATGGGAGCAATAATTTGTTTGGCCACTTTAACCATGGTTCTAAAATAAAAAACCATTAATACATCATAGACAAAAATTATGTATAGCAATAAACTAATTTGACTGAGATTTTAAATTCAAATTTAAGTAAGTCCAGAATATGTAAACATCAGTGCAATGAAGTTATTAAAAATAGAATTCTATGTTATAAAATAGCCCCCACTCACAAATAAAGCCAACATAAGTGATATTATACTATTAGTTGTAATATTAAGGTTAGTTTTAAAACAAAAAAAATTTATTTCCTAATATAAAATTCATAAATCAAATTAAGGTAAAAACTTGAATATTTTGTTCATATAAGGCTAAAAAATTTAATTAAATAAAGTCAATGTTTAAGCGCTAAAGTAAACTTTGAAAATAAAATTTAGACCTTTTTTATCAAAACTATCGAAGAGGAAACCCAAGCCAAACAAAACCGAAGTAGCAATAATTGGAAAATATAGAATATCTCTTAATGACATGTAGTTACATTTGGTCTTTCAAATCTAATCTCTATATACTAACTCTATACTTTAAAAAGCAGATAGCGACACTATTAACCCAGAACTAATTATCATCTGTATATATACTTTAACATCAAATAAATTGCTTACTAATTAAAACAATAATAAAGTAATCAAACAAGCTTATTTTTGCCTAATAAACAGATCAATCATTTCAATTATAAAACCAGAAAAAAATATAAAACTAATTTGGTCTTAGAAAATAGAATTATTTCTTTAATCATTTAGAGTTATCTTTGGATGTATCCAAGATGCACATAATGATAATATTAACAGTTTTCAAGTCGTTTATTTGCCTCTTAGTGGTAAACAAGCAACCCGAATTCTTACAATTTATTAATAAAAAATAAAAAACTGATGAGACAGTCCGTGTTTATGATTTATGATTTCACTCACGCGTCTGATTTTGAATTTATTTTTATATATTATTTAGAGAAAATATGGGAGAATATGTTTAAAATTTTCAAGACTCTATCTATTCTACTCTGTCTCATCAAATTGAATAAATTCTTTTTATCCATTTTCTGAGATTTTCATAAAAGCTGCTTAATTTCCGCATCTATAACAATAGTTAGGGGCGGACCAAATAGTAACCAAAATATCATTCGGAAACCAAAACTAATATCCTTATTGTACCAGCTAATGAGCTCTAGCTATCAGTTCAAGATTGTTAACATGGTTGAACTCTTAGGTAACTTTTGAGCCGAATAGCCAACCTGCTCCTCTTCTTGACTGTATCCATGTTTATATATTATCAGGATCTGACCACATAAGATCACAAAAGGCGCCCTCAATAGGAATTTCTTGGTTTCGTTATATTGCTCTGATTTGCTCAACTGTTCTTATTTCTGGTGATAAGCCTCCATGAATAGCTAGTATTTTGTTATCAATTAATGCTCCAAGAGGGAGGTAATCAAATACATCAACAAATAAAGTCCAAGGATTAGGATTACCATATTTTTTATTTATTTCATCCAAAAATCCATAAGTTAGAGTTATTTATCGACACTCGTGGTTTCCTCAGAGAAGCCATATTTTATCTGGATACTTTATTTTATATAACATTAGTAATTCAAAGCACTCAATAGAATGGTAACCCCTGTCCACAAAGTCACCAATAAATACATAGTTGTGAGTTTCAAAGCCGCCTGACAGTTTAAACATCTTCAATAAATCATAAAACTAACCATGAATATCTCCACAAACTATAACTGGAGAATTCACTTTCACAACGTTTGACTCATTAAAAAAAATATCTTTTAGTTTCTCACAATATTAAGCGAGTCTCTCCTCGGGTATAATGTTACCCTGAAGCACCTGCTCTATTTCTCACTCAATATCCATTTAAATTATAAATAGTATAAATTTTATTATTAAATAATGTTTAGTTTTCAACTCATTGACTGTCCAAATGTTCAAGTTTTACTATGATTTAATAAGTCACTCATTTCTATGATCATTGAACTTATATCCAATTAACTTTATAAATTTCTATTTTATATATCTTTCATTTATTTTAATTAGGCAATGTAAAAGTCATCATCGTAGTCTAATTCAAACTCATCTCGCTTAAGTTGCAAATATAATCAGAACCATTTATAAGTATCATTTAAAACTGTTTACCATTAACTCTCAATAAGGTTATTATTTTCTTGATTCAGAAATGTTCATAGCTTAACGAATGATTTTATAAATCAAGCTAAATATCATTGTGATTATTTTAGCTACATTTATTTTTATATTCTCTCATAAGCAAATATCTCTTTTTAAGAAAACTACAGTTGTTTTTGTAAATTAGCAGTTGCTAAGTTAGTGGCCATTATTCCTGTCAAAGCAATTATAAGGGCAAAAAATCAGCCAAACAAAGAGAAAGGATAATAATCTCCGTAGCCAACAGTGAACATAGTTATAATCGAAAACCAACAGCTATTAAAATAGTTCTTAAAATCCATTTCTTTATTATCATACTCAAATACTCTCATTATGTAACCTCCAACTAGGATTATTATTAATATTATAAAACTAATACTTGTAATTGGATAAAAGTTAATTAGACCTCTATACAGTAAATCCTGAGATGGAGTTTGCCCCATTATTTTTAAACATCATTGTGACTTGTTGGAATTATATAAAAATAACTTGTTTAATAGTTTGGAATAATAAATTAACTTTAGTACTTATATAATAACCAAGAATCTATTAGTATTGTAATTGAATTATAATTTCTACTCTCCCATTTTGGGAATATTATCCTGCTATAAAATAGTTATATGATTTTTATATTTATAATTGAACTCCTTACTGAATTTACTTAAAACATAATTAGGAGTTAAAAAAATAAAAAAACATTCAATTATTGTTCATTTCAGGTAGAAAGATTTTGCAAAAGAGGTTTTATTCTACAAAAATTTCTTACTAATGTCTAGTTAGTATTAAGACTTATTTCTAAAGTAGGTCATAATTATTTTAGGTAATATAATAATAAACTGCATTAATAATATATATTTTAGACATATATCTTATTAGATTTATTAAATATCTATTTCATTTTAAACTATGCACAATATTGTGGATATTATTTCTAAATTCAAACCTAATAATTCATAATATTTACACTGATCAAAATAAAAATTAGACTCATTGGCATTTTCCAGATAATCACTATAATTTTTTGAATTATCAATTTATGCTAAGTTTAATAACTATATTTATTTTTGCATTATATTTTTATAATGAACATTTAAACTTTATTATTTGAAATAATTATCAAAAAAAAATACAATATTAATAGTGAAACAGTAAAATCATTGCCCAAAGATGATCTTAGTTTTCTACAAGGCTTATGATTTATTAACCAAGTACACAACTAATGTAAATAAATTTAAAGAATTTAAAAATAAGAATTAAGAGAGTATTCTTACAAAAAAATATAGTTATATAAAAAGAGATTATTAAAAAGATATCTCACCTCTATTACAATAACTTTCTTGATGGCTTAGTTCAAAATAAGAATAGGATTAAAAACAGTAAGTTTAAAAGAAAATTAAGTTTTTACTATCACTCATTTAATCATATATACTAGAAAAATTAAATTATTAATTAATGGATGATACTTTAGAAAACTAAATAATAAGAACAATAAAACCTTTTAAAAACTTATAATTTGAAACCAGACAACAATTCTGTATAAAAAAATGAGCAAAATAATATTTAATAAAGTTATTAGTCTTAAGAATAAATGTAGGAGAGAAATACAAAATCTATAGACAATATAAATGATAAATTACAAGGCATTTACCAAATTATAATATAAATAGAAGAACAAATAGCTCAATAAAACTAAATAACAAAGTAAAGTAATTTAAAAAGTTTATTCTCAAAGCTAAAACACGGTTTAAAATGTAAATAAAGGAAATATTTAACTAGATGTAGCTTCAGAAATTATAAAAAATCAAGGAATTTATCTTAGCTTAGTTTTCTTTATGTTGACAATAATTCTCATATTATTTGATCTATCATGCAAGAAAAAATTATAATTAATTCCTAATTTAATAAACTTTAATTATTTTATAATAAATATGGAGATAGAAATAGAACATAATGATCATCCGAATTAGCCTGATAATGAGTTCTAATTGCAAGAAACACCATTAAAGATATTTTGTTCATAAACTCTAAATTTAATTGGAGTAGTTAGCTAAAAAAAAATTATCATATATTGAATACTATTTTACCATTAACTCGAAAGTTTAATTGATTTAACAGAAGAACAAATTGGTTAACCATTGAGTGAAATATAAGATATCAGATTTATTTAGGGCGATAAAATTCTATACACTAATGCCAACAACCAAACATTTATTTTGTAAATTAATGATAGCTTGATTCAAATATAACAACAGATTTTTAATTAAAACTAAAGCAAATTCTTAAAGATAGAGATTCATTCACTAGGAGAAGATTTTTGCTTTTTTAATAACTAAATTAATCATTAATTAAAAATTGACAAACCTTTTTTATCTCATTAACTTTCTTTTAAAGAAAATCTCAGTAAGATATTTAACTTTGAAACAAATTATAAAATAAACTTTACGAACAATTAATTAATTTATGGATACAATCAGTCATAACTTTATGTTAATTTGTTTTATAACTTGGATCTATTAGTTATAGATATCTAAAAGAATATTGATTAAGGAGAAATAATAGAGAGCTTAGAGGTTGAGTAATGCTTAAACTCAATTAAAATAGTTACAAAAACTGAAGAAAATTAAAATAATTAAATTTATTTGTATGACTTAGATTCTTAATAAATTAGGGATAATCTTTAGATAATAATAAATTTATAGATAAATTTGTAATAAATAAAGGAAATTTTAAATAACCTTAAAATAAGTTACTTTAAAATTATTTAAAAAGCCTAAGAAATTTCGTCCCTTAATGGTTAATTTTTAGCGGAACTTGAACTTTTTGAGCCTAAAAATTTATAAACTCTATGAAGTTTTTTTTTATATGGCGATTATGGAGATGGAAAAATTCTTAGATTTTTTGATCTCATTACCAAAAAGAAAATATTAGATACTTACTTAGAAATAAACGAAAAACTATAATTTATTCTTCTATTTTTAAAAAATACTTTAATATCAGGTCTTACTACACTTTTAACTCAATCTAGCAAAATTACTCAAAATATAGCAGGCTCTTTTTTATATTAAGATGAAGTTTTGATTTTGTTCTCATAACTTTAAAGCAGCTTAAATATTTTTAAATAACATACTAGCAATCTTTTGAAATTATGTTAAAGAAAATTAATTCAAATAAAATCCTTCTATTGTTTCTTATTCCAATGGATAAGCTTTGATTTTGATGTTCAGCCTTAAGTTTCTGAAACTTAAGAGGCTTAACATGAATTTATGGATATTATCATTAATTATGAGCATCTTAATAAGTTTTTAAGCTCTTATGAATCAATCATAATTAAAGATTTCGCTATTCATATTCTAGAAAAAGAATTCAAATAAAAATAAGATAATAGACAAAAGGAAAATCAAAAATAATAATTTAAAAATTGTGACATCAAAATTAATTAAATTAGATAAGTATTGTAAATGCCTTAATTGAACCAAGAAAATAGAGGTTAATAAACAGAAGTATAGAACTATAGTATTAAATTAGTTGTTAATCAAAGTTCTTTAATAATAAATAATATACAAATTTATTTTAAAAAAAGATTATCCTAAACAATTTTCAACAAATCGAAGATTCTTATTACTTAAAACAAGGAATAAATTATGAGAGCATTAATATCTCAGTAATAAAATTGAACTAATTTAATATTTTAATATGGAGATAAATTGCTATTGAGTTATTTAGAGAATAATAAACTACTTCAAGAAATTATTTCATTTGAATGAGATGAATTTATTTTAAATGTGGAAAAAAGTCAACACGAAAATCATTTTATAGTCTTGACAAATCTTTGAAAAATTAATATCAGTTTTTAAATAGTTTAAAATAACTAATAGTAGTTCTTTTCTATAAAAGACTATAGGGTTAAAAAGGCAATAAGCAAACTAAATTCTAATTTTTTCATGGGAAAAAAAGAGCTATTGATTATTTAAAACGGAACAAGTATTTACATTGAATCAGAATAAAAATAAATTTATATTTATAATAATTTTTTATTTTTTTCTTCTATTTTAACACAGCTGTATTCCTTTACAACATTAGCTATTTATAATAGAGTCTATTTGATTCTGTAACATATTCTTTTGCTTTCGAATGGTTTTAAAATTTTTTACAATCTTGCTTACTACTTAATCCATATTACAGCATTATTTTCTATCGCTCTTTTTTAATAAACTACATAGTTTTTATTGTGGTTTATTAGTCTAAAGATATATATTATTTTATTAAATTTCCTTTTTCTCTTGTAGTTTTATTTGCTTTGGCTTTTCAATCTTCCATTATTAAAACTTAAATTTATTAAATTGAATACCTTTATTTTATTAGTGAGTTATAGTATAATTATCTTATATTAAAGGGTTAAACTATTATTTTTTATTGACGTTGATTATGTGAAACAAAGTTTATACTTTTTAAACTTTTAGTTTATTTGATTTATTTTACATTAATGATGTTTATTTGTTATTATTTAATATATTTTAAATATCAGCTAAATACTTATGCTTATTTATATTTTTTTGTTAGTTCTTTGCTTCTAATTATTTGTAATTATTTAAAAGAATTTGCTCTTTTTATTTAAGAATATTGATTAAATTATTTTGTTACGAAAAATCTTATAATGTTTATTTTAACTAAGTTTTTAATATTTACTATTCCTAAGACCATTATTCTTTATTCTTTTGAAAATTTCTGTATATTTTAGTTCTCAAATTTTTAGACCTTTATCTTTCATTCTTTTTGATCTTCTTAACTAATACTTTATATGTTAATTTATTCATTTACAATTTTTCATTTTAAGCTTATGCTTATTGATTTATTTAATTCTATTACACCTCAATCTTAAATTAATTTTGCTGAATTTAATTATTTAGCTCATTAATGTAATTTTTTAAGTCAGAGTTTTCTTGATTTAATATTTCTATATTTTAAAAATTTGCTTAAATTATTTACTAATCTTTAATTTCATTACTTAATCAAATAAAATTTTGATAATGAAACACCTCAAATAAATTTCATTTATTTTATAAACCATTTAGAATTTTGATACAATTAAAATTTTCAATGTCATAGTTTTTCTGTCTTTGTTAAAGCTATTATATTGTTATTTTTTTCAGTAATAATTCTTTCTCAAAACTTTCTCGTATTTATTCTATATTGTTTAAACTTTCGAATCAGTATCTTTCTAAGTTTTCTATTTATTTTTACATTTGGATAATAATTCTTTAATTATTATCTTCATTTTTATTCATAGTTGCTAGTTTTTCTTAAAGAGAATCAATTTTATTACATTGTTAGTCAATAGTATGCTATTTTATTCCAAGACTTTATTTAAAATTATCAATTATATCTTTATAATTATTCTCAATGTGTTTAAGTTCTTTGTTTCATATTAGTTCTAAATGATACTTACTCTCTTTTTCGATTTCGTTAATTCATTCAACCTTTTTGCTTAATTCACTTCTATAATCATTAACAACATAGTCAAATGCTTTTTATTTCTCGTTGCCTACTTTCGTCTCCAGATTCATAATAGTGATATCAAAATTAGTTCGTAGTTTCTAGTTGGTTTCCTCTAATTCTAAGATTCTATCTCTTAACGTTTGTATTTCTTTCAAATATTCATCTAAATGGTTTTTTTTAAACTTTAAAGCTTTTTCAGAAATAGATAATTTCTCATTCAATCCTTAATTAATTTTATGTAGACCTTATAACTCTTTTTCAAGTTCTTGGACTTTATAGTCGGTCTGGTCTTTTTTAACCTTCGAAATAATACTTCTCAGAGTCTCATTGTGTATATTTTCAAATAGTGTTTAAATTTCTGAATTTGAGTTTTCAGCTTTTTAAAGGAATAAAAGATCCTCTTAGAAGGAGCCAATTGAATTGAGATTCTACATTACTTTATGTGTTTCTTCTTCAAAATTACTCTTTGATGTACAGTATGTTGTTGATAACTCTTTTAGTGGGGCTTTAGATTAAGTAAGATTTTGTCTAATAAATTGCTCAAGGTGGTTTTAAACATTTGGATTATCAACGGATACTGAAAACAAACAGTCTATTAGATTTTTATAAGAGAGTTTTCTTAACTCTCTTTTCAATTCTATTTCTTGTTATATTGTTTTTTAGAAGGATTCTTTGAGGCGATTATTTTCTATGATTATTTCTTGAATGCTATTTTTTGGCGGGGTATTTTATTACAATATCATTTATTATAAATATAAAATTAATTATAAATACTATTTAGTAAATAAATAGTGACAGAGACCAGCAAAAATAATTATTCATTCTAATTTAAAATACTTATATTTTATTGTAAATATAATAGCTAGTTTAAAGCTACCAAAATATAGACTTCAAAAATGTTATCGATAAATAAGAAGTGATAAATATTATTGAGATTGATATTGAAAATGATATATTTAGAAAGATAAAACAGTAGCAGCAAACTAACAAGCATATACAGGTTATATTGGTAAGCTAAGTGAAATAAATTGAAGTCAATAAATAAAATCAATAATATTTGATCTCTATACAATTAGATTAAAAATAAAATAAAATAATTTAAGAAATTGAGTCTTTTGTAAATGAAAATTAAAACATAATCCTTGTATAACTATTTAATAATTTTACATATAAAGATTATTAGTAAAACAAATTAATATAGTTCTGAAAAAAATAATTCAAAAATAAATAATAAATAACAAACTATTCAGCCTATTAATATAATCAAACCTTTATACCATAATAAATAAAATATTTGAAATGTTTTTTTATCAAAAGCTAAGAAATATAAGATGCATAACTAATTAGTAATAATTTGAGTAATTATTAGAGTATATTTGAAAATAAGATGATATAATAGTTTAAGACTTAGGATGA
>ERZ724508.1969-NODE-1969-length-11302-cov-7.303014_pt1 | contig 11302 bp, 3 predicted proteins | sample MGYA00376041_ERZ724508 | MGnify/ENA primary metagenome ERZ724508 (study PRJEB28724, sample SAMN07190887) | wastewater metagenome | isolation source: effluent of sewage treatment plant in Hong Hong | place: USA: Christiansburg, Virginia | collected 2016-03-01 ... | reverse complement strand
ATTTCTAGTTTTGCTTTTTAAACGTTTTATCATATTAATAAGAAGCTTGAGGTTCCTATGTTGGCAGTTGATACTACATTATTCTCAGTGTTTAGGGCTAAGGTCAACATGCTACTCGATCCTGGCTGCTTATTATTTATATAAGAATTACTCAAATAAGTCCAAGCCTCTTTATATGATTCAGTATTTTTTCTATCCTCTAAAGTTCTTATTAGTTTACAATTGTTATAATTTTTCGCAGTACTTATAACTATCTTTATTATTAACTAATTTATTTCTATTACCATCTATGATAGCAATAATATCTTCTCCCTGCAGAATAAAGTCACCATTAAAATTCTAACTTGATTATTTTTATCAATTATAAACACTTTTTATATTACTGATTAAAAAAACTAAGCTGATTAGATTTATAAATTTGCTTTTAAGTAACTTGAACAAACTCAACATTATTTAAGCTAAATAAAGGGCTAAAAAATAAAATCGTTAAAATTTAAAGACTCATTAAAAATTTATAATTTAAATTTAATTTAAACATATTATTAATTAAATATAATATTTATTAGTTTATTATCTTCTTAAGCTCATCTAGTCTCTTCTCTATTAGCTATCTTTCCAGCATTAGCTTTTTCAAGACAATATTCTTATCAAACTAATTGCCAGGACTTTGTTAGTATTTCTAAGCCTTTATTATATCCTATTTATCTAGTTAAAAATGCTGCTTCATCATCTACCCAGGCTTGATAACAGAGAACTAGTCTACATTCTCATTCTATAGGCTTATTTAGACATTTTGTCTAAGATTAAAGAAGGTCAAGTACTCGTCAATTATATCTTATTGCTTTTTTATAAGCTCTATTTAATCCTCAGATAGCACCTAATCTATCTATATATTTTGGTCAATTATGTTTATGAGCTTGCTTCTTAGATCCTCATACAAAAACACAACCAAATTAAAGATCTTTTTGAGCGAGTGCAAATCATGTGTATTTTGTGACTAAGCTTGACTGGCTTCTTTTTTATAGGAACTTAAGTGGCTGCTTAAGTCCTGTGCTTAAACCTCTCATTGTTACATGGACTCGTTTCTTTGCAAGTTATTCTCAATAGGATAGTAATGTATGCTTTGCTCTTAGATATTCTCCATGCCTCTTTCCTTAACAATCATTATTGCAAAATCCTTTCCTGCGGAAACACTCTGTACATCAAAGGCTTGAAAAAGCTCAATTCTCTAAGGGAACTGCTCAATTGCATTTTACTAAGAGTCCTCCTCATTCTATATAAGCCCGAGCTAGTTGTTCCTATTATCACCCCAGCTATAGCAATTTCCTTGGTGATCAGAGGCAAGAATAAAGTCCTAGCCCAGAGCAACACTTTTAATAAGAATTTTTTTATTGTCAAAATTTCAGTATATGCTGCTTGACTATCAGGACTTATTGTCATTGAGATAGTTCTAGCTCAAATCATCATCTAATTTAAAAGGATAGTTTGGCTCTTGAACCTCACCAAGAAAATTACCCCAAATTATAAGCTATTCTTTCTCTGTAATTGCTGCAGAGAATTCTTTAGCAAAAACTCAGCTTACTTTTTCGGGCAATGAAAGCTACTAAGGCTTTGTTATTATTTTCTAAGCTGAGCTAAATAATAGCTATTTATTGTCATTATTTCCACATGCAAAAACGGCTCCATTTTTCAATAAAAATAATCCAAAGTCATTTCCACAGGCAACCATTTTAATATTGCTAAGAATTCCTCTCTCAGGCTTAAGAACATACTTGCTGCTAGCATTGAGACCTAGCTAAGAAAACTGATTGTTACCAAAGCCAATATACTATCCATTATTTAGTAAAAGCAACGTGCTCTCAGGCCCTAGGCTTATCTACACCACAGACTCATCTTAGTTAAGCCCAATATTCTTCGTAATGTTTATTGGTCATGCATAAGACACCTGATCATCAGTGCCTAGTTGTCCATGAGAATTATCACCCCAGCTATATACCTATCCATATTCACTATAGACTATATTGAAGAAGCCATTTGCCTGAGCAATGAGTATTTTCTCTCCAGGAGTGTCAAATTCTATTGCTGATGGCGAAATTCTTCTTTTTATTTTTCAGTCAATTCCAAGCTGCAGTTTTGAATTATCTCCTGTAACGTAAAGCTCTCCTTCGACAGATCTTAATAAAGTATGTTAAAAACCACAGCTTATTTCTCTTATGTCAATTTCAAAGGAAAGCAACTTAGGCATGGTTATCTCTCATTCATTCTCAGAGTCCACAGCAAGCTGGCCGCAGAAGTTGCTGCCCCAAACACCCAGCTTAGTATCTATAGTCTCCTTCTATTTATTCATATTATAAAATTTATGAATTAAATAGAATAAAAAATTAAGTTACTTAGTTTTATTAAAGAGCATTTGAGTTGAAATTAAGATGAATAACTCAAGCAAAATTTCAAGAAAAAAATCAATGAAATTTGATAAGATCTAGCTTAGTAATTATTAGAAGAGAATTAAGGAGGCTTAAGAGAATCATTGATAAGGGTTTAAGAAAGCTACGAGTTATTACAGCAGTATAGAAATTAGTTACAAGAGCTTAGATAATCACATAATATTTAAGAGATTAAAAACCTTTAAGCTAAAGAAATAAACATTAAAATTAATGTGTTAAAGGAATGAACATCATAGCTGGAAATTGATCTAAAAATAAAAGAAGAGAATCAAAAATAATTTGAGCTTATTTTAAGTGAATTAGTCAAGAAATAAAATATTGAAATAAATTTTTTAATTGAGAAATTTAATTGAATTTTTATGAAGGAACATTTTTTTGGCCAGAAAGAAAAACATTCTTAAATGAAAGCTAATTTAGAGGAAAAACAAGAGACATTAAGCTGATTGAATTTGCAAGTAGAAAATCTCGAGAACGATGTTAAACAGCTTCAGATTGATAACAAGCATTTGATACAAGAACTTGAGCATTATGACAACGAAAAGAATATTAAGCAATAACAAACCAAGCAGATAAAGAACAATCAAGATAGCTCTATAATTTTGAAGAAAAATCAGCCAAAAAGCATCCAAGAAAACTATGAGCTATTTTAATAAGTATTATATAAGTTATTTATAATGTTAAAAAAACTATCTTAAAGTCTTCAGAAGAAAACTCTATTAAGATAGGAAATAGTAAGAACAAATCTAAGAATAGATTCTAATCAAAATAATACTTGCTCAATTTATTTAATGTCCTAGCATCTTGCTACAGAAACAAAAGCTGTTATAAGAAAAGATTATTAATTTGATGACAACTTAGACTCTGTACAGGAGCTTATAAATTCTGAGGATAATATTAAGCTTCCTTTCCTAGAATCAACAAGCTCTAACAAACTCTATAAAGTTCAGGTTATTCAAAAGGGCTTTAAAACCTCGAAGATTTAAATCTACAAAGAAAACCAACTTATTGACGTCATTGAGATTAAAGGCCAATTTGAATTTATTTATGATGAAGAACCTTTTGGAACTCTATAATGGAACCAAGCTTAAAATAAAGTTTTATTTTTAGCAGAGAAAATATTCAAAGAAACAAAATTTTCTGAGCTTTGCTAAGAATAAAAAAAAAATGAAATAAATTATATTGAGTAGAACTAAAATGAATAAGGCTACCATTGATTTATAGATCACTGATACAATCCCGAGCTATTTGTCTTAGATCTTGAAAACGCAAACCTAGAAAAGTTATAAATTTCTTAGGAATTTAAAGATCAATTTATTCTATAAGAAGCTGTATTTGGTCCACAAGACTCTCTTATTGTTTCAGTGTTAGCTTGAAGACCTGTTTAAATGTCTCTTGTTTATTGCTACAATTGAAAGAAAAAACTTGTGTATATTAAGGAGCCAAACTATAAGCTAAATTTTAAGAATTAAGGCAAAGAAAATAGTTATGAATTTATTGTTGATGACCAGCTGTTTACTTTGGCAGATCTTAAGCCAAATATAGATTTTAGTTATTTTTATTTTGTTGGAAGAAAGGATGTATTTTATGAGCACAACACTTGCTTTGAATTATATTGAATTAATTTTGAGAAATTTATCAAAAAAGAGCAAGATTATATAGAGCTTTTAATCAACACTGTATAAGAGTCTTAGAATGATTTTAGTGGAATTTATAAATATTTTGGTTGTCTTAACAGAGTCTCATAAATCTATGTGTAGTATATTGAAGACTAAGAGGTTGTTGTTTTCAGTTCATTGAATAAGAATCTCTCTTAAATTTATGTCTACTTTACAGAAGAAAAAAAACTTCTTAATCTTTCATAGAATATTCCTTGTATAGAGAGCTAATATATTCTCTAAGTATAATATGGATATTTACTGATACTTGAGCTTCAAAATAGTATAGAAATGCTAAGACTTATTAATCTAAATAGCTAAGAATTTGCTAATAAATTCTTATATCAGTACTCCATGATAAAAGAGACTTTATTCTACAAAGAAATGAGTGCTCTTTTAGACTCTAAATAATTCTTAATACAAACAAAAGATAACTGCTAAGCTTTGCTAATGTAATAGCAAACTTATGCCACAAAAAGACCATTGTTTGTTATTATACATGGTGGCCCATTTTCTTCAAACATACTCTCAAAGCATTACTCTTTTATTAACTAAACCTTGCTTGAGAATGGTATTAACATCTTGCTTGTAAACTATGAAGGCTCAACTGGATATGGACTTAAGGCCATTGAGAATCTACTTGGCAACGCTGGCAAAAATGATGTCAAGGATTGCAAAGAACTTATTTTAAAGACTATTTAAGAACATGAAGAAGCAATTGACTCAAATGATATTATTCTTTATGGAGGCTCTCATGGAGGCTTTCTAACTGCTCATCTTGTTGGAGAGCCGGATATTGCATAGTAAATAACACAAGCAATCATTCTTAATGGAGTCATGCTGCCAATTACATTATTCTCAACTAATATTCTTGACTGGCCATTTGCTTGTTTTTCTACAGAAAAAAGAGAGCTTCAAATGCCTGTAAGCAATAAAGATATTATAAGCTGTTTGGATAATCTTCCTTTATAGAAAATTGTCAACATAAAGGCAAAGGTCATGGTCATTGTTGGCGAGCAAGATAAAACTGTAGATTACAACAATGGAAAATATTATTACTAAGCTCTATGATTTAATAATAAAGAGGCTGAGTATGTGACTTACAAAAATGATTGGCACCAAATGAGACTTCCAGAAACATCAATTTCTTGGGTAATTAATATGCTGAACTTTGTACTCAAAAGCAGATAATAATAAATACTTTAAATCATTATCAATACTTCTTAATGTATATAATAGTCTTTTTATTTATTTATTTCAATTAATTTTATAAATATATCTATGAGCAATTTCTTGCTTGTATTTTTCCTTATGTTTTTAAATAGACAAGAGTATTTTATCCTTGAAAGTTTCATTAATTGCATTAATCAAAAAAACTTTGTATTTACAGAAAAAATTCACTATGTAAAAAATCATTATAAATATTTGATCCTTTGCAAAGAACTCTATTAAATTTAATATTTACAAGCTTTAATAGACAATGAAAAGTTTATCAAACTAATTAAGAATTTTAAACAAAAATAAATCTATAATAAGCTTCATGAAATAGTTGAGTATTTATCCATACAAATATATGAGATTGAAATCATTAAGAAGATAAACAAACAAATAAATGTTGTTTAATAGCTAGCTTAAGTTTTAAATAACCTGAGAAAACAAAATAAAAATAAAACTAAGTAAATAGATAAAAACATATACATAAAAAACATAGATAATTAAATGTTAGTTTATGAAAAATTTAATTGGGAAAAATATGAAAATAGTATTTAATTATTTGTCAATAAAATACATACAAATAAAGACAATAGAATATATAACAAATTCTTCTATATGCAATAAAACTGAGATTTTTTTGAAATTGAAGACGCTTATGATTAAATTCTTCTCTAGCCAATATTGAAAAATAAGCCTAAGAAATTAAATATAAATTGCAAATAATAATATAACAAATATTATTGTATTAAATATGAAGGCAAAATCATTCAGCTTTTTTATTCAAGAAAATTCTATAAATAATAATCAAAATAATTTTAATTAATTTAATCTTTAAATTATATAATAAAATTTTATTTCGATGCCTTATTAAGAAATTCTCAAGCTTCCTTGAAAATTTTAATAAACTTAAAAAGTCAAAAGGCATAAGACTATTGATCCCTCAAGGCTTCAAGAAATACTTAAACATGCTGAGGCTAATTATGACTAGAATTATATCTGAAATGAGATAAAAAACGATTATTATATTCACTTTGAGAAATCGAAAACTCTTTAATAAATTATGGATGAAAAATAAAACGAATAAAAACAAAAACTTTTAGTATTATAGCAAGAGTTGTAAGGATTTTATTTAAACAAAAAATAAGAACAAATTTAAGCCAAAAAGAAACTACTATTATATTAATAAGAGAACTAAGTTCTTACTAAAGAAGTAAACAAAAAGGTCTAGCAAGCTATAACAGATAAAATCAGACACGATTAGCAAAAGGAATATTAATAAATAATATCAAAGGAATAATAAATAGCTCAATAAAAAGACTTAGAAATAGAAAAGCTAAGACAAAAAGCTGTACAAGAAGAAAAAGAGAAATAACAACAAAAAAAAGAATTTGAGAAAAAAGAACATTTAAAAATTAAAGAGCAAATATAGAATAATGATTTTTAACGATTATAATAGAAATAACAGGAAAAAGAATACAAATAAAAACTTAATAAAAAATACTAAGATGACAATGCCACCTGTATTAAATAGTAATAATTTAGAAATAAAAAAAATTAAGATCAACAATAAGTATTGATATAAAATACTAAGTATAACGAGCTCAAAAAGTATTAGGATAAATAATAACAAATAAAAATAGACGAGGCTCTGAAATTATAATAGATTGAGAATTAAGAACAATAAGATAAGATTCTATAACAACAAAAATAAAAGCATATTATATAATACAAACAAAATGAGTTAAAATATTTAAGAATATTAGACAATTAAAAACTACAATAATAATATGATGATATTTTAGAAAATTGACAAAAAATAAAAAGCAACTTGAAAATTGATTAGGACTTATAAGAAAAAAAAGAGCATCTTTAATAATAAAAGGAGTAATTAAAATAGTACTCACAGGAAGTATTATAAGACAAGACTCTCCAATACTAATAACTTGTTGAGGACGAATACAAATACTATTAAAACATCATGACACTTTAAGAGTTAGAAAAAAACAAATTCAAACAAAAAATAACAAAAAAAAATCAAAATCAAAATTCTCTAAAAAATGAGCTAGAAAAATAACTAGAATAATAACAATAAATACATATAGAATAATAACAATCAAAAAAACTTGAACTTAATCAAATCTAAGACAAAATTTTAAGAGAAAAATAATAATTTGAAAAGATTAAAAATCAAAAGCTGCAAGAGCTGGAAAAAACATATAATAAACATGGATGCATTTAAGAGGTCCAGGCCATAAAATTTAAACTTTAATTTTAATAATATCAAATTTATAATCAATATATTTTAAATTCTTAAGCTTTACAACTAAGCAGCTAAACTATCTAAAAATACTGATAATAACTTCAATAAGGATTGTCACTGAAATTCTTCACTGCTCTTCTCTCTCTTCTTTTTCAAGGCATTTAGGCATCTTATTAAGGTTGTTATTAAAGTCTATAAAAGGTCTTCATGTCTTCTGGATGCAAAGACTCTATTTGGTACCATATCTTTGGCTTGAGAGTCTTTCTTATATTTTCATCTTTAATAATTTCTCTCCAAATTCTCTCTTCATTTTTCTTAAACGTCAAGTTGAAAATTCCAACAGAGTCTTTTTTTATAACAGGGTTTTTAAGATCAAAAAGAGTCTCAAATCAGAGCTCAAAAATCAAAGGAGACTGAGCTTGAATACACTCAACATCAAATATGATTTCTTGGCCTTCGATTCACACCCTTGGCTCAGAGATTATGTTTAGACAGCCTGGGGCATCAAATCTGTGTGAAAGCTTAAGCTACACATAGACAGTATCCAAGCTCTATCCCCATTTAAAAACAGGACTTATTTTCTATAGCTCTACATTCATTGATATAGAGTTTGTTAATCAGTCCAAATACTATACTTCTTATGCTTTAAAATTCAAAAACTCATTTTTCATTTCCTGGCTCACATGAATTTTCTTGCTTAAGATTTTGGTTAAAATTTCATCATATTTTCTTTCCTATAAAAGCTTCTTGAAATGCTAAAGATCTTCTTCTTACGACATCTTTATACTGACATAAAGACAGCTCAATATTATTAATGATTTCATTTATAATTTTTAGAAAAATTTTCTTTTAGGCTGAAAGTTTCTGCTCAAAGGAAGGATTTCTTAGCCAGGCTGAGTGATAATTCTCTCCTTGTTAATTGACTCATAGAGATCCTCAGTGTTCCATTCTCTTCCTAGTAGATTTCTTTACTCCATGTTAAACTAGGCTCTATTCTCATAACCATATGGGACCTCATTGATCATCAAATTTCTAGAATTTTTCGATATGCTTTCGTTAATGATGACTTTTTTGAGCAAGGCATCTTTTCTTGATTGTTTTGTTTCTTCTATTTTGAGTCTCCTTTGCTCTTCTTCTTTTTGGAGTATATTTTTTTGCTTCTCAGACAAAGGTAAGCCTTTTCCTGTCCAGTCTCCCCAGCCTCTTTTACAAAGCATGTTGTCTACTTAAGGAACTGCTTGCTCAATAATTTATTATTTTTCTTAATCAAATTTATTCTAAAATTCTTCTTCAGAAATTGCATTGTTATCGTTCACAGAAAGATTATCATTTTCATTTAGCATATTTAGGTCTTCTTATTTGATATGAATTTGCTCAAAATTCTTTAGTTATTTTTGTCTGTTTGATTTCTCAATTTTTGGTCCTTTTGGCTCGATGTCTAAATTGATATCTAATTGCGATTAGTTTCCATATGATAATACACCAACATTTTGGTAACCTTTTTACTCAATGTCAATTTCCTTTTGTAAATCCTTCTAAACTCATTGCTCTTCTTTTTATAGTTTTTTGTTGTTTTTTTCTAGAATTTCCTCCACAATATTTTTTGGCTATTATCTAGCTGATTTTTAATCGATTTATAGCTCATCAATATCCTTCTAAGCATCCTCTATGAAATCCTCATCATAAACACTTTCTTAATCATCATCTAATTGTTGTTTGATCTTTTTCAGCTTATCTTAAATTTCTTGCCTGTGCATACCAAGCTACTAATACACCTTATTAGAACTATCCTTATCTGAGTATTTGGCAATCATTTTGGCAAACTTTCCATTATTTCAGTGCCTCATTTTTGCTCTTTCCAAGGCTCTTAATCTTTCCGCTTTTTCAAGCTCCTCCAAAGCATATTATGGATCATGTTGCACTCAAGACTCAAAAGCTTTAGCATCTTCTTTTTCTCTTTACTTTTTCTTCTGTCTTCTATATAATTTGCTTTTGATTTTTTTCAATCACTTGGCTTTGATTTCCTAATATAACATAATGTGTTTTTGTTTCTATAGTTCTTGGATGATTTTTTCTTTGTTTTCAGATTTTTCAATCAATTATTTTTCTTGTTAGAGAAATTCTTTTTCATTGGGTCTACTTTCAAATTTTTTTCTTATATCCTAATGACTTTATTGTTTAAGCTTATTTGTGAACTGTTTTGAAGAGAGATCTTGATTCTATCAGTAGTCCAGTTAGGAGGCTTGTTTATTGGTCTCAACTGTTTTTTGCCATTTGCTGACATTTCTCTTAGCAAGCTCATAGTTCTATTGTCTTTGTATAAGTTCCTTTTAAGGTCTGCTTAAAACTCCTTCATTTTTAGCTTATTTTTTCTTTATAACTTTTACTTGCTATCTCATCTGGGACTAGACCTGGTCTATTTTGTCGGTGCCTTTCTCTACTGCAGTAAAAAGCTGCTCTAAATCTAGCTTTGCCATTTTTAGTTTTATAAATTAATAAGTTATAAATAATTAATTAGGCAGCTCTTGGGTGTTTGGTTCATCCTGCAAAAGTTCACCATCTATTCTTGAGTTGTATTTCTAAGACAAATTTATGTATATTATTTTATAGAAAACTACACTAAGAATTATTGATAGATTTCCAATTATAATTTTCAATAGTTGTATCTTTATATTCTCCATACACTTAAAATATATAAAAAATGGGGAAAAACTCAAGGCAAATAAAATTGTTCTTATTAAAAAAGACTTGGGCTCAAAGAACTCCTAATAATAAATCTAGTTAAATTTAAAAATAGGTTTTTTATGTAGAAATAATAGTATAATAAAGAAGGCGTAGTAATTTGCAATTAGCTATGAATAAGTAAAATATTAAGCCAAATATTTACCATTTTAAATCTTACTATTTGTCATATTGACACAAGTATTATTCAAGCTTAAAAATCCTTATTATTTTTTCTCAAAATTCTCAATTACATGATTCTCTAAAATCAAGCCAAGAATAATAAAAATTATATAAAATATTTGCACACAAATAAACAATTTTTTTTTATTAATTAAGGTAGCATTAATGATAAGATTTTGATTCAAATAATCACTTATTAAACCTTCATTTGAATCAACTTCATCTTTATTAATTCCTTCATTATTACTCTTGTTAAATTATTAATCAAAAATACTCTTCATAAAATATGTTCCATTTAAAAATGCACAAAATGATGCCGCAAAATAACCCAAAGAAAATCCAAGTACAATTTGATTTTTAAAATGATCTAAGCCAAAATATCATGTTAGACCTACACAAATACAAAATAGCAAAACAGAAAAATAATATAATACAGCTCTTGAATTAGACAATTTATTATTCTATATATAGCTAAAATATATATAGAAAATAAAACTAGTATTTGAAGTTGTATGCGAGCTTGGATTACCATATATATGGCCACATTTCTTGGTAGTCTAATATATTTCTTCACTCCATTAATAAGGTCTACCATCATGGAAAAATATCCATAAAATAGTCTTCAAATTATATGTAACAAAAAATAGTAGTAAAATATTTACAGCATGTTGCTTGTTCCTATGCATAAAGAAATATAAAAAAATTACATATTTCCAGGGATCTCCAAGTACATGATGAGCATATTCACAGATCCTGATAAATCAAGTTGACAGTTTTATATAAGTATCATATTATCATTTTGCTTGTATTTCAAAATCTATAAC
>ERZ724508.1968-NODE-1968-length-11306-cov-5.147542_pt1 | contig 11306 bp, 10 predicted proteins | sample MGYA00376041_ERZ724508 | MGnify/ENA primary metagenome ERZ724508 (study PRJEB28724, sample SAMN07190887) | wastewater metagenome | isolation source: effluent of sewage treatment plant in Hong Hong | place: USA: Christiansburg, Virginia | collected 2016-03-01 ... | reverse complement strand
CCTGTGGCAACTTTTAAATTCAAATTTCTTTTCAAAAAATAGAAATTATAAAAAATGCAGAATTAGTTATATCATGAAGTCAACAACCCTATCTTCATAAATCTAGACCTGAATAAGTAGCAGGTTCAACCTAAAAAAGAAGCCAAAAGATAGCCTCCATCCCCTCAGAAAAAAACTTCACCTAAAAAGAAATAGTAAGAGTAATAATATGATGAATAGTTTGAGGAGGAAAGTAATAAAGAACCTAAAAAATAAATAATTTAATAGAATAAATCTAAAAATCAGAATATTAAATAAATAGGAAGAGATATTCTGAAATAAAAATTGAAAAACTTATTAGGTGAACGCAACAAATCACCACATATAACTCATACCAATTTTATGCCACCCCAAAGGCCTATCCAGTCAGAAAACACATATTCTAATAACAGTAACTAAAGACAAGTTCAAAATATAGCAGAGGGCTTCATTAATATGATAAATAATACTTTAACTCAAGTAAATAATAATCTTTCTAAATCAATAGAAAAAAAAATAGAGTTAAATTATGATAGGAAGCCAAACTCTGTTGAAAGGAGATAGCCCAAAAGAATAGCAGTGCCAAAATTAGAGTCATTCAGACCTCCACCAGTTTTTAATGTAAATTTAGTTCAACAACCGACAATGCCTCAAGTTTCCTACCCATATCCTAACATAATAGCTCCTCAAATGCAGCCGATTCCTCAAGAGCCAAAGAAAATAGTTGTTGAAAACTACGACGAATACAAGATTGAAGATGAGGACTTTGAAGATTACCAGATCAGTAGCGAGGAGTAATAAGATGAACCATGATATAATTATGCTTTCATAAATATAAATAATAAGAAATAGAAAAAAAATAAAGTTTAAATAAGATATCACACTCCAAGACTGTCTAAATGGGTTTAATCTAATATATTAACCTCGTTTTTATTATTCTACTCCATGTCCTCATTGTTGACCAAAGGAGAATTCGATTATTCTTTCTTCAACTATATTAGTTCGTACACAGATTCACTGTCTATTTCGAAAAACTATAGTAGCTTTATGCAGTGGTCTAAGTTAGATCAATATTTACTTATTCCTTCGATTTTTATTATTTCCTTTATGTACGTGTCGAAGTATACTCTCCTGGAATTCGGAGATGTTTTGCTATCGAAAGGGGAAAATTTTGGAGGCAACTGCGGGATTCGAGCATTCTTTATGTTTTATGAAGCAACAAATTTCTTGATGTAATCATTCAATTTGACAAAATCATTGTATCGCTTTTTGAGCATGATACCCTACTTTGTAGTGGAATTGGAATTATAGGTATTGTTGGAGGGATTTAGAGAAAGAATTTGAAACTGACTTTATTTGGAGGAGTTTTTGTTTTGGATGGATAGCAAATAATAGTAGACAACAGAATTATTTTTATCAAAGTGAGTTTAATAGCCAATGATGCTCATTTCGAGGTTATCAAATCCATAGACCCAAAAATCGAACATTCTCATAACCTTCTCCTCAATAGCCGAACCCAAGCACATCCACTCCACGAAGTATGGCCAGTAGTATTTAGAATTTGCCATACGGTCTATGAAGTGACAGAGTTGCCCTTTATCGAATTATTCAGATATGAGTTCGATTTGCAATTTTTTCTATGACACCAGTCTGTTGTGAAATAGTATGATCTCATTAATTTATTTGTTCACATAAAATTACATTATCTGTGGGTTGCTCACTAATATTTTGTTGTCTCTCCATACCACCGTGAAAAATGGCTTTTTTAGATATTATGAAGTTGTAAGTATTGTTTCTCTTTTTAGCGTAGCCCCTTTTGCTTTTTTTAATATGTTTCGCTTGTCTGAGTGAATTTATAGAAAATTCATGAGTGGTTCTGCGTAGAATTAGTCCGAGTTTGTTAAATTGATGAGAAAACTTTCGTATATTTTTTCTCTTTATTCGCCGTACTTCACGATGTTGGAGCAATTTTTGGCCCTTGTAACACTGCCCAGTTTGACCTAATTAGAATTAGGGAACAACTCCTCCATATCTTTGGATAGTTTAATGAACTAAGTTTCAGACCTGGTAATAATATGATACTTCTCACAAATATAAACTGCGATTTTGAAAGCACACTCATAGTAATCTTTCTTGAGGGATACTTAAAATTATTTATTGAATTAGACGAAGATTTGTTAATTATTTTTATTAGATTTGGACGTTGCCTAGCTATTAGGAAACAATTTGGATTATATATTGGATTAACGGAAACTCTAAAGACTGAGCAACTCGTTGGGCTAATTCATGTAAGTTACAACAATGAGAAAAACACATAAAATGAGTTGGAAAATTAAAAGGACAATTCCGCTGTTAGGAGCAAAAGCTTCAACTATGATAATAGCAACTAAATATTACAAGATCATCAAAACCCATAACAATACGACTGTTTTTGATCTTCTAGTTTTTTTTTTATGCTCTCGGGTTATGATGTAGATTTGGAGAATTAAGTCAAAGATGCAAAGTACATCAATGAGGGAAAAATTCTTTTTTTCATACATGAAGTACGAGGGATCGCAATATGAGAGTATGATGTGCAGGCCTTCCAAAAATACTAAACAGATAATTCCGACTACTCTGACTTTGAGTCTACGATTTTGTTTGATATGACTTGATGCTAGTTTATCTAACTTATTAACTCTTTTAACATAGAAACCCAGAAAGAGTAAATAAACAATCAGATTATAGATGCCTAACACAAGTAGCCCAATTTCTTATTGAGTTGTAAGCATAATTAATATAGATGGATTGTAATATGAGTTTTTAACAATTAATCAAATACTGATGTAGTTCAGATCAACACTGCTTTTTTATAAAATCTCAAAATAGATTTATAAATTATTCGGAGATATAACCCAATATTTTTTATCATAATCCTACCTCACTTTACCCATCATTTTAATCTTTTTTTTATCGTTTTCCTCATAATTTATATTATCACTATTCACGCAGAATTTTACATTTTTTATTCTCTCTATCCGTCCGTACATCTTTTTTTATACTCATTATATATTATATACATCATCATTTAAGTAAATAAGATAGGAGAACATACTTCATCTCCATAGTCGCTAGGTCTCTTGCTTTCGATATTTTTTTACCCCTTCGGGAATCTTTATCAGTTCTAATGATCTTATTCTTCCTATTTATATTTTTTATTTCCCCTTTTCGATTTTTATTGATAACCTTTCTGGGATTTTGTTGTTGCTCCTGGCTGCCTTGATGTTGGGGGACAGACCAACTTTTTTCTATTTGCTACTCAATCTCTCTTTAAATCTCTATTTTTTCTTTTCTTTTTATTGGCTGATGTAATTATTTAAAAACTATGTATGCTTCAAAATTGTGCTGAACTCTTTTTTAATCTTTTTAATTTATTATTTTAGGTCTTTTATCTCAGCTTCCCTCTGAGCCACTTCAGTTTCAAGCTATCCCACTTTTTAGTTTAGAATAGTTTCGGTTTCTATCGTAAATTTCTCCATAATTTTGATCTTCTCTTTGAGTATTAAAATAGTATTAGAACGAAGCTTGTCAATCAGTTTCTTTTTGACGAAGCTCTATTCGTTAAAATCGGAGCCCTACTTGGTGGGAATTAGTTCCCTGCCCTTGATGAACTCCATTTAAAATTATGTTAATCTTCCCTCGATTGAAACTTCCTCTTGAATACTAGACATATATGATTACTACTGATATTTGCCCAACATTTTTTTGATCTTGAGAACTAGCAGTGATTGGTATCCTTCTTTTACGAAATAATAATATGTAATTTAGCTCGAAGAACAAATTCCTAACCACATAAAATTCGTATTTCTTCATTCCACACTTAAACTCTCTTGTTATTTCAAATTTTTATAATTTTGGGAGAACTCTATGGATAATTTTTTTTTCCTCTTTTTCTATTTTTTATTTTTATTAAGAATTTCTTCTAAAAATGAACCAATTTAAGCAGCCATAAACCTCTCAAAAATTTAATATTTATAAAATATATTACATCATCATATATTTATTTAGTGTGTAAGAATACACACTAATTTTATGTTCATAATTTTTTTTCTCTTTTGCTCTCAGGAAGAAGGAACAACTTAAATTAATATTATAGCCAAATGATGCCAAGATAAATAACAAACCATCTAAATCAAAAGAAACCATAGCTTGGAGCAATTCCTTATGGAGGGTCTCCCATTTGTTGCAGTTCAGAGAACAATCTTATCATTTAATGTTTATTGTTAGGTTATTTTTCAAGTGTAGTTAATAACTTATTCACCACTTATAATTGGGACTTGTATTTCTTTAGTGCCTATTCTGGCAATTGAGTTTTCTTTTCTTACAATTCTGTGAAATATTTTTCGTAATTTTATTTTGTCTCCTTTAAAGGTTCTTCAAGTAAGCTCTTATCCATGAACTAGTTTAATAACTCTGATGCTGCCTTCTAGAAATTTTGGGGATTGTCTAGATTCTTAAACATGTCTTAAAATTTTTTACCTATCATTTATCCTTCTTGGTCATCATCTCCTAGTCCTTTTAATAAATCTTCAAAGGCTTTTCCTAAGTTCCCAACTCCAAGGTCGCCATCACCCTCGGAACCCATTTACTTCATGAATTTCTAATATTATTATTTGACTTTCTTCATGGCTTCAGCGTCTTCTTCCTATTATTAAATGCCCTCATCAGTCAAGTTCAAATGATCTGGCTGTTCAAAGTCGCTGATGAGCTTATCTATATCAGGTTCACCGCTCTCTTAATTTTTGATGGGTTGCTTTTCAGTTATTTATTCAGTTTTGCGTTCTGGCTGGGTTTTTTCCTAATTATTTAGATCCATGACGCAATTAATTTTGATTATAAGTAAGATTATAAATAAAAGATTAAATATATTTACATATTTATAACTTATGATCAATCATGCAAGCCCACGTTTTTTCATCAATTCTAGCATGTGTTTTCCAATCAAAGAAGGAGATTTTGAAACAGTGATTCCGGCTTCCTCCATTGCTTTAATTTTGCTGGGGGCATCTCCTTTTCCCTTTTGTACAATGGCTCCAGCATGACCCATTCTTCTTTCCGCAGGGGCAGTTAATCCTGCAATAAACCCAGTCACTGGTTTATTTTTCTTGTTATTCTTTTTAAGCCAGTCAGCTGCCATCTATTCAGCCTATCCACCGATTTCACCAATCATTACAATACCCTCAGTCTCGTCATCCTCAACAAATCTTTAAAGAACGTCGATAAAATTGGTTCCATTAAAAGGATCACCTCCAATACCGACAACAGTTGATTGACCAAGGCCGGCTTTGGTAGTTTGATCGACAGCCTCGTAGGTAAGAGTTCCTGATCGACTGACAATACCAATTTTTCCTGCCTTATGAATATATCCTGGCATGATTCCGATTTTGCATTCGTTGGGCTTGATGATTCCTGGACAATTGGGCCCAATAACTCTAGTTTTGTTTTGTGATCGAAGGGCGTGCTTTACTCTAATCATATCGTGTTGAGGGATACCATCAGTTATAACAACAGCTAATGAAATTTCTGCCTCTATTGCTTATAGGATGGCCTCGGCTGCTGTTGGAGGAGGCACATAAATAACTGTGGCATCACAGCCTGTTTATTTTTTGGCTTATTTGCAGTCTTTAAATACGGGTAGACCTAAATGTTTAGTTCCTGCTTTCTTAGGTGAGACACCTCCGACCATCTTGGTCGCATAATCAAGGGCTTGTTGAGTTTGGAAAGTTCCTTGATTTCCAGTCATACCTTGACATATGACTTTCGTATTTTTATTGACCCATACTTTCGCAGTTGAGCTGAACAGTGCTTGGATTGTTTTAGTCAACATATATGAACTTAGATATTTATATAAATAAAAATGAATTAATATGATAAGTAAAATTAATTCCATTAATAAATTATCATCAACCAAATGTTCTAAATTTATCCATCTACTTTTTTATTCCTTTTCTCCCTTCATAGTTCTTCATACTTTTTTTATTTTCTTCCATATCATCTTACTGAGAAATTGGTCTTTTTATTAAAATTACTTTCATTAAATTTTATTTATTTTCATTTTGTCACTTCATTACTGAATTATTATGTTCTTACATCGTTTATTCGATTGAATGAGAACGTTATTTGTCTGTAAAAACAAGCAAAGGTATTATTTAATACTGTAAATATGAAATTAATTTTAAATTTATTTCTCTACATGGGCTAAAATAGTTTAGATTTCGGAAAAAGGGATGAAAATGGAATCAACATGCCACAACATGCCAGAAACAGGCGATCTATTGGCAAAATTGAACTAAAGGAGAAGAAAGACTCATTAAAAAAGTATGAGCTTAAGAAATAATACATTTTAATGACAGAAAGAAAGTGTCTGATAACTAAAAAGTATGAGTAGTACAGTAAAATTATCATCTCTATTTGAAGTAACTATTAAAACGAATATATTTTAAGTAACGGTTTTAATCGAAGTAATAATGTCACCAAATAAATAAAATATTAATTATATTTTATTCAAAATTAAGCATTTTCTTATATGAATTGGAATTAAATAGCAATGAGTCTGTTTGACTCTGATAAATAATAATTAGTTTCCTAGTTTTGTTTATATTACTCATTAATTTTTATTTCTTTTATCATAACTAATATTAATCAAAGGTATTTTTTTATCTCTGTGCAATTCTCAAAGTATTTTCTATCTCACTGATTATTCATCTGATTTTATGTGCTGAACCATACTTCTTTCTCAGAAATTTTTATTTTTTTTTACCTTAAATATGAACTACTTATCCTAAATTTTTATTTTCTCCTCCTAGACCAATAAATTTATGCCCAATGCGTCAATAAAGATCCTACCACATTTATTATCATCGTCACCAAGGCTCATTACTGTTATTTATTGATTTTTTTAGTAATTTCTAAATTTATGAATTTCTTGCATTTTCTTCTTTCCAGTTTTTTGCCTGGGAAATAAGTTTAATTTGAGAAATAGAATAATTAATAGTTAAGACATGATGTACGTTTGAAGAAACTTGCGAGCATCCCTAAAAATAAAAGGAGAACAAGAAGAAAGATCAAATTAAAATTTATTTATTTATGCTTTTTTTTATTTACCGATCGTAGTTTTCAAAGAATAACAGTATATCATAGAGAAGGAAGAAAGAACAACACTGTGATACAAAAGATTGCCAGAGAATTCTCGGCTGTGAAGAAAAAACAAAAAAATATTTTTTCGAATATTTTCCAAAGAAAAATATCAAAGACTTAGGTTATTTATGAAAATTGAAAATGATATAAACTCCATAATAATTTACACATAAGTCCATGATTCAGCATGAGTATAATCATGGCCCAGATGCGCACTAAGGAAAGTCCCTCGAATGACGATAAATGGTGGGTTGTCCTAACCCAACCTGAAGTGGATGTTCACCTGGGATCTACCAAGAACCCTAAAAATTCAAATCAAAGTAAAAATGGTCCAAAGTATCATAAATAGATGGAAACAAACAACAGGGTTGGATGGTCCGACAGGGGCGAGAAAACCAGAGCATTTATCCAACCCCTGTCTAATTTAGCCAATCATATTTAGTATTAAAAAATAGCTGATTATAAATTAATGCTTTTCTAAATTAGCACAATAATAAATTCAATATGGCCAAGAAACAAACAAGAGATTCAGTAAATTTCTATTTTATTCTAGACCCAAAGAGCTTCCCAATCAAGAGCTAAAACCCCCAGCAAGCCCAGAGCTAAAGCTACTAAAGCCACCAAAAAACCAAAGGTTGTTGCAACTCCAGTAGTTGATACCCCCGCTGCTACTACAGTTCAACCAGCAGCTTCCCCAGCCAAAGCAGGAACCCCAGCCAAAGATAAAAAAACTAGAAATACTAACCGATCATCAGCAAAGAAATCAGGAGCAAAAAAACCAAAAGCCACACCAAAACCAAAGGCTGCAGGAACCAAAAAAGTCGCTGCAAAGAAAGCACCAGCCAAGAAAAGCACCAAGACTACCAAGATTAGTAAAAAATGATTTTAACTTTATCTTCTAGCATTAGAATGTTGTTATTCTCTTTTTTTTCTTATTTAAAGTTTAAGTGACAAATAATAAAAGTTATTATCTATACTCTTTATATTCCTAGTTGTTTTTAATCGTGTTTTGAACACAAATACTCCAATAAATAAGAGAAGAGCAAATCAATAGAAAAATGGAGTGCAGGAGTAAAAAAAGTTTATAATGACTCTCTATCTTAATTTTTAAGAATTATGCGTAATTGAATAGATAAAAGTCTTATAATATTTATAAATATAAACAAAACTCAAGAATTTATGGCAGATTTCAATGATTTTAATATCTCTCTTGAGAACAACCCCCATGGGAACGAAGGCGATGCGGAGAGAGCTAGAAAAGAACTAAACTATGGTATAAATGGACCAAAAGCTCATACAAGCACAATTCCAAATTACTCATCTGGCAAAAACTAATAACAAGTTAATGTATCATCGAGCGATTATAATCTCTCAAATGCCGCACACCCTTTTGCTTGTATCGCCACAATTGGATTTAAGGGACTTGCTCTTTTCTTGTACTTTTTCTATTATTCAGTTATCTCTTTGTCGGGATGTTTGTACCAGATGTTATCACTTTTATCATGGTGATGATCCTCAGTGCCATCGATTTTTGGACAGTCAAAAACATAACAGGCAGGCTTCTAGTTGGTCTTCGTTGGTGGAGTGATTATGACTAAAAAGGAGAATAAATTTGGAAATTTTAAAGTTTTGACCGATAATTTAAATCTAACACAGTCGATAGAACATTTTTTTGGACAGCGCAGCTTGCAAGCTCTATAACTTGGGCTGTCTTCCTATTAATTAAAATCCTCAGCTTGAGTCCTTTTTGGGTATATTATTTCTTATGCAGGGTCTTCTAGATTTTATAAACTGTGGTCTTAGCTCAATTAATTTGTACGGGTACTACAAATGCAGAGGAGATCATAATAAAAAGATTAAAGCTCTCCAAAGCGAAGGATTACGTCGACTGGCTGGAAGAATACTTGTTTGATATTCTTTAATTATTGATTTCTTTTAATGAATATAATATAGTTAAAAATTTATGTCAAATGAATAAATTACTAATTAAGAGTTAAAAATTATAATTTTTAGAGACTTAGTAAGCATGGGAAAAACTAGATCAAGTGGAAAAATTCGAAAATAAACTCAAGGGATAGGGAAAAAACTCCTTTCAAAAATAAAAGACAATTAGGGCACTGCAATTAATCGTAAACTATTACACTATGTAGAAAAGGATTTATAAAATCATAAAAAGATCAATAAAAAGATCAGTCATAAACAAAAAAGAGGATAAAAGATCAATAGAAATATTCAATCTTAGGCTGAATTCAAATTGGTAAAGCCGATTCATAGTCAAGAAACTTTAATTAGAAATTTCCCAAACTCAAGGTTAGGTCGGAGATTTTATCTCCCATAGATATAATTGAAATCATAAAAATCGCTATTCATCCAACAATTTGATAATAAAAATGTTTCTTCTAATGATTACCTGACTCCTAAAGTTTCATAAAGGATTTCTGATGAAGAATATTTTCCGAACCCTCCAACAAAAAAAAAGCATTGCGGAGTTTGCTAAAACAACTAAATCAGAGAATTAAGCTATAAAGAACATGTTCAGAGTTAAGATCATAAAAAAAATTGGTAAAACTCCAAAAAATAATCAAATTTAGCTTAAGTTTTATCATTTGATAAAAATCAGAATAGAATATCTTTGGATAAATAATCCAGATTGAAAAACAAGGACATAAGAAAAAAAATCAAGAAGGAAAAGAAAAATAAGAAGAAAAACAAGAGAAAGAACAAAAAAAAGAACAAACAAAAGAAATAAGGCGTCCCATAAAAAAGAGTGAGGATTAATAATAAATGAATTCTGAAAGTTATGATTAGATGTTAATTTAAATAACTTAATTAACAAAATTAATTAAAGTATGATAAAATTTATTTAAATTTTCTTCTAAAATTGACGAAAATATAGTAGAAATATTAGTAAATAAAAAAATACTTATATTAAATAAAGAATGAGTAATTCAAGCACAAAAAAATCCCTTCAAAGCCAAAATTTGATAAATGCTGAGAGCCAGCTGAGTCAAGCAAGAAAATCAGCCAGAAACAATCAAAATAAATCCATGAGCAGGAAGAGGCATTGTGCGAATAATTGCAAGAAACATAATTTTTAATTCCAACCCATCGGGTATTCTTCATTTATGACAAGGGCTATTGAGCCTCTCCAGCTCAATTTTTGTTCGAAAGGCAACACTACTCTTCCTATGCCTGTGATCCCCTATTAACTTATGAAATAGCCTCAAGTTCCTTTATTTATCCTTGACGAAGAAATCAGGAAATACTACGACTATTTATCAGAGCATAAAACTCAATTCAATGACTTTATAAAAAAAGCGAACAAAATGGTAAGCTCTGATGAAGAAGAAGAATTGCTTGTAGCTCTTCCAAAGGCAAAAAATTGTCAAGTTTGCCGAGTGAAATTAAACACTGATGAAGAGTATAAAACTCATATAGCTTCCGCTGCTCACAAATAAACGATAAAAAAATCATTGGGACAGACATATATTGAGTAGGAAATTGAAGAGCTAAATCAGAGAAAAATAGAGGAAAATGAGGCATAAAAAAAATACAAAGAAATCGTTCAAGTGGCACAAGCACTAAAATAAATGAAGAGAATGCTCAAAGGAATCATGCAAAGTTTAATATGATCGTAAATGAAAATAAATGATATTAATTTATCAAAGATTATCAATGGTGAGCTGTAAATCCTTGATGTTGGATTCAGCACTTCCCTATACAATTTTGAAGGGTATTTTGAATCTATTCTTGGACAGCTATAATATAAGAAAAATGTACCTTTATGTAATCATCTTAGTTTTCGTGTTCCTCTCCTTGATTAATGCGAGATTGCTTAACGTACTAAATTTAATCCTCGAGTTTCTGTTAGATTCTTGCCTTGTTGACGTAATTATTGAGGTCATTTTTATTCAAGAAAATGATATAGTTACAGTTATTTCTCTGGTACTCTTTATTGACGAGTACTTTGTACATGAACATCGCTGCGTCTGAGATTAGTTTCTAGTTGGTGCCGTCCAAAACATGAATTATTGTGTGCACTTAATCAATTCTTTGCAGCACTTCTTATTTTGAGATATTGTCACCGATGTAGTCCACCATTTCATAAACTT